>Ga0075024_100000539_pt1 | contig 13996 bp, 10 predicted proteins | sample Str013_2_FD_71389 | JGI IMG/M metagenome (GOLD analysis project Ga0075024, IMG submission 71389) | Freshwater sediment microbial communities in response to fracking from Pennsylvania, USA - Straight Creek_MetaG_SC_2013 | ecosystem: Environmental > Aquatic > Freshwater > Creek > Sediment... | reverse complement strand
CAATTATGAAGGACGAAAAAAAAGAAATCTCGCGAAGAAATTTCGTAAAAAATACTGCGGTTGCTGCAAGTGGTTTTATAATAGTACCGCGTCATGTGTTGGGCCGCGGTTTCATTCCTCCTAGTGATAAACTCAATATCGCTGGCATTGGCGCTGGCGGAAAAGGAGGAGATGATCTTAAAAATTTTTCACAAAGCCCCAAAGTAAATATTGTAGCGCTCTGCGACGTGGATGATAAACGGGCAGAAGGTTCAAGACAACGCTTCCCCAAAGCCAAATTTTATAAAGATTTCAGGGAGATGCTGGCTAAAGAAAAAAACAATATTGATGCATGTTCTGTTTCTACACCAGATAATATTCACGCCATTGCGGCCTTATCAGCTATGCAATTGGGCAAGCATGTATATTGCCAGAAACCACTCACTCATGATATTTTTGAAGCACGCTTAATGGCGGATGCAGCGAAGAAATATAAAGTGGTTACACAAATGGGCAATCAGGGTGGTTCCAGCGATGGCGTTCGCCAGGCAAAAGAAATGCACGATGCCGGCATGATTGGCGATGTACACACGGTGCAGGTATGGACCAACAGACCTATTTGGCCACAGGGCCTTCCAACACCTACTGGAAAATTTGAAGTGCCAAAAGAATTAGACTGGAATCTCTGGCTGGGCCCCGCAAAATATATTGACTACAATCCTGCTTACCATCCTTGGAGCTGGAGAGGATGGAATGCATTTGGAACTGGAGCACTCGGAGATATGGCCTGTCACATGATGGATCCTGTGTTCCGTCTATTGCCGATTGATTTCCCTACTGAAGTAGAATGCAGCATTCCCACCAGTTGGATGCCCGATGGCAAAGAAGCAAAATATCCTGATGGGTATCCTGCTGCCTCTATGATACATTTAAAATACCCGCGCAAAGATGGAAAAGGCGAAATAAAAGTTTCATGGTATGATGGCGGCCTGCTTCCCAATCTTCCGGATGAATTATTGCCTGGTGAACAATTTGGAGGCGATGATGGCGGTGCATTGTTTATAGGCACAAAAGGAAAATTAATGGTGGATTGTTATGGTGAGCGCCCAAGATTATTGCCTTCCAAATTAATGACTGAAAAAACCATGCCTCCTAAAACAATTCCCAGAGTTCCCGAAGGTCATTACCTGCAATGGGTAAATGCCTGCATTGCCGGTTATGGCAATGCTACAACCAGTTCTCCTTTCGAATATGCAGGACCCTTTACTGAAAGCATTTTGATTGGCAACCTCGCCATCAGAAGCTGGGGTCTGGAGAATAAAAAGAAGCTGAAAGACTCGGACGATGATTATCTCGGCAGAAAAAGATTATTGTGGGATGCTAAAAATATGCGCATCACCAATTTCGATGAAGCAAATCAATTTGTAAAAAGAGACTATAGGGAAGGATGGAGCATATCAATATGAGCAGGCTGATTTTTTGTTGTATGGAAACCCTAATTCAGATGCATTCATCGCTATATAAAAAAATTGGATTCATATTACTTACTCATAATTTAAAAGGGCTCACATGAAAAAAATAATCTTCTTTTGTTTGGCCAGTATTTCTTTGATGGCCTTCTCACATGCGTTATCTAAATACCAGGACGGATGGATCTCTCTCTTCGATGGAAAATCTCTTGCAGGTTGGAAAGTGGGAGAAAATGCATCTACTTTTCACGCAGACAGTGGCATGATCATCGTGCATGGCAACACCGCTCATCTTTATTATGATGGCGATGTGCATCAGCATCATTTCAAAAATTTCGAATTCAAAGCACAGGTAAAAACAATGCCACATGCGAATTCGGGAATTTATTTTCACACAGAATACCAGCAGAAGGGTTGGCCAGACAAAGGATATGAAGTGCAGGTAAACAATTCTCATTCAGATGATGTACGCACCGGAAGCCTCTATGATATAGTGGATGTAAAAGAAGTGTATGTAAAGGACTATGAATGGTTCACTGAATACATCAAAGTACAGGGCAAAAGAGTAATCGTCAAAATAAATGATACAATTGTTGTGGATTATACGGAACCCAAGCATCCGTTGCGCAAGCTGGAAGATCATGCATCCCGTTATATTTCAAGTGGCACTTTTGCTTTGCAGGGACATGATCCGGGAAGCATTGTATATTTCAAAAACATCATGGTGAAACCATTGCCTGAGTAGAACACCATGTTTGCATAATGTTCAATTCAATAATGGCAAACCCATTTACATCCATGCGGGCATTTTTGTTTAACTCAGCACCATACGGCAACGGCAAAATTTATTCACACAAGGAAAAACAAAAAGGGATAGCGTGTTTTCTATTGGTAATAGCCATGATTTGCCTTCAGGCAACGGCAATCTCCCAAACTGTTTATTTAAACAACCTATATATCGTAACTGGCGAGGGAAGCATTAGCGATGCAGAAAAATCTGCATCGCTAATGCTTGCGGAAGAAATCAAGAAGCGAACTGATTTGCAAATTACGGTCTCCACCAACTGGCCCGCATCAGGAAATATTATTCTACTGCAACAAGCATCCGGGTCCAAGCATCGGGAATTTTCTGCAAGTAGTGAACCCGCATTGATACCTAAACCAGAATCCTTTCGCATCATCTTGCAGCAACAGCATAACCGCACCATCATTGTAGTAGAAGGTCATGACGGCAGAGGAGTGTTGTTTGGCGCCGGCCAATTGTTAAGAAGTTTCAGTTATAAGCCCAGAGCCATCGGAATACCTGTAGACCTGTCAGTTTCATCAACACCGGCGAAAGCAATGCGCGGGCATCAATTGGGATATAGGAATACCGCCAATTCATACGACGCATGGACACCTGCACAATTTGAACAATATATCCGCGAACTGGTAATATTTGGAACGAACAGCATAGAAAGCATCCCCATTTTTGAAGAAGAAAAAAGCCCGCATTTCAAACTCTCTCCGGATGAAATGAATGCAAAAATAAGCGGCATTTGTGACCGTTATGATCTTGATTACTGGATTTGGGTGCCGGCACAGTTTGATTTAACAGACACGGCTAAACGAAATCACTACCTTGAACGGATAGAGAAAATATGCAAAATGTCCGTTCGGCTTAATGGCGTTTTCTTCCCTGGTGGTGATCCTGGAGACAATCCCCCCGAAACAGTATGGCCACTGTTGATTGACATCACACAGCGATTGAAAAAATATCACCCGCAAGCGATGGTATGGCTTTCTCTTCAAGGCTACACAGAAGCACAAAGCCAAACCGTATATCGTTATATCAAGGAACATCGGCCCGGTTGGCTCGGAGGATTGGTAACAGGACCTTCCAGCCCCCTAGTGGAAGAAACAAGAGCCGCTCTTCCTGTTGAATATAAATTGCGTTATTACCCAGACCTAACGCATAATGTGCGCAGCGATTTTCCCGTTCCCTGGTGGGATCCGTTTTTTAATTTTACACTTGGGCGTGAATCCGTTAATCCGCGCCCCATGCATTATTCCGCGCTTTATCATTTTTTGGAACCCTATATGGATGGTTTTATTTCTTATTCTGACGGAGTACATGATGATGTCAACAAAATTATTTGGACCCGTCTTGCGTGGGATCCCTATACATCAGAACGCAAAGCATTGATTGAATATGCAAATTTTTTCTTTTCCTCAGAAGTAAAAGAAGATGCTGCTGATGGCATCCTTGCATTGGAAACAAACTGGCAAGGACCCGCTGCTACCAACGGCAGCATTCAAACAACTTGGATAGCATGGAAACAAATGGAACAGCGATATCCTTTACTTTCTTCCAACTGGAGATGGCAGATGTATTTATTGCGCGCCAATTATGATGCGTATGCAAGAACGCGGGGCATATACGAAGCCGACTTGGAAGAAAAGGCAAATGATATTTTGCGCCAAGCCGCGATAATCGGGCCAGAGCAAGCCATGAATAAGGCACAATATATACTGGAAGAAGCTTCGCGAAACAACGTTGATACCCTGTTAAGAAACCATGTGATTGCCCTGTGTGATGAATTATTTCATGCTATCGGGTTACAGACCAGCGTCAAGAAATATCATGCTTCAGGCGAAGAAAGAGGTGCGGTTCTTGATTTTATCGACTATCCGCTGAATAACCGATGGTGGCTTGAAGACAAGTTCAATGCAATAAAAAAAATGCCTTCGGACAAACAGGCCCCAGCGCTCGAAGCTATTGCTAACTGGGAGCATCCCGGGCACGGCAGCTATTACGATGATATTGGCAATGTATCAAAATCTCCACATGTGCTAAGAGGTGAACTGTGGATAACTGATCCGCTTATGCGAAAGCAAGATAACCCCAGCTTTGATTGGTGGGAGAATGGATTCAGCCGTCAGCGGCATTCATGGATGAGCAGTATGCGCTGGCCAGTGGGGCTGGAATACAACGGACTGGATACCGCCGCAAGCTATACCTTACGGGTAACCGGATTTGGCGAATGCTTGTTAAAAATTAATGGGCAGCTGGTTGCACATACTCTTTATGGAAAAGGTATTGGGGAAGTAAAAGAATTTCCTATACCGCAGAACCTGATAAGAAGTGGTAAAATAACAGTAAGTTTTGGAGATATAAACGAAGACAATATAAACTGGAGGCAACAGTCGCGCATAACCGAAGTTTGGCTGATTAAAACAAAAGTCATGGGAGCAAAACCCAAATAGCCCGCATAAAATTTTTCAAAGCATAGCCGCATAATGCACCGCTTATCTTATTCTTTATAAACAGCATGATTACCATGGAACTCTTTAAGAAGAAACATCCGTAGCGTGGAATAAAAATATCATTATCTTCATTTCAATGAATCAAATTGATAAATCGTTCTGCATTTTAAAAAGTCAATGACTATGAAACATCAATATAAACCATTGTTACTGCTATCACTGATGTTTTTAATGGTAGGCTCATTGTTTTGCATGAACGATATTCTTCTTCCTTCGCTCATCACACATTTCAAACTGAATTATACCCAGGCCACAATGATCCAGTTTTCTTTTTACCTCACGTATATTGTATTTCCAATTCCAATCGCCTGGATGATCCACAAATATGGATATAAAATTAGCCTCTTAGTTGCCGTGCTTGCCTGTGCTATTGGCTGTGCTTTTTTTATTCCCGCTAAATATTTTGATTCCTATCCATTGGTATTGATAGCCATTTTTATTATTTCTACAGGGCTAACTATTATTAATGTTGCTGCAAATCCTTTTGCTGCATTGCTTGGCGACCCCGAAGGATCCCACCAACGGATCAACTTTGTGCAGGTCTTTTCCAGGATTGGTTATGCTGCTACACCTTTAATAGCTACAGCATTAATTTATAATAAAATTGGCGATATCCGGTATCATGTTCCTTATTTGCTCCTGGCAATAAGCCTTATTGCCATTGCTTTCCTGATGTTTTTTTCGCATTTGCCTTCCATGAAGCCTGGCGAAGATGAAACATTCACAGTAAAAGGCATTGCAAAAGAAGCCATGCAGTACAAACATTTGTTTTATGGTGTCTTTGCTATGTTTTTTTATATGGGCGCTGAGGCTTGCACAGCAGGTTTTTTTATCCCTTATCTTAAAACGGCATTGGGATTCAGTGATGATAAAGCTGCCAGTTATCTTACCTTGTACTATGTGCTTACGGCTATAATGGGAATCATTGCCGTATTCTTTCTAAAATATATTAAGGCTAATAAACTCGTAGGCATTTATGGATTGGGAATGATATTGCTTTATGCAATCTGCATTTGGTTCAATACCGGGTTCAATGAATTTTTTTTTGCCGGGCTGGGTTTGTTTCTATCCATAATGTTTCCAACAATTTTTAGTCTTGCTATTGAAGATATCGGCGTATTTACCGGGAAAGGATCTGCTTTATTGAATTTCGCATTAATCGGAGGTTCCATTTTCCCACCTGTGCAGGGATTGATTGCAGATGCACACGGTGTAAAAATTTCCTATATCGTACCTTTAATTTGTTTTATCATGATAACAATCTATGCGCTGTTTTTTACGAAAGAATCAATCACAAAACGTGAGCAATTAAAAATAGCTTTTAAAGAAAGAGCAATAAAGTCATGAAGCTATTGATAACAGGATCTAGCGGATTTGTTGCCGGCAGTGTAATCACGCAGGCGCGTGCCGAGTGGGTCGTTCATGGGATATCCCGGTCAGGGTTACCCGTCAATCCGGAAAATGTAAATTACCATTTGCTTGATTTGCTTGATTCAAAAAAACTAGCCCGGCTTTTTATAAAAATAAAACCTGATGTTGTTATACATACCGCGGCAATAGCAGATATTGATTTTTGTCAAAGGAATAAAAGCATTGCCGAAGCAGTAAATGTAAATGCAACAAAAGAGGTGGCATCGTTATGCAAAGAAGCGGACATCAAAATGATTCATTGTTCTACCGATACAGTTTTTGATGGCAATAAAGGTTACTATGTTGAAGATGATTTGCCGAACCCCGTTAATTTTTATGCAGAAACAAAAGTAAAATCGGAGCAAATTGTCTTGGCAGCTTCTGCTAAAAATATAGTTGCCAGGCTCGCATTGGTAGTGGGACTGCCGGTGATAGGTAAAGGGAATTCTTTTTTATATGACCTTATTGAAAAATTAAAAAATAGGGAGCCGGTCAAATTTGCTCAAAACGAAATTCGAACACCCATTGATGTTATAACCTTGGGCGCTGCACTGACCGAACTCGCCGGGAAAAATGATTTTGCCGGCATCATTCATCTTGCAGGCAACACCAGGATTGATCGGTTCAGTATGGCAAAACAAATTGCTATGACCTTGAACTTTTCCACGGAACATATCAGCGGTACGGATTCTAATTCCATGCCCGACAGGGCGCCAAGGCCAAATGATGCTTCCATGGATAATTCCAAAGCAAAGCGAATATTAAAAACGCCCATGCGTTCGCTAGCAGAAGGACTTGCATTAACTTTAAAATAGAAAATTGGGAAAACAATTATGAGTAAAATAAAGTTTGACCTTGAAATTAAATTCGGAACACAGTATGGAAAAGAAGAAGAAGAAGCTGTTTTAAAAGTTCTACGCAATCATGCGCCTACCAGCGGCGACGAATGTATCCGGTTTGAAAAAAACTATGCCGAATATTCAGGAACAAAACATGCAAGGGTAGTCAGCAACGGGTCAGCAGCGCTTTTCCTTGCTTTGTTGGGTATCGGAATAAAATCGGGCGATCGTGTGCTGACAAGTCCCATAACCTGGATCGCTACCGCAGCCGCTCCTGTAACCTTAGGCGCTGAGGTTGACTTTGTTGATATTGACCTGGAAACTTATAATATTGATGTTACTCAGATTGAAGAACATATCACAGGAAATACAAAAGCAATTATTCCCGTGCATCTTTATGGGCAGTCCTGTGATATGGATGAAATCATGGCATTATCAACGAAACATAATCTTGCAATAGTGGAAGATGCTGCTCATGCCATTGGCGCAGAGTATAAAGGCAAAAAAGTGGGCAGTTTTGGCGCCGCAGGTTGTTTCAGCTTTCATGAGCAAAAGAATATTTCCACACTGGGCGAAGGAGGTATTGTGTTGACCAATGATGATGCTTTATTTGAGAAAGTATCTTTATACAGATCGCACTGCACAAGAGTGCATGGCCAAAGTACCAAGTATTGTAAACTGGATGAAGAAAAATTTCCAGTTGGTAAAAAATTCTGGTGGCAGGATTTTGATGACTGTGGGTATAATTTCAGGATGACAGATATACAGGCCGCTGTTGGCATTGAGCAATTGAAAAAAGTAGATACCCTGAATCAGAAGCGGATTGATAATGCAGCTTATATTACACAGGGTTTGAAAGATGTTCCAGGTCTATTATTACCCAAAGTCCGCTCTTATAATAAACATGTATTTCATTTGTACCCAGTGATGATTGAACCAAAGGAATTCGGGTTGAACAAAGAAGATTTTATTTATAATTTGTTTCATAAGTTCGGGATCAAGGCAGGGTTTCATTATATCCCCCTGCATTATTCTACTGCGTTCAAAAATCGCGGCTTCAAAAAAGGGCAGTTCCCAAATGCTGAAAAGCTCGGTGAGCAATTGGTTACCCTCCCCATTAATCCGCGCCAAACAGAAGAAGCATTGGCATACCTGGTTCAAAGTATTAAAGATCTCCGTTTGTAAAATAAATGCAAATGAATTTTGAAGAATATGTAAAGCGGTTGAGAGCAGACAATAGTTTCTTTTCAACCAAGGTTCCCGTGTATATCTCCCGCGCTCCCGGTCGGCTTGACCTGATGGGTGGCAATGATGATTATACCGGTGGGCTGGTTTTTGAATCTACGATCCGCGAAGCAACCCATGCAGCAGCGCAGTTGAGGAATGACAGCATGGTTGAATTAAAAAATAAATCAGCTTCTGATGCGGGTTGGAAGGGCGATATCATTATAAATCTCGAAGAGCTTTCGGATGAAAACCAGGTCCGCAAAATAGTTAACAAATCCAGCTCGGTTAGATGGACAGCTTATGTGCTTGGTAATATTTTTTATTTAAAGAAAAAATATCCGGAGCGGCTAACAAGCGGTATCAAAATTTATATTGATTCAACAGTTCCACTCAACAGAGGCGTAAGTTCATCTGCGGCCATTGAAGTAGCCGTAATGAAAGCTGCTGCTGCTGCTTATGGAATTGATTTGTCGGGAGTGGAATTGTCACTCGCATGTCAATGGGTCGAAAATACAATTGCTGAATCAGCATGCGGTATTATGGATCAGGCTGCAGTAGTTACAGGTAAGGAAGGATTTATGATGCCGCTCGTATGTCAGCCTTGCAATCTTGAGCCTTTGATCAAGCTGCCCGAAGATTTAAAAATTTGGGGAATTGATTCCGGGGTTAGTCACCAGGTAGCTGGTATCGAATATGAAGCAGCCAGGGCAGCTGCTTTTATGGGATATAAAATAATTTGCGATCACGAAAAAATACCCGTTACACTCGATGAGTCTAATGAAATCCTGCGTTATACCGATCCTTTGTGGAATGGTTACCTGGCAAATCTTTCCCGATCTGATTTCTATGAAAAATACGAAAAGATTCTTCCACAAAAAACTGACCGTGCAACATATCTGAAAGAACATACAATTCATGTTGATCCATTAACGCCTTTAAAAGAAAATGTTACATACAATATTTGGGCAAATACAAAATATGCCGTTGAAGAAAACCAACGGGTGCAACTATTCTCCGAGCTATCCCGTGGCGCTGCGCTCACTTATTCCAAAAGGGCCCATATGCTGATGGGGGACCTCATGTATCAATCTCATTATGCCTATACAGAATCTGGTTTAGGAGCAGAAGCTACAAATCAATTGGTAAGTTTTTGTAAGAAAGAAGGAATTGCAAATGGTATTTATGGAGCAAAAATAACCGGTGGAGGCGCAGGAGGTACCGTTGCTATTTTAGCAGATAAAAATGCCGGTAAAACCATTGATAAGATAATGGAATTATATGCAAAAGCTGAAATGGGCCATCCTTATCTTTTTGAGGGCAGTTCGGATGGGGCCGATAGCTATGGAATTTTGGTGATGAAATAATTCTTTTCTACTCCTTCTTATACCTGATATTCCTGTATTCCACCTTCATGGCTGGCAACACATGCACCTGCAATCCCAGTATTCCTTCAAATTTGCGGTTGGTGGAATCATTGTCAGTAGCATCGCTCATTAAGATGCCGTTGATATAATGTTTCAAGCGATTACCCTTTGCGATAATGTAAATCTCGTTCCAGTCATTGTTTTTGATAAATGTTTTCAATGAATCGGAGCTCCCGACAGAATCTGTGATGATTGGTTTTTGATTTGGCTCCAATCTCACTTTCTGTCCCCTCATTGCCAAAAACCCACGTCCACGTTCTTCATAATTCTGACCCGTATATTGATTGGCCCCATCAATGTCGGCCTGGTAACCTTTTACCGCATAGGGTATATCTTTTATTTCTTCACTTCGATATTGAACGCCACTGTTTCCACCGGCGCTGATCCGGTATTCTGCTTTAAATTCAAAATCTGCCGGCCGGCCCCCACGCCAGATAAGAAATGAATTTGTCTTGATCTGTTTGGTGGGCGTAACTTCTCCAATAAAACTTGCGCTGTCAATATGCCAAACACTCGTATCTCCATCCCATCCATTGAAAGTTTTGCCATCAAATATTTGTACAAAGCCGTCTTTATCTGTCGCTGTGCTATCATTTTTCGCCGCATCGGCATTGCCTGCATTATTGCAACTACTGGAAAACACCAGGAATGCTACTATTATAAATAGAAGCGAAAGGATTTTGTAATTGTTATTCTTTGTCATTTTTATTTTTTTATAAATTTTGATCTCAATGAATATAAGATGCGGGTTTAATCTTTTACACCGGTAATTTTCCAGCTTCCGGACCTGGCCGAATCCAACACGGCCTGACAGACTTTCTGCGTTTGATGCGCTTCAGTAAATGTGGGTGAGCAGGGCTCTCCTGTTTCAAGGCTCTTTAGAAAATCTGCCACCTGGTGAACGAATGAATGTTCGTATCCGATACCCAGCCCCGGCACCCACCATTTGTCCATATATGGGTGATCTCCATCCGTAACATGAATGGAACGCCATCCTTTTACTTGGGATTCATCTGAGTTATCAAAATATTCGAGGCGGTTTAAATCGTGGAGATCCCAACGAATGGATGCATTGGCGCCATTGATTTCGAATGTGTACAATGCTTTATGTCCGCGTGCATAACGGGTGGATTCAAATAATCCCAATGATCCATTATTAAAATGACAAAGAAATGAACATGCATCATCAATGGTAACTTCCTGCACTTTACCGGTTAACTGGTGCACACGTTCTTTTACAAATGTCTCTGTCATTGCCGTTATATCTTTAATGCCACCATTCAGCCACATCGCTGTATCAATACAATGTGATAATAAATCTCCCAAAACACCTGACCCTGCTACTGCCGCATCCATTCTCCAAAGACCTTCTCCACCCTGCGGCAGGCTGGGATTGATTGTCCAATCCTGTAAAAAATTTGCACGATAATGAAATATGCGTCCCAACTTGCCGGAATCAACAATCTGTTTGGCCAATGTAACAGCCGGGAGGCGGCGGTAGTTATACCATACTGTGTTTTTCACACCCGCTTTTTCAATTGCGTCTGCCATGGTTTCTGATTCTGCCAGGCTGCGCGCCAGCGGTTTTTCGCAAAGGATCATTTTACCCGCTGCCGCTGCGGCTATCGCGATCTCCGCATGAAAATCGTTGGGCGTACAGATATCTATTGCATCAATGTCCTTGCGTGCAATCAATTCTTTCCAATCTGTTTCTGTTGATTCATATCCCCATTGTTCTGCGAATGCTTTCACTTTTTCCGCGTTGCGTGAACAAACTCCTTTCAATACGGGGCGATAAGCCAAAGCAGGAAAAAAATCTCCTACCCGTTTATATGCATTGGTATGCGTTCGGCCCATAAAACCTATACCGATCAGGCCTATCCGAAGTTCTTTTTTGCTTTTCATTTGTGACTGCATTTTTAATTTATTGAACCAATAATCACACTGCTTCATACCATCCATGCAAATTCCTCACGCTGATCATTGCCGCCAATATATCGTTCCATGTTTTTTGCTGCTGCATGACGGCATTGGGGAACATACATCCGTCCCAACAGATATGCCTAAACGCTTTTGTGAGAGTTCCATTTTCATCACGGAGCCAATGGCCCGCATCATGGGCGATATCGAGTTTCCCATTTGGATCGGTGGCCAGGCAGTGGCGCCCGGTCTTATCATGCGATCCTGTACCATGAACAGTTCCATCATTCTGGGCCACATGAAAATCTATGGTCCATGGACGAAGGGCCCTTGTCAGCTTTTTTAATCCTTCAGACAATGCTTCACGGTCAGTCCAATTAAAATTAGCCGGCAATATCCTGTCCTCGGAACGATTGTATCCAAGCAGATACAATAAAGTGTGGGCCATATCGGCCTGAAATCCTATATTCGGACGATCCACCGCTTCGAGCGTATCGATCATGGTTTTCCAACTATGCATTCCGCCCCAGCATATCTCTCCTTCGGCAGCAAGTCGCTCTCCGTATTCAGCGGCTACATCACATGCCTCACGAAAAGTAGCAGCAATCAGTTTGGTATTATTGACAGGATCGGCTGACCATGTTTCCGGATCGGTGGCCGAATCAATGCGCACTACGCCATTCGGACGAACGCCAAGCTCTCTCAACTTTTTTGCAAACCGGCAACTCTTGCGTACCTGCTCAACAAATTGGGTTCGCGCTTCTCTTGTACCCATGGCAGATCCCCCGGCCGGAGGCCATATCGGCGCCACCACGCTTCCGATATTCAGATGGAGCGAGGAAACTTTATCAGCAATTTTTTTAATACCATCATCCGAACTGTCAATATCAAAATGCGGGTCAAAGAGCCCAATGTCAATGCCATCGAATTTTATTCCGTCAACTGATGCATTGGCAGTAAGTGTTAACAAAGTGTCCAGGGAAATGCAAGGCTCTGAACCGGATCCTTTACCCACCACACCGGGCCAGGTTGCATTGTGGAGCTTTGGATAATTGTTCGTTTGCATATCGTTAAATTAAAAATGAATTATAAAATCAAATCCGGGTTACCAGGTCCAAAATGTTTAAGCATTACAATGGGATCGGTGCTTGATTGATTTACAATCTTCACGCCGTCCATTGCAGCTTTTTCACTGATAAAAAATTCATCATTCGTTAATTGCCCGTAGCGGATCAGTGAAGGAGTTTCTACTTCCCACACCCCCATCCTGCCGCGCCCCTGCATCATGATGATGCCGTATGCCGCGCTGTCTCTGATAGTAACCGTTTGACCAGGGAACACTGTTAACTCCTTTGCACTAAAGGCACCGGATTTATAACAGATCCATTTTTCACTGTAGCCCGCTTCTTTCATTTCGCCGGCTGGTTTAACCGGAATGGGATACATATACCTGTTATGACGCAAATGTGTATCTAGGTTCAAATCCCAATCAATCACATCCAGCAATGCTTCATAATCACCGATACTTTCTTTCGGCGTACCGTTCCATAATAATTCTTCCGGTATGATGGCTTCATTCACAAGCGACTGATACATTGCAAAAACATCAGATGCTTTTTGTGGCTCGTAAGTACACAGGCTTCCCGGGGCATGCAAGAGCCCGGGCGGAACATCCCAGCCTGTGCCCGGCTCAAGGCGAAATGCCTGCGAATAATTGGTGATCTTGTTATCGCCTTTGGTGAAATTCAGCAGGCATTCTTTAATCTCTGCACGGGTGGCTCCCGGCGAAATACCCATGAAGGTGTAAGGAAAATCTCCCCCATGATTATTTAATTGCGGCGGAAAATAATACGCTTCGGGTTTTCCCAACTGTCCAATGAGCGCCGCTTTTTCATCGTTGTGATGAACATGATGCGGGAGCGGTCCCATATTGTCAAAAAATTTAGAATACATCGGCCATGAACCATATTGATCCCATAAACGTTTACCGATCAATTTCTCTTTCAGCAGATTGATCGCATCTTTTAGCAGAACCTGCACTTCTTTATTTCCATCTTTAAAAACGATTGCGCTCAATCCTTCGTTTTCACCAGTGAGGGGGCCATTCTTTGCAGGTGTGGTGGAACTCAACCAACGTTCGTCTATGCCTCCCCGTTGTCCACCCAACACGTAATAATCATCCGGGTGAAGTTTGATCCTTCGCCCGGGAACGCAAAAGGACCTGGGTACCCAGGTGGGAGCAAGCCGCAAAATTCCATTACCCTGCTCCAATGATTTTTCTGCTAATTGTTGTTTTTCCATTGGCTCAATTAAAAATTTATTTTTAATATGCTTTTGTTAGATGATCACTCAATGTATAATTAATCAACGAATCCATCATCATTTCATCAACCAGCAAACTCTTCCAGGAATTTATTTATAC
>Ga0075024_100000537_pt1 | contig 14029 bp, 11 predicted proteins | sample Str013_2_FD_71389 | JGI IMG/M metagenome (GOLD analysis project Ga0075024, IMG submission 71389) | Freshwater sediment microbial communities in response to fracking from Pennsylvania, USA - Straight Creek_MetaG_SC_2013 | ecosystem: Environmental > Aquatic > Freshwater > Creek > Sediment... | reverse complement strand
TTATTTATTGCCGGCAGCAGGAAGCCGAACATTCCACTACCGTTTCTGGCATGAGTGATTTTCATTTGATTTACCGGGATACGGAAGATCTGCAAACAAAATTAAATACCATCCTGAAGTCCGCTATTTTTCAATGATGATCAATAGTAGTTATTTAATTATTGGAACCTATACAGAAACATGATACATTTATCATCTATGTTTTATCATAAGAATCGGTTTGCCCTGGTTTCTGTACTACTGCTCCAGTTTTTGCCTATTTGCCTGGTGGCCCAGCCGGAAAAATGGGATGTGTATACGGCCAGTTATGAAAAGGGTGTGGGTTCTGTCATCATTAATTTGTCGGCCAAAAATTATGCACCGGTCAATTCCCTACCCTACCTGGTTATTACCGGTGTGAAATTCAAGGGCTGTGGGGCTGATGGATTTCCCGACAAGGATGCATTCATCCGGTTATATGCTATTTCAGATTCCATCAAGGCTGCCATCGGCGGCAGGGTGAATAATAATATGGTAGGCACTTTTACTTATCAATGCAGCAGGAAAGATTATTATTATGTGCGTGATACTACCGGGTTGAGAATTTTACTCGAGAATGTGTACCGGAAATATTTTAAAACATATGAGCCAATTATAAGTATTAAAGAAGACAGGAAATGGGAGATATACCTTACGGGTCTTTATCCCAATGAAATTACGCTTGAATTTATGGCAAACGACAAGGTATTATCAAAACTTACCGATGCGGGTGATAAACTGGAAAAAGAGAGAAAGGTGGACCACTGGATTTATTTCAGTTCAGAAAACGACAGGGATTGCTTTATTAACTATGCCATTCAGAAGAATTTTAAAATTGAAAACAAGGAAAAGGTCAGCAATGGCATGCGTCCCTACAAATTGCAAATTTCAAGGACAGATAAAGTGGATATCGGTTCCATTTCACGCAATACGCTCAACCTTAGAAAGGAAGCTGCCAAATGTCATGGAGAATACGATGGCTGGGAAACCTTTGTGATTAAAGAATAAATATTTTACTTTATTATCGTGTCAGTAAAACTTATTTATACTTACAAACAATGACAAATACTCCGGAACAAAAACTTGAACAACTGGGTATCAGGCTGCCGCATGCGTCGGCACCCGTGGCCAATTATGTAAATTATGTGCAGGCTGGTAATTTATTGTTCCTTTCAGGAAAAGGACCCCAGCAACCCGACGATACTTATATCACCGGTAAGCTGGGGAAGGAACTTTCCATCGAACAGGGTTATGAAGCCGCTAAGCTGGCTGCCATCAGTCATATAGCGGTATTGAAAACTGCACTGGGCGATTTATCCAGGGTGAAAAAGATTGTAAAAGTACTGGGCATGGTAAACTGCACCGATGAATTTACCGAACAGCCAAAAGTTATCAATGGATACAGTGATTTGATGCTGGCAGTTTTTGGAGACAAAGGAAAACACGCGCGCAGTGCCGTTGGCATAAATGCATTGCCCATGAATATTGCGGTGGAAGTGGAAGTAATCGTAGAGATAGAATAATTTCTATCGAGTTTGAATACCAGTGTTTTTTATTTAAGTTTACATTCTCCTGATTCCATCCAGCCACTGCCATCTAGTCATATTTTTCAATTTTTCCCTTCATTAATGCCTGCTGGCCGAACGATGGCCGAAAGATAAAGCTTCCTAAGAGCTTCCTTAACCGATGGACAAAGGGCCTTAAAACCATTTAATTCCGGACAGGATGTCAGTTTTGTCCAATATTTATACCCAGCCCGCTCAGCCGGAAGGACTTTAGAAAGTGTCCTTTTGAACATGGATTTCCCGATCTTTGCGCCTCATGACAAGTACTACTACATCGGTTGCCAGCTTACCTGTAATGGAGTCGTTTTATACGCTGCAGGGCGAAGGGTTTCACCAGGGCCGTGCCGCCTATTTTATCCGCCTTGGCGGATGTGACGTTGGTTGCGTTTGGTGCGATGTAAAAGACAGCTGGGATGCTTCCAGGCATCCGCAGGTTGGTATTGAGCAATTGGTGTCGGAGGCAAGCGCCTTTCCCGGGAGGCTGGTGGTCATTACCGGCGGTGAACCCCTGATGCACCCGCTTGATGAACTTACTGCTGCCCTGCATGCAGCCGGATTTGAAACCAATATAGAAACTTCGGGTTCGCATCCATTAAGTGGTGAATGGGACTGGATATGTTTATCGCCTAAAAAATTCAAGGCGCCGCTGCCTGGCATCAGCCCTTTGGCGAGTGAACTGAAGGTGGTCATTTTTAATAAAAGTGATTTTGACTGGGCGGAACAATATGCGGCACTTGTAAGCCCTTCCTGCAAACTGTACCTGCAACCTGAATGGGACAAGGCGGCCATTGTAACCCCTATGATAATTGATTATATCAAAGCAAATCCCCAATGGGAACTGAGCCTGCAGGTGCACAAGTATATTAACGTTCCTTAAATTATTGTATTGGTATATTTATTGAAAGATAAAAAGAATAATAAGCCGCTTAAGACGTTTACACTTACACGTTTACCATAATTCCATGAAGTATATCTGTACCATATTGATTTTTTTGTATTCCGCTATTGCAGCAGGCCAACAATACGACCCACTTAAAGTAAATAAGAAGGCGGTTAAGCTCTACATGGATGCTTCCGAATTGTCCGGTGATGGTAAACTGAAAGAAAGCATTGCGTTGTTACAGAACGCGATAAAAATAGAACCCAATTATTTTGATGCTTATGTATCCATGGCAGGCATGTACAGTGAATTAAAAAACTATGATGCCGCCATTGCCAGTTATGAAAAGGGCCGTGCCGTCGATTCAATATATTTCAGGGAATTCAATCTTCCCTACTCCATCAGCCTGGCCGGCACTGGTGCATTTGAAAAAGCCATGGGTGCGATTGAGTCCTTTCTTTCTATTACAGATTTAAGTGAGTCCAGTTTACGGTTTGGTTACTACAGGAAGAAATGTTACCAGTTTGCACTGGATTATAAAAAGAACAATACAGACAGCGGTTATCATTTTGAACCAAAGAACCTGGGTGATAGTGTAAATTCCGCTTTCTCGGAATATTTTCCTGCACTTACTATTGATGGCGGTCATCTTATTTTTACCAGGAAAGTGAATGGGATGAATGAAGACTTCTTTGAAACCTATAAGAAAGACAGCGTGTGGAGTATGGCAAGGGCGCTGGAGGGAAATATCAATACCAATTTCAACGAAGGCGCGCAGAATATTTCCCAGGATGGTCAATGGCTCATTTTCACCGGCTGTAATTTTCCGGAAGGATATGGAGGTTGTGATTTGTACATATCCTACCTCACTGCAGATGGCTGGAGTGTACCGGAGAACATGGGCAATAAAATTAATACGGATGCATGGGAATCTTCGGCTTCCTTATCGCCAGATAAGCGAGACTTATATTTTGCCAGTAACCGTGCCGGCGGCTATGGCGGCAGTGACATTTATGTAAGTCACCGTCTGCCCAATGGCAGGTGGAGTGAACCCGAAAACCTGGGACCGACAATTAATACAGCAGGTGATGAAGGCAGTCCGTTTATACATGCGGATAACCAGACCTTGTATTTTACCAGTAAGGGTTGGCAGGGTTATGGCGGCGATGATCTGTTTCTGTCAAGAAAGGAAGCAAAGGGGAAATGGGGGGTGCCACATAACCTGGGTTATCCCATCAACACTATTGAGAATGAAAGCAGTCTTGTTATTACTGCCGATGGATCAACAGCCTATTATGCCAGCGACAGGAGTGACAGTCGTGGCGGTCTTGATCTATACACCTTTGAATTGCGCAATGATGTAAGGCCCATTAAAACTTTGTGGGTAAAGGGAAAGGTATTTGACAAGAAAACCAATAATGGTCTTCCTTCCGCAGTGGAGCTGACTGATTTGGATACGAAAGAAATTATTTCGCGCGTACAAACAGATGAAACGGGTAATTACCTTATTACTTTACCTGTAGGAAAGGATTATGCGTTTAATGTAAACCGTAAGGGATATCTTTTCTTCTCGGATAATTTCCCGCTTAGTAAAAAATCGCCGGATTCTACTTATAAGATTGATATCGCGTTACAGCCGCTGGAAGCGAATGCCACCATTGTGTTGCGCAATATTTTCTTTGACGTGAATAAATTTGATCTCAAACCCGAATCGCAGGTAGAGCTGGACAACGTGGTGAAACTGATGAAGGACAATCCTACGTTAAAAATTCAGATCAATGGCCATACAGACAATGTGGGTAAACCAGCCGATAACCTGGCGCTTTCCAATAACAGGGCAAAATCTGTAGTTGAATACATTACCCTCAAAGGCATTGATGCGAAAAGACTTTCTTACCAGGGTTTTGGCGCCACGCAACCGGTTGCTGACAATAATACGGAAGAAGGCAAAGCGCAGAACCGCCGTACTGAACTGAAAGTGGTAAGCCAATAATTTCTACATTAAAAATAAGGGACGAATTACAGGAATTTTTTACATTCATTGCCTGTTTCGTTATTAAACAACCATACTGTTACCCTTATGAATGATGATGTATTGTACCAGGTAGCCCTTACCATGGTACCCCAAATCGGTCATGTGCATGCAAGTATTCTTGTAAAACATTTTGAAAGCGCCGTTTCCATTTTTGCTGCAAAAAAAAGAGAACTGGAATGTATACCAGGTATTGGTGCTGTGCGGGCGACAGCCATTAAGAAGTTCGATGGTTTTGACAAAGCCAGAGCAGAACTTGCGTTTATTGAGAAATATAAGATCACTCCCCTCTTTCTTTCAGATATCAATTACCCGCAGCGGTTACTGCAATGTTATGATCCCCCTACTTTGTTGTTCTACCGGGGTAAGGCTTCCTTAAATGCAGGAAGGATTGTAGCGATTGTTGGTACCCGCAATAAAACGGAGTATGGCAAACAACAGACAGAGAAGCTGGTGGAAGAACTGGCAAAACATGGAATCATGGTAGTTAGTGGTTTGGCATTGGGTATTGACGCCATTGCACACAAGGCTTCTGTGAAAAACAAAGTACCTACCATTGGTGTGGTGGCGCATGGACTGGATAGCATGTATCCGCCGGACCATACTGCCCTTGCAAAAGAGATGGTTCGGGAAGGAGGCGGGATACTTACAGAATTTCGCAGGGAAACAAAACCCGACAAGCATAATTTCCCTATTCGTAACCGGATAGTTGCCGGTATGTGCGATGCACTGGTAGTGATAGAAACAGATATCAAGGGGGGAAGTATGATTACCGCTGAACTGGCTTATGGCTATAACAAAGATGTATTTGCAATACCAGGAAAAAATACGGACAGGAAGAGTGCAGGATGCAATCACCTGATTAAACAAAACAAAGCGATGCTTTTAACCGACGCGCATCATTTACTGGATACACTGGGTTGGGTAAATACAAAACCGGATAAAAAGAAAAAACAAAAAGAACTGTTTATACAATTGACCGAGCAGGAAGAAAAAATAGTAAAAGTATTGCAGGAAAAAGGGAGTTTGCACATAGATGAGCTGCATATAAAAAGCGGGTTAAACAGCAGTGCAGCAGCAGCAGCGATACTGAATCTTGAATTGCAGCAAATTATTTGTTCACTTCCCGGGAAAATTTACCAGCTTTTGTAATTCGTTTGTGACAAATAGATAAATAAAGCCAGAAACCACTGCCAGCAAGGCTTTCACGGAAAATCAAAAATATTATTTGGAAGGAATTTGCCCACTGCACTATCTTTGCACATGGCAAGAATAAATACCCCCCGTCTTACCGGTTCTGCCGGTAAGTCTTCCATCAAATCAATCATTAGCAAGAAATTTTTCGGTGAAGGCCTTACCTTCGATGATGTCTTATTGATGCCATCTTATTCCCAGGTATTACCACGTGAGGTGAACATTCAAACCCGTTTAACCAGGGAGATTTCGCTCAATATTCCCATGCTTTCTTCAGCCATGGATACGGTAACAGAAGCGACACTTGCAATAGCGCTGGCGCGTGAAGGTGGCATCGGTATACTGCATAAGAATATGAGTATTGAACAGCAGGCAGAGCAGGTAAGAAAGGTAAAGAGAAGTGAAAGCGGGATGATCATTGACCCCATCACACTGCAAATAGACGCTACCATTGGAGATGCCTTAAGACTGATGAAGGAAAACAAAATTGGTGGCATTCCCATTGTTGATACCAACAACAAACTGGTAGGTATTCTTACCAACCGCGATCTTCGGTTTGAGGACAATAAGAAACGGAAGGTACAGGAAGTAATGACGAAAGAAAACTTAATCGTCGCACCCGAAGGAACTGATCTAAAGAAAGCAGAGAAAATTTTACGTTCCTATAAGATTGAAAAATTACCAGTGGTAAAAAAAGACAATACCCTGGTGGGATTGATTACATATCGTGACATTCTTCAATTGACCAGTCATCCATCGGCTGTAAAGGACACTTATGGCCGTTTATTGGTAGGCGCCGCTCTTGGTATTACGAGGGATATGCTGGACAGGGCCGCAGCATTGCAGCAAATTGGCGTGGACGTTGTTTGCCTGGACAGTGCACATGGGCATAGCCGTGGTGTAATCGACGCATTAAAAAATGTAAAGAAGAATTTTAAGAAATTACAGGTGATAGCAGGCAATGTGGGAACTGCAGCAGGTGCGAAAGCATTGGCTGCAGCAGGCGCAGATGCAGTGAAAGTTGGTATTGGGCCGGGTTCTATTTGCACCACGCGTATAGTAGCAGGTACGGGTGTGCCACAGGTAACAGCCATCATGGAAGCCTATCATGCATTGAAGCAGTCAGGTGTTCCCCTAATTGCGGATGGTGGTATCCGTTATACCGGTGATATGGTAAAGGCGCTCGCTGCAGGGGCAGATACTGTAATGATGGGAAGTGTTTTCGCCGGAGTGGAAGAAAGTCCCGGTGACACGATTATTTATGAAGGAAGAAAATTTAAAGAGTACCGCGGTATGGGTTCCATTGGCGCCATGCAACAAGGAAGCAGTGACCGTTATTTCCAGGATGTGGAAGATGATCTAAAAAAGCTGGTGCCTGAAGGCATTGAAGGGAGAGTAGCATTTAAAGGAAATCTGAAAGAAGTAGTCACGCAATATATAGGTGGTCTTCGTGCAGGCATGGGTTATTGTGGTGCGAAAAATTTATCGGCATTGAGAGACGACGCACAGTTTATTCAAATTACCAATGCGGGTATGCGTGAAAGCCATGCACACGATATTGATATCACTAAAGAGGCGCCGAATTACAGTCGTTTATAACCGGGTTTTATAAAAACAGGGAGCATTCATTGTATTGTAAGAAGGTACAAACAAATTTTACAGACTGTTGTATTTCCCCGCTGGAATGAAAGCCTTCACCTATTGGTTTTTTTCCGAACTTGTAGGAAATTTCCCTGCTTGAAAAAATTATTGTTTACCCTGCTGGCGCTGCCATTTCAGCTGCTGGCGTTTTCACAAACCGACTCCTCTCACCTGCGCATTAGCCTGCTTACCTGCACACCGGGCGATGAATTGTATTCAACATTTGGTCATAGTGCAATTCGTGTAACAGATAGCGCTACCGGTTACGATATTATATATAATTACGGAACCTTTGATTTTGGCGACCCCGATTTCTACATCAAGTTTGGAAAGGGGAATATGCAATATTTTGTTTCGGTGGCGCCTATCGGAGAATTTATCCGCGAATACCAGGATGACAAACGCGGTATCACCGAGCAGCAATTTCAATTAACCAGTGTGGAAAAACTCCAGCTCGCGGCTGCTTTGCGAACAAATGCCCTGGAACAAAACAAATTTTATCTCTATGATTTTCTATACGATAATTGTTCCTCCCGGCTTCGGGATATAGTAAATAAGCATGCCAATTCTCCCCTGGTCTTTAAAACCATTTTATCCAGGCCAGTAACCTTTCGGAATATGATTCATGAATACCTGGACAAAGGCAACCAACCCTGGAGTAAACTGGGTATTGATATTTTGCTGGGCAGCAAATTGGATATATTGGTAAAAAACGAACAGGCGATGTTCCTCCCGGATTACCTGATGAAGGGATTTGACAGTGCATCGAGAGCCGGGCAACCGATTGTAGAAAAAAAATCCATATTGCTTCCGGTAGGAGCTACAAAGGAGGCCGGTGTAATTTCTCCTTTTTGGGTACTCAGTATTTTATTCATCCTGGTAGCCATATTAAGTATTTCCAATACAAGGGGTGTTAATAGGTTTTTTACCGTATTCGATTTCCTGCTTTTTTTGATTGCCGGTTTGCTTGGAATACTATTAGCTGTAATGTGGATAGGAAGGATCGATACGGTTTGCAGTAATAACTATAATATATTGTGGGCCTTGCCATTTAACGCATGCATGGCATTTTTTATCAACAAACAAAAAGCCTGGGTGAAAAAGTACTGGCTGGCTGCTGCCATTCTACAAGTATTGCTGATTCTATTATGGAAATGGCTGCCACAGCAAATGAATACCGCCCTTTTGCCAATTGTTGCATTATTATTGCTGCGGTATGTAATGCGTTATAAAAAAGTACCCGCATGAGAAAGGAAATGCAATTGAACACCGGTGATGGCTCCATTCATTATACAGTTGCAGGAAATGGAAGACCGGTAATGCTATTGCATGGTTTTGGAGAAGACAGTGATGTATGGAAATACCAGGTAAAGGCGCTTTCTCCCTATTACCAGCTTATTCTTCCGGATTTACCGGGAAGTGGCTTATCTCCTTTTCATGCAGGAAATGGCTCAATGGAGCAATATGCAGTGCAACTAATAGCGATACTGGACAAAGAAAACATAGAAAAACTTGTTTTGATTGGACATAGTATGGGGGGATATATTACCCTTGCATTTGCTTCCAAATACCCTGAAAAGCTTGATGCTTTTGGCCTGTTTCATTCAACAGCCTACCCCGACAGTGCCGAAAAGATAGCAACAAGGCAACGTGGCATTGAATTCATTCGTACACATGGCAGTAAAGCTTTTCTACAGCAATCTACACCCAACCTTTTCAGTGAAAATTACCGTAATAAGCACACTGATATTATAAATGGAATGATAACGCAATACGAAGGATTTGAACCGGGGGCGCTTATACAGTATTATGAAGCCATGATAGGCAGGAAGGACAGAACAGCGGTTTTACGGACATTTGAAAGACCGGTGTTATTTATTATTGGAAAACACGACACTGCTATTCCGGCAGAACAAATGCTTCAACAGAGTCACCTGCCGCAAATATCGTACATTCATTTTCTTGAAAACAGCGGCCATATGGGTATGTGGGAAGAGACTGCGAAGACAAACGATGCATTGAAAACATTTTTAGACGGTGTATACATTAATTGATCCGGAACCAGGCGCATGAAAAAAATATTGGCCATACTGATCTCCGTTTTTCTGGTTGTCCCGTTATTTGCTGCGCATATCCGGGGTGGAGAGATGTATTATAAATACCTTGGGCCAGGTGTTACAGCCGGTAATTCGAGATACGAGGTCACTTTGAAATTATATATCCGTTGCGATGCCACTCCGCAACAAATGGATCCGGAAGAGCCCTTTACTGTTTTCAACCGCTCTTCCAATAATCAGTTTGGCCAGGTTATTAATGCCCCATTAACCAATGAGGTACAAATCAGCTATGATCCCAATTCCAATCCCTGTATCAGCAATCCACCAACAGACATCTGTTACAGGATGCGTTTTTATACAACGACCATTGAATTGCCCGACGATCCGGATGGATATACCATTTCAATGCAGCGTTGCTGCCGCATAGCAGGTATCGAAAATGTACTTGCCCCCAGCGATCAGTATGGCGCAACTTATTTGTGTACCATTCCCGGAACAGATGCATTGCCCTTACCCGAACACAATAGTAGCCCGGTTATATCCGGCAATGATGCAGTGGCAATTTGTGTTGGCTCTTATTTTACTTATGATTTTTCGGCTGTTGACCCTGATGGAGATTCACTGGTTTATTCACTTTGTGATGCCTTTCAAGGTGGCGGTCGTGGTAATCCGGCACCCAACCCTGCCTTTCCACCACCCTATTCTCCTATTGGCTACCAGGCGCCGTACAGTGGTGGCAGTCCGCTGGGGTTCCAGGCAACCATCAATCCTTCTACGGGAATTATTTCAGGTATAGCACCTGCTACAGCTGCACAATACGTGGTATCTGCCTGTATTAATGAGTATCGGCATGGTGTATTAATAAATGTTCACAGAAAAGACATTCACCTTCGCATTGCAGATTGTATTCCATTAAAGGCTGTGCTGCAACCTGATTACAGTTATTGCGATGATTTCAATGTGAGCTTTAGAAATGAACAGACCAATCCAACTGGGTCTGTTTATATATGGCAATTTGGTGATGGTTCCGCACCTGATACTTCCAATAGTCAGTTGGGCGATGTTCAGCATTTATATATTGATACCGGGACTTACCGCGTAAAATTAAAAGTAATTCTGTCGGGTGGACAATGCCTTGATTCCACAACAACGCTTGCAAAAGTATACCCTGGATTCTTTCCCGGCTTTGTTGTTACGGGAAGTTGTGTTCTAAAACCACTTCAGTTCACCGATACCACCAAATCAAGGTATGGGGTAGTAAGTGCCTGGAGCTGGAATTTTGGAGATGAAACCACTCTTGCCGACAGTTCACATTTACAAAATCCATCATGGCAATACAGTAGTATTGGAACCAAGCAGGTGCAACTAATTGTTCAAAGCAACAAAGGATGTATAGATACGGCAACTGTTTCGGTTGATGTAAAGGATAAACCAGCCATTACCATACCGTTTAGGGATACATTAATATGCAGTAATCTTCCCATCCAGGATACACTTCAATTGCATGCAATCGGATTTGGTGTTTTTACATGGTCGCCGGCATCCAGGATACTCAATCAAAATACAGCTGATCCTTTTGTATTTCCAACCAACACCACCACCTATTTTGTGCAGTTGGATGAGAATGGCTGCATCAATAATGATTCAGTAAAAGTTCGGGTGGTTGATCACGTTACGCTGGATGCAGGTCCGGATTCAACCATTTGCTTAACCGATGCCATAACACTTCATCCTTCTACTGACGGTCTTGCCTATAGCTGGACCCCAATCGCCTCATTAAGTAACCCGAATATTAAGAACCCCATAGCCACACCAACCGGAACCACTACTTACCAGTTAATTGCAAAGATTGGAAAATGCAGTGTTGCGGATAATGTCACTATAACCACGGTTCCTTATCCAACAGCGAAGGCAGGACCAGATACTACTATTTGCTACAGGGATACCGCCACACTTAACGCATCTATAATAGGATCCACTTTTACCTGGACGCCGGCCATTGGATTGAGTAGTACATCGGTATTAGATCCATTGGCTTTCCCGCTTCGAACCACCAGCTATATACTGGAGGTTTTTGATGTACTGGGTTGTCCCAAACCAGGTTTGGATACTGTAGTGGTTACTGTAAGACCCCCTGTCCTGGCTTTTGCAGGAAATGACACATCTATTGTAGTGAACCAGCCATTAAAATTACATGCAACGGGTGCACAGTTTTACCTTTGGTCGCCTTCCACATTTCTTGATCACAACGATATTCAATCGCCTACCGCCCTATTCAATACCAGTGGAGTTTACTCCTATGCCGTTAAAGTATTTACGCCTGATAATTGTTTTGCCGTCGATTCCATTACTATCAAAGTATTTAAAACATCACCAGATATTTTTGTTCCCAATGCTTTTACACCCGGAAAGAACCTGAATTTCCTTTTCAGGCCTATACCGGTTGGGATTTCAAAAATTGATTATTTCCGTGTTTACAACCGCTGGGGGCAACTGTTATATAGTTCAACAGAATCAGGTCGTGGATGGGATGGAACTTTTGCAGGAAAGAACCAGGATGCCGGCACTTATGTATGGGTGGTTCAGGGTCATGATTTTACCGGAAAAGTAATTGCAAAAAAAGGCACCATGGTCCTGATTCGCTAAGAATGAAGGAATCAATAATTCTTTCCCTAATTTCGGTGCTCATTTTACAATAAGATTCAATGAATAAGACGGTTTTTATTACAGGAGCCTCTTCCGGATTTGGAAAAGCTACAGCTGATGTTTTCGCATCAAATGGATACAACCTTATAATCAATGGCAGAAGAGCTGATCGGCTGGAAGCAATTAAGACTGAGCTTGAAAATAAATATGGGGTAGAAGTGCTGCCACTCATATTTGATGTCAGCAAAAGAAATGAAGTATTTGAAGTCATAGGAAAATTACCCGCTAAATGGCAAGCCATTGATGTGCTGGTTAATAACGCAGGGCTGGCATTGGGTCGTGATTATTTTGATGAAGCTAACCTGGACGACTGGGACATTATGCTGGACACAAACGTTAAAGGTTTATTATATGTAAGTAAGGCAGCCTTGCCTTTTATGACAGCACGCAACAAAGGGCATGTAATCAACATAGGGTCCACCGCCGGAAAAGAAGTATATGAAAAGGGGAATGTCTATTGTGCCTCCAAACATGCCGTGGATGCCATTAGCAAGGCGATGAGGATGGATTTGCTGCAACACCGCATAAAAGTAACTTCTATCCATCCGGGCGCCGCTGAAACAGAATTCTCCATGGTTCGGTTTAAGGGGGATGAAACCACCGCAAAGAAAGTATACGAGGGATATAAAGCGCTCAGTGCTAAAGATGTAGCTGATGTGGTTTATTATGTTACCACCCTCCCGGACCATGTATGTATCAATGACCTGGTTATAACCTGTCTTGCCCAGGCCAATTCATTTTACACCTATAAAGGTTAATCTTTAGCGGCTTATCCTGCCTTTCCTGTGCATTGAAACCTTAAGCCCAAATTAAGAGCAATACCGCTTGCATGAACAGCGTTATAATATTATCTTAGATCCTTATCTCTTATAATCCGTTTCTTATAAAACCCATTTGTATGAAAAGCATCCTGTGCAAAATCGCCCTGTTGATGGGAATCGTAATCGTATCATTTTCAGCCAGCGCCCAGGAAGATGTTATACGCCTGGAGAGCTGCATGAATGAAACCTATAAGCCCCAGATTGATAGTCTCAAACAATTATTTGCTGCACAGGGTTATGAAATTGTTCGCGAAGCCTCCATTAAGATGGAGAGTGAATATGAAATGCCCATCGTTGTTCCGCTGAACCAGGGAACTTATTACCAATTTATTTTTATTGGCGATCCTACTTCCAAATTGTATGAAGTACGTATGTACGACTGGAACGAACGCCAGGTAGTATACCAGAAAAAAATGTGGGGAGATGTAGATGGCAATATTATCAGCTATTCTTATGTACCCCAATTCTCCGAATACCACATGATAAAACCCGTGCAGGTAAACAAGCTGAAGAAAAAAGGATTGTGTGGTTATGTTATGTTACTGAAAAAAGTAAGATAATCAGAGACTATCCTTCTTGTTCAATACATCTCCCCTGTTGATTATTTCTTCTTCGCAGTAAATATCCCATTCGGTTGATTGAAATTGAGCGATGTTACTGTTTTGGATTCATTTACCATAAACTTTACGCTGTAACCAGTAAGTGTCTTAAAATTGAATAAATCATTACCGGCAGGTACCAGTTCATAATCAGGCTGACCAGGCACCAATACCATCAGTGTGTTTTCTCCCTTAATATAAACAGTCACAATTACATTGCCCGCCAATAAATATTCGCCGGTATATTTTTTCATATCCTCTTTGGTCAGGGGAACAACCGTAGGTAGTTTGGTAAACACTACCTGTTTTACCGAAGGTTCAATTCCTATGGTGGCAATACTGCTGATATCTCCTGTTGTATTCATTTCAAACTTGAAACGAACAGGATTGTCTTCCTCCAAATCTATTGCTTCCTTTAATGAAAAAGGTTTGAATACATCGTAATGATAGTGCTGTAACCACATATTGAGGTTGGGGCTAATGGCAATGAGTGAGTCATTCTTCAGAATAATATGG
>Ga0075024_100000536_pt1 | contig 14047 bp, 16 predicted proteins | sample Str013_2_FD_71389 | JGI IMG/M metagenome (GOLD analysis project Ga0075024, IMG submission 71389) | Freshwater sediment microbial communities in response to fracking from Pennsylvania, USA - Straight Creek_MetaG_SC_2013 | ecosystem: Environmental > Aquatic > Freshwater > Creek > Sediment... | reverse complement strand
GTCCCAGTGAACGAAGGCGTTGGCGTCCTTGTCGGAGAACTTGGCGACCTCCTCGTGGCGGGCGGCGGCATCATCGGGCAAGCGCAGGTAGCGGCCGTCGCGGCGTGGCGCGAAGTACGGACCCTGCGGGTAGACGTGGTAGCCGTGACGATCGAGATCGAGCGCCTTGACCAACGAGGCCGGCAGCAACGAGACGACGTACGACAACGACGTGACGGTGTAGTCCGGTCCGAACGGATGCTCGCTGACCGCCGCACCACCGACGATGTCGCGGGCCTCGCAGACGAGCACCGACAGGCGCTGGCGCGCCAGCAACCCGGCAGCGACGAGGCCGTTGTGACCCCCGCCGATCACGACGACGTCAAACGCACTGGTCACCCGCTCCTCCTGCTCCTGGTCGAAGCGCCAGCGTAACGACCCGATGCCGAGCGCTTCGCCTGCCGTGCGAACGGGTCAGACTGTCGCCACGAGCCGCCGGCATCAGGCCGGCGATGGGGGAGAAGCGACGATGTTCGAACTGACCGACGCACTGATCGACGAGCTGCGCACGATCGACACCCCAACGGTCTGCAACGCGCTGGAGGTGCTCGTCGCGACGCGGCGCGGCTACGGCTTCACGACCGAGCAACTCGTCTGCACGCGACCAGAGCTGCCCCCGATGGTTGGCATCGCTCGCACGGCGACGATCCGCAGCGCCCATCCGAGCGATCTCGGCGCAGCGCCCGCTCGCCAACTGTCTGACGACTACTACACCTACATCGACGACGGGCCGAAGCCGAGTGTGATCGTGATGCAGGACATCGACGCCAACCGCGGCTACGGGTCGTTCTGGGGCGAGGTCAACAGCTCGATCCATCTCGGCTTCGGCTGCATCGGTCTCGTGACTGATGGTGGCGTGCGCGATCTGCCCGACATCGCCGCCGGTTTCCAGATGCTCGCCGATCGCGTCATCCCGTCGCACGCCTACGTGCACGTCGTCGACTTCGCTCGTCCGGTGACCGTCGCCGGGATGCGCGTTCGCGACGGCGATCTGATCCATGCCGACCAGCACGGCGCCGTGGTCATCCCCCACGAGATCGCCGCCGATGTGAAAGGTGCGGCGCTGCAGATCATCCGACGCGAGCGGGTGATCATCGAGGCAGCGCGCCAACCGGGCTTCAACATCGACGCGCTGCGCGTCGCGCAAGGCCGCGCCGCCGAACTGCACTGAGTAGCGATGGCGGGCGGCACGCGCCATCGGACGAGCTGACGCGTCGGGCCGCGTTCCGTGGTCGTCCTGCTAGGTTCGCCGCCGATCACCGTCGCCATTCAGGGGGAATGCCATGCGCGTCGAGAACATCGAGTACACGTTGAACGGCACGACGCACATCGGCACGCTCGCGGTGGACGAGAGTCGCTCCGGTCGGCGTCCGGCGGTGCTCGTCTGTCACGAGGGTCCAGGCATCACCGACGTGACGCGGGACAAAGCGAAGCGGTTGGCCGAAGCCGGCTACGTCGCGTTCGCCCTCGACTACCACGGCGGTGCCGCGGTGATGAACGGTTTGCAGGAGACGATCGCCCGGCTCGGTCCGTTGATGCAGGATCCGGACGCCACTCGTGCACTCGGGCGCGCCGGACTGAACGTGCTCCTCGCCCAACCGGAGACCGACCCGTCGAAGGTCGCAGCCATTGGCTACTGCTTCGGCGGCACGATGGTCCTCGAGCTTGCCCGTGCTGGCGAGGACCTGAAGGCGGTCGTCGGCTTCCACTCCGGCCTCGCCACGACGCGACCCGACGACGCCAAGAACGTCAAAGGCAAGGTGCTCGTCTGCATCGGCACCGAGGACCCGTTGATCCCCGCGGATCAGCGCACCGCGTTCGAGCACGAGATGCGCACCGCCGGCGTCGACTGGCGCATGAACCTCTACGGCGGTGCGGCGCACAGCTTCACGAACCCCCAGGCAGCGTTGGTCGGCGTGCCCGGCATCGCCTACCACGCGCCGACTGATGCCCGCTCGTGGGCGGCGATGATCGATCTCTTCGACGAGGTCTTCGGGTCCCACTGACGCTCGTAGAGGCCGAGTTCCGTGTGGGGCGGCGGCCGCCGGGATCGTCAGTCGGGATGACGGACCGAGAGTGCTGTGCTCACCTCGCCGACTGCGAGCAGTTCGGGAGGCTCAGTCGTGAGCGGCTGCATTGTCCGCACCGCTACCGGTCCTACGGCCTGTCGCCCGGCGTCGGCGGCAGCAGCCGAGTTCCAGAGGTTCACGATCACGTGCCGGCCGTCTCCTTCATCGATGTCGAGACTGCCGATGAAACCGGGTTGTTGTTCGTGGACCTGACGGAAGGTCTCGAGTTCTGTGGCGCCGCGAGCGGGCGCACCGGGTACGAATCCGATTCGTCGTACGACTGCGTACATCGCTGCCTCCTCATGCCGGCACGAGGCGCTTGACTCGTGCATCCACCGCATCGGCGATCTCGATCATCATGGCGCGCAAGCACGCCGCGAGCTCGGCGTCGATGAGTTCGTCACCGCCGAAGCGTTCGTGTACCGACGACAGGCCGGGAACCGAGCTGTCGTACTCGGGCGTGACGATCAGCATGCCGTGGGCGGCGCGAATCTGCGTGCGCCGTGCGCGAACGGCGCGTCCCGGTGATGCCTCGTTGTCATGGCTCGTTGTCATCGCTCCTCCGATGGTTGATGACCTCAACCATCACCGTAGGAGGAATGGTTGAGAATGTCAACCGTTTCCGTTAGTCTGTCGCGATGACATCGTCGGGCCGCCGGACCTCCGCGGAGGCGTACGCGGTGTCGCGACGGCTTCACGAGGCATCGGAGGCATCTCGGCAGGCGTTCGCAGCGATCGCATCCGATCACGGTCTCACCGCCGTCCAGGCGCGCTTCGTCCTCCGCCTGCTCGAACCGACCGCGATGAAAGACCTCGCCGAACACCTGGCGTGCGACAAGTCGAACGTCACGGGGATCGCGACGCGACTCGCCGAGCGTGGACTTGTCACGACGAGACGAGGACCAGACCGCCGCGTCAAGCTCCTCGAGCTCACCACCACGGGACGCCGGCTCCGCGCCCGCCTCTCCGAGCACGTGGCCGACAGCTCGCCGGCCATGACCCGACTGACCAAGACCGAGCGCGCGACACTCGTCCGTCTGCTCGACAAGCTCCATGACACAGGCGTCGGCGACGATGCATCCGCCGACCTCTGAGCGTAACGACCAGCATGTACGACCATGCGAGCGCCAAGCGCCGCTTCACCGCGTGACGTCGAAACTCGGCCGTCAGCGGCACCGACGTCCGACACGACCGCGAGTATGACCACCTCACCTCACCTCGCCCCTGCACCTCCGCTAACCGGTCCGCCGCTGACGGGGTTGCAGCGCTCGGGGCCTACGCGAGCTGCAAGGGCTCGGCGAGCGTGTAGGCGCAGACGACGATGCCGGACGGCAGGGCGGTCGTGCTGGCGAGCTCGAACGTCCGGCCCGGAGTCCCCTCGGCGAACAGCCGCTTCCCGGTGCCCACCAGGACAGGGTTGATGGGCAGCACGAGCTCATCAGCCAGCCCGTGCTGGATCAGCACCGAGGTCAGCGTGGAGCTGCCGCAGCACACGAGGTCCGGGCCGTCCGACTCCTTGACCCGGCGGACGCCCTCGACGAGGTCCGGCCCGACGGTCTCGTACGGACCCCAATCAAGGCTCTCCGGCCGGTGGGTGACGACGTACTTCGTTGCCGCCCGGAGCCGATCGGCGAACGGGTCCCCGGCGGGCACGTCCGGCCAGAACGTGGACCACATGTCGTAGGTGCGGCGCCCGATCAGCGCGTCGTAGCGCTCTCCGTACGCCTCCAGCATGAAGTCCCGCCCCTCGGGGCTCCGGTACGGCCCAGCCCAGTCCGTGTACGGGAACCCGTCCTCCGGCGAGTTCTGGATCACACCGTCCAACGACATGTGGTTGATGATCTTGAGCTTTCGCACCTACGCCTCCGTTCCTCGTCAACGATCGCCGGTGCTGACGGCGCCGAGCCCGAAAACTCATCGGACCCCCCGGTCACAGACCGTGGCCTCGCCACCGTCGCACGCCTGACAGTCGGAATATACACAGTGATTACTGTGTTAAACCGTGCGACCAGGTGATCAACCACAGTGGACGGAGCAGGCAATGACCTCGACACGACAGCACGAACTGCCGAGCATTCCGGACTCGGAGACGCCGACGGGCACGGCGATCATTTCCGGAGCATCGCAGGGCCTCGGGTTGGCGCTCACGAAGGCGCTGGCCGCTCGAGGATGGCAGGTGGTGGTCGACGCTCGCCACGCCGACGCACTGGCCGAGGCGGTTGCGCCGCTCGGTGCCCGCGTCGGTGCGGTGGCCGGCGACATCACCGATCGTGGACACCGTGCTGCGCTCGTCGACGCGGCCGTGCGGGTGTCGGGTCGTGTCGATCTCGTCGTGAACAACGCGAGCACACTCGGCCCGCTCCCGATGCGACGACTCGGCGACCTCGACGCCGACGCGTTGATGAACGTGTTTGCCACCAACGTGACCGCGCCGCTTGCCCTGATCCAGGCCGCCCAGCCGTACCTGTCGCCGGGCGCGTGCATCATCAACATCAGCAGCGACGCGGCGGTCGGCGCCTACGAAGGATGGGGCGGCTATGGGGCGTCGAAGGCCGCGCTCGACCATCTCAGCCGCGTCTTGGCCGTCGAACATCGCGGCCTTCGGGTGTACAGCGTCGACCCGGGGGACATGCGCACGGCGATGCATCAAGACGCCTTCCCGGGTGAGGACATCAGCGACCGACCACTCCCTGAAGCCAGCGTTCCCGGACTCCTGGCGCTGATCGACGGCACCTTGCCGAGCGGCCGCTACTCCGCCGCCGAGGTGACGTCATGACTACCACGCTCGCAAAACCTGACGTGCTGTTCCCGGCCTCTCACCTCGACTTCGCCCTCCCACCGGAATTGGAGGCGCACGAACCGCCGGAAGCGAGTGGCCGGTCCCGAAGCGACGTCCGCCTGATGGTCTCGCCCGGCTGCGATGACCCGGTCGACTCGACCTTCGACGATCTCCCCGCGTTCGTCCGTGCCGGCGATCTGCTCGTGGTGAACACATCGGCGACGAACCCGGCGGCCGTCGACGGCACCGTTGGTGGCACTGCGGTGCGGGTGCACTTCTCCACGGTCCTGCCCGGCGACCTGTGGCTCGTCGAGCTGCGCACACCGGCGGGGGTGTCGAGCACACCCTGGTCTCGGGACGCGTCGGGCACTCGCGTGGTCCTCGACGGCGGCACCACACTCGACGTGTTGGCCCGGTTCGGATCGTCGCAACGGCTGTACGTCGCCACGCTCAGCCTGCCCGACAGGGAGCAGTTCGATCCCTACCTGGCTCGTCACGGTCACCCGATCCGCTACCACTACGTCCACCATGACTGGCCGATCTCGGCCTACCAAACCGTGTTCGCCAACGAACCCGGCAGCGCCGAGATGCCCAGCGCGGCCCGGCCGTTCACCACGGCACTCGTCACTGAACTGGTGGCTCGCGGTGTGGGCATCGCTCCGATCGTGCTCCCCACCGGAGTGTCATCCGGCGAGGTCCACGAGCCGCCCTATCCCGAGCGCTACCGCGTGGGAAGCGCCACCGCAGATCGGATCAACGCCACGCACGCATCCGGCGGACGCGTCATCGCAGTTGGCACCACCGTCGTGCGAGCCCTCGAGACCACCGCCGACATGAACGGACAGAGCCACCCCGGTTCGGGCTGGACCGACCTGGTGATCGGACCGCAACGCGGTGTGCGTGTCGTCGATGGTCTGCTCACCGGATGGCACGAACCCAAAGCGTCACATCTGCTCATGCTCGAAGCGATCACCGGTCTCGACGCGCTCCGCACGGCCTAACGCGCACGCCCTCGCCGAGCGGTACCGGTGGCACGAGTTCGGCGACTCCCACCTCATCGTCGCCGACCGAACAGCAGGACCATGACAGGATCGACGGGCATGGCACCGAGACGCGCCGAGATCCCGACCGTCTCCGAGCGCCAACGCGAGGTGCTCTACGCGTTGAAGCGACGCGGCGACGCCACGATCGACGAACTCGCCGAATCGTTGGGTATGACGCCGAGCGGGGCTCGTCAACACCTTCTCGTCCTCCTCGCCGGCGGTCTGGTCGCCGTCCGCCCCGAACCGCGCTCTACCGGGGCGCGCGGCCGGCCGGGACACCGGTATGCGCCGACCGCCGCTGCTGAGGACCTGTTCCCGAAGGCCTATGGAGAGCTCACCAACGAACTGCTCGGCTACCTCGCAGCCGACGACCCGAACCTCATCGACAAGGTCTTCGCCAAGCGCCGCGACGAACGCATCGCCAACGCGACACGCCGCCTCGCCGCCAAGACCACCCTGGCCAAGCGAGTGGCCGAGCTCACGCGCATCCTCGACGCCGACGGCTACCTGGCGAGCTGGGAGAAACTGCCCGGCGGACGGTTCCGCATCGTCGAGCACAACTGCGCCATCCTCGCCGTTGCCCAGCGATACGGCAGCGCGTGCACGTCGGAACTTGCGTTCATCCGCGCCGCGCTTCCCGACGTCAGCATCGAACGGGTCTCGCACATGGTGCAGGGCGCCCGCCAATGCGCCTACGAGATCACACCGTCCGCACCCGGGGCCAGCCCGTGACGACGGATCAGCGGTCGCGGCGGTCGGCTTGGGGTGTGAGTGGGGGGATCCATCCGGCGTCTTCGGCGAGGCGGATGGCGTCGATCCGGTTTCGGGCGTTGAGTTTGGCGATGGCGTTGGACAGGTAGTTGCGAACGGTGGTGGGTGACAGGTGGAGCCCGGCGGCGAGGTCTTCGGTTGATCGCCCTGAACGGGAGGCGGCGAGGACTTCGGTCTCGCGTTGGGTGAGGGGGCTGGCGCCGGTGTCGAGGGCGGCGGCGACGAGCTCGGGGTCGATGACTCGTTCGCCAGCAGCGACGGCGCGTACGGCGTGGGCGAGGGTTGTGGCCGGCGCGGCTTTGAGGACGAATCCGCGGACATGCGATTCGAGGGCACGGAGCAGGTGGCCGGGTTGGCTGAGCCCGGTGAGCACCAAAGTTCGACACGCCGGCACTCGTTCGTGGAGCTGCGCGGCGACGCTGAGCCCGTCGAGTCCTGGCATGTCGATGTCGAGCACGGCGACGTCGGGCTGGAGCGCTTCGACGGTGGCGACGACGGTGTCGCCGCGGTCGAGCTCGGCGACGACCTCGATGTCGGGTTCGAGAGAGAGGAGCGCGACGAGTGCGCCACGGACCATGTGCTGGTCCTCGGCAACCACGACGCGGATCACCTCGACACCTCCGCCACGGCCAAGGCGTCGACAGCGAGTGGCACTTCGATCGCGAGCCGGAACCATCCGTTGGCGGTGATCGACGCGGTGAGGGTGCCGCCGACGGCGTGGGCGCGTTCGGTGAGCCCGGTGAGCCCGGTGCCGGCTAGTTCGCCGCTCGTTTCGGGACGGTCGTTCGTCATCACGAAACGCGCCGCGCAGCGGCCGACGTCGAGACTGATGAGGCAGCGGGAGGCGTGGCTGTGGCGCAGCACGTTGGCGGTGCCTTCGCGCACGGCCCAGGCCCACAAGTCGGCGTGCGGCGCGTCCGCAGCTGTCGGTTTGGCGGTGGCGGTCGCGTTGACGCCTGCCAATCGCAGGAGGCGTAGGGCGCCTGCGAGTTCGTCGCCGAAGGTCATGGTTCGAGTGTCTTGGGTGACGGCGCGGAGCTCGGCGCGGGTCTGCTCGGCGAGCTCGGTGAGCTCGCGGACCTGACGAGCGGCACCGGCTGGATCGGTTGGTTGCAGTCGGCGCGCCACCTCGGCTTTGAGCGCGATCGCGGTGAGGCTGGCGCCGAGCAGGTCATGGAGATCGCGTGACAGACGCAGTCGTTCGGTCCCAGCGGTGACGGCCTGCGACTCGCTGCGGGTGCGTCGGAACTGGTCGAGCACGAACGAAAGTCGTGACGTTGCGTACAGGCCGAGCATGCCCAGCGACAACACTGTCGCGGCATAGCACGGGAACCACACCCGGAAACCGGCGCTCGTTCCGTTGAACGCTCCGGTCGCGAGATCGTTGACCAGAGCGTACGCGGTCGGGATGGCGATCCAGAGAGCAAGGTAGCGACGGGGAAGAAGCAGCGCAGCCGAGCCACCGACGAAGAACACCGCGTTGTTGACGGAGACGGGTTGTAGATGGGGGAAGCCAACCACGAGGAACACCATCACCGCGAGGGTGAACGGCCAGGCGACCGGCTGGCGACCATTGGCCGCGGCCAACGCGTGGCGACCGTGGAGGAGCCCCACCGCGACGACGACGGCTGTGCCGAGCACCGGGTGGCGAGCGCCATCGCCGAAGTTGTTGATCGCTTCGAGCAACGCGATCGCCCACGTCGACGCAATGATTGCTGCGACCACCCAGCGGTCGGCCCGAAGGCCAGCGTCGGACCGTGCGGCACCGGCGTCAGGTCGCATCGGCCGCGCTCCCCGCCTCGGGCCTCCAGAGCTCGACCGTGGTCGCACCGTCGGCCGAACGGACCCGAAGCGCGACACGGCTGTCCGCAGCATCGTCGAGAGCCTGTCGAACGGCCGCTTGGAGCTGAGCACTGAAGGTCGGGTCGGCGGGTGCGTCGAGATCGATGCCATCGGCGAGGGCCTCGGCACGTATGCCGGCGGCCTCGAGGAGTCCGATCGCGGCGCGCAGCTCGACTGCTCGAGTGCTGGCCCGATATCCGGCGACGAGGTCGCGTGTTCGACCGAGGGCCTCCGCGGCCTCGCCATTGATCCGAGCCAACACGTCGTCCACGTGGTCGGTTTCGACCGTGTCGTAACCTCGACCGAGGGCGACGAGACTGGACAGTCGGGCATCGACCGTGGTGGCGAGCTCGGCGTGGACCCTTTGCCGTTCCCGGACGACGGCCTCGGTGCGGAGCTCGGCGCGGGCCGTGACAAGGTGGTGGTAGCTGGTGACGAGCCACACGAGTGCGAACAACGCGACCGAACGCCACGCGACGCTGAGCGCGAGATATGTCACGTAAGCAAGGCCAGGTGGCGCGTACTGGGAAGGCTCGACCGAGGCGGCGAGCACCCAGCCGGCGACGAGCGACCCGATGAACGTCATGGTCGCGGCGTTGCGGCGCAGCACGATCAACCCCGACGCACCGACAACGGCAAACATCTTCACCCACGCCGCGCCGATGACGACGCCGGCACCAAGGGTCACGGCGGCGATGACCGCAACGGTAACAGCGGCGCGTGGTGGTGGTTCGCCACGCAGCGCGAGCCATACGAGGCGAAGGTGCAACGGGACAGTGACCGCGGTGGCGAGGATCGCCAGCCACGCGTGAGCGCGCGCCACAGGATCCAGGATCAGAAACCACACCTCGACAACCGGGAGCACCGCCGCATAGACGATCGTTGCGACGTGCAACAGCAAGATGTCACGGTCAACCTCGATGACACCCGTGACGACCTGGGACTTCGTCGCGAGCTGGTGGGTGGTCGATGACCCCGCCATGGCGTCAATCCTGGCACGGCCGCGCGTGCCCACGACAGGTGAGGATGTCACACGAGGATCGTGACATCGATGAGCCCCGATCGCTCACAACGTCACCTTCCCCGGGCGTGCCGTCGGCGTCATCCTGAACGGAAACGTCCGCATCACCGACACGACTGCACCGAGTCCAAAACCGGACAAGCGGTGGCCGATTTCTTGCCGATGATGAAGGCGCACCCAATGTGGTTCTTGTACTCGACGATCCTTGAAGGGAGCCCCGATGAAGCTGACCTCTACAACACTGCGTGAACGAACGGCTGGTGGTCGACGATGAGCGCGATCGTTGCTACCGGTGTGCAGAAGACATACGGCACTGGCACCGACGCCGTCGTTGCCGTGCGTGGCGTCGATCTTGACGTCGCCGCTGGTGAGGTCTTCGGCTTTCTCGGCCCGAACGGTGCCGGCAAATCGACCACGGTGCGGATGCTCACCACCTTGATGACACTCACCGCCGGAACGGCGAAGGTTGCCGGCGTCGACGTGGCAGCCGATCCCCATGGTGCCCGCCGCAAGATCGGTGTCGCACTGCAAGAGGCGGGCCTCGACTCGCGCCAGACCGGACGTGAGCTCCTGACGTTGCAGTCTCGGTTGTTCGGAATGACCAAGCCCGCCGCTGCCGCCCGTGCCGATGAACTGCTCACCCTCGTCGAACTGGACGATGCCGCCGACCGACGGGTCAAAGGCTACTCGGGTGGGATGAAACGACGCCTCGACCTTGCCTCGGCGCTCGTGCATCGACCCGAAGTGCTGTTCCTCGACGAGCCAACCACAGGGCTCGATCCGGCCAGCCGGCTCACCGTTTGGGAAGAGGTACGCCGGATCAACCGCCTCGGCACCACCGTGTTCCTCACGACGCAATACCTCGAAGAAGCCGACCAGCTCTGCGACCGCCTGGCGATCATCGACGAAGGACGCGTCGTGCTCGAAGGAACCCCGACGTCGCTGAAGCAAGACCTGCAAGCCCGCAAGGGCCTCGCCGCCGAGCCGACACTCGACGACGTGTTCCTAGAAGCGACCGGCCGCACGCGTGAGCGTTCCGCCGGCGACGTGAAGGAGATCTGACCATGACGACAACAACAACAACTACAACAACTCTTGTGACCCCATCCGACACCATCGCGCCAGCGTCGTCGAACGTGATGCGCGACTCACTTCTGCTCGGCGGACGCGCCGTCCGCGAGGCACTGCGAACACCGGACTCGTTGTTCCCGACCATCTTCATCCCGCTGTTCTTCCTCGTCGTGAACGTCGGTCAAGCCTCCCGGATCTTCCCGTCGGGCAACACGCCGTTCTTGCGCGGTCAGAACTACGGAGCGTTCCAGTTACCCGCGTCGCTGTTGCTGTCGGCGTCGTTCGGAGCCGCCGCGCTGTACCTCGTCGAAGAGATCGAAGGCGGCTACTTCGACAAACTCCGCGCCACGCCGATCGCGCGCATGTCGCTCGTGCTCGGCCGCCTCTACGCCGAGTTCCTCAAGACACTCGCAGTCGGCGCCGCGATGGTCGGGCTCGCGTATCTGTTCGGGATTCGCGTCAAGTCCGGCATCGCGGGGTTCCTCGTCCTGCTTGTCCTCGTCGCGCTGTGGGCGATGGTGTTCAGCGGGTTCATGCAACTGGTCGCGCTCAGGAGCCGCAGCGCCGCCGCCACCCAGGGCGCGAGCATGGTGTTCTTTCCACTGCTGTTCCTCACCCCGAACTTCGTCCCCCGCGGTCAACTCAGCCGACCAATGGAAATCGCAGCCACCGCCAACCCCGTCACCTACGTCATGGAAGCCGCCCGGTCCCTCATCCTCGAAGGATTCAACGGAACAGCACTCCTGCGTGGGTTCGCCGTCGTAGCCGTCGCAATGGCACTGATGCTCGCCCTGAGTGTCCGCATGGTCAGCCACTACGACTGACGACATCGGCCGCGCACCTGCCCGGCATCCGCCCGCCGCTCGAGAGCACTATGACGTGATCATGATGAATATCACGGAGCGTCGGTCGTCGGATCGTTCTTGGTATCCGGCTGCGGTGGCGACCCGAGTTCTTCGAGTTCGTTGAGGGTGCGGCCGGCGTGTGAGGTGGAGACGTTGGTGATGCGGGCCAGTTCAGTGGTTGAGATGCGTCCTCGTGATGGGCACATCGGGCGGCGACCGGCCGGCCCGTTCGTCGACGACGGACGACCGGACCCCGAGTGGCGTGATCCACCACCTCGGGACGCCGCTACGGTGACCGATTGGAAGGAGCGTCTCATGCGATCTCGCCACGCGTACGACCCGTGGGCGCTCGACGTGCCGTCTGACGCACTGCTCCGCGCCGTCGTCGAAGCGTCGGATGATGCCGTGCTCACCTATGACGCCGCGGGCAACTTGACGAGCTGGAGCAGAACGGCGGAGCGGTTCTTCGGCTACGCGCCGGCAGAGATCGTCGGTCAGCCGTTCGTCGCCCTCTTCTTCGGCCACGAGCAAGACGCCGTGACCGCCGTCGTTGACGCCGTGTTGACTGGTGACCCGGTGACACGGTTCGAGACGGTCGCCCGGCGCAAGGGTGATATGTCGATGCCGGTGTCGATCTCGGTGCAACCGGTGTTCGACGAGCGTGGGTCGCTGGTTGCGGCGGTCGTGGTGGTGCGCGACATCGCCGAGCAACGGCTGGCGCAGGCCGCGCTGGCCGAGGTCGAGAGCCGCATACGTGATAGCGAGGCGATGGCGCAGATGGGCAGCTGGCTGTGGGACGTCGGGACGGGCGCGGTGCAATGGAGCGACGAGTGCCATCGGATCCATGGCGTCGATCCGTTGGACTTCCTCGGAACGTTCGCGTCGCACATCGAGGTGATCCACCCCGACGATCGCGACCGTGTGCGAGCGGGCATGAACGCGGCCGTTGACTCGGCACGTGCGTTCGACGACCACTATCGCGTGGCGCGGCCCGACGGCGCTGTGCGCTCAATCCACGCCCGCGCCCGCCCGGCGATCGCCTCGAACGGGGCCGTGCTCGCGTTGCGCGGCATCGTCCAAGACGTCACCAACCGTCAGCGGTGACGGCGCTAACGGCGATGCACCGCTAGCGACCGAAGATGTGACGCACCCGCTCGACGAGGTCGCCGCTGCCCGTTGTTGCGTCGTGGTCGTTGCGTTCGACTTCGCCGTCGACCATCGTCGCCAGCTCCCGCAACGTGTGCGCGGCATGGGAACGGACGGCCGAAACGAGATCGTTGAACTCCTCCGAGTCGCGCACGGCACGTAGCGAGCGAGCAACCTGATCGAGGTCCTTGCTGCCGGCGCGCGCCCCGATCACGTAGCCGACCACGAGCGCGACGACTGCGGCCATCAGGTTTCCTCGAGCTCGGCCTCGACGTGCAGGCTGACGCGCAGGTCCGGGTAGAAGCGCAGCATCAGCACCGCCGGGCAAGGGACGTCGAAGTCGCGTACGTCGAAAACGTGTTCGCCGGTGACGGTGAGCCCACCGTCGACTCCCAGGGTCAGGTTCACGGTGCCGTGGACCGCTCGGGCAACGCCGTGGAACGCGAGCTCGCCGACCAACCGGTAGTGGCCGCCGGCGTGCGACTCGATGCAGTCGCGCAGGTCGAGCATCGCCGTTGGGAACCGGCGGGCATCGATGCGCCGGTGCAGCTCGGCGTCGTACACGGAGTTCCCCGACCGTAGGCCGTTCACCGCCACCTCGACATGGGCGCTCGGCGCGGTACCGGCGCTGATCGCTCCATCGACGATGTCGGCCTCGATCGAGCCGGTGAGGCCGAGGGCGCCGAAGCTGAGCGGTCCGACCGTGGAACGCACCTCGATCAAGACGACCGATCGGTCCGGCACCACTCGAAAGCGTCGCCTCGATCGAACGTCGCCGTTCGGCGCCGTTGGCTGCGGCTCCGGTTCCGGCTCCAGCTCCAGCTCCGTCACATCGTGCCGGCCGACGTTGCGCCCGGCTCCGACCGCCACGAGTTGTCGCGGTCCCGGCGTCACCCGAGTGGGTGACCAATCGAGCTCGAGGGCATCCACCCACGCTCGCTCGAGGTCGTCCAGCCCGCCGGTGGCGACGCTCGTCGCTTGATAGCGGTGGAGCACACGGCCAAGGCAATCGCGTTCTTGGCGGATGACGTTCATCCAGATCCGCTGCACTTGTTCACCCAAAGGAGTGATCCCGTAGACGCGTCGCGCCTGTCCGGCCTTCGGTGCCTCGCTCCACGATTCGACGAGACCGTCGGTCTCCAGTTGTGCCAAGGCGCGGTAGATGGTCGGGCGATCGATCGGTCCGAACCTGAACTCCTCCAGGTCCTTCTGCAAGCTGTAGCCGTAGCTCGACTGCTCGGAGAGCAGCAGCAAGATGGCGGGCAAGACGAAGCGGCGCGGGGGAGCGAGCTCGAACCGTGACGCCCGTTGCGACGGAACCGTTGGCGTGGACACCACCTCACCCTTCGGAGCGATCCTCACCGGGACGAAGCGCGACATCGCTGTGTCGAGCACCCCTCGGCGAGCGTACAACTGCAACC
>Ga0075024_100000535_pt1 | contig 14066 bp, 8 predicted proteins | sample Str013_2_FD_71389 | JGI IMG/M metagenome (GOLD analysis project Ga0075024, IMG submission 71389) | Freshwater sediment microbial communities in response to fracking from Pennsylvania, USA - Straight Creek_MetaG_SC_2013 | ecosystem: Environmental > Aquatic > Freshwater > Creek > Sediment... | reverse complement strand
TTTCCAGCGTGGGGAACTTAGGCCGCTGCGCCGTGTGATATTCCAGGGTCTTCCAGTCAATGGCCTGCTTGTCGTCGGAACTACCAGCGGCGCTCTTAACCTTCTTATAGAAGCCGGACTTGACCTTGTCGCCCAGAAGTTTCTTTTCGATCATCTTGACGAAAAAGTCTGGCAGCTTCAGGTCAGAGCGTTCGTCCTGGACATTTTTGCTGAAGTTCTTCACGACGCTGGCCAGCACGTCGAGACCAACAAGATCGAGAGTACGGAACGTTGGATTCTTGGTGTAGCCACCGCTGGACGTGAGTACGTCCACTTCTTCGATCGTCAGATCCATTTCCTGCATCAAGCGGAAGACGTTGAGTCCGGCGTAGGTGCCAATGCGGTTGGCGATGAAGCTGGGCGTATCTTTGGCGACGACGATTCCCTTGCCCATGCGCACGTCACCGAAATGGGAAACGGTTTCCATGGCTTCAAGGTTGGCTTCCGGCGTGGGAATGATTTCGAGCAGGCGCATATAGCGCGGCGGATTGAAGAAGTGCGTACCAAACCAGTGGTGGCGGAATTCTTCACTCATCTCCGCGGCAATGCTGGCCACCGGCAAGCCGCTAGTGTTGGTGGTGACGATGCTTCCGGGCTTGCGCACAGCAGCGACTTTTTGTAGCAGAGCGCGCTTGATTTCCAGATTTTCAGCGACGGCTTCAATGATCCAGTCGCAATCGGAGAGAAGCTTCATGTCGTCATCAAAATTGCCGATGGTGATCAGCTTCTCCAGACCTTTTTCGAAGAACGCAGCGGGCTTGGATTTGACGGCGGCATCGAGCCCGGCGGCAACGATCTTATTGCGCACGGCCTTTGCTTTGGCTGGATCGGTTCCCAGCCCCGGATCAGCTTGGATATCTGGCGGCACGATGTCCAGCAGAACGCAGGGAACTCCGGCGTTGGCAAAGTGGGCGGCAATACGAGCGCCCATGGTTCCGGCGCCCAGAACGGCTACCTTATTTATGCGTTGGTGCGGAGAGGTTCCCCGGCCTCCGTTGGACTGGGCTGCGGGAATGGATGAACTTGACTGCTTGGGAGTAGAAACGGCTGAAGTGCTCATGAGAGCGTCTCCTGGACTACGCGGATCATCAACAGGGAGAGATGCCAACTACTTGGACCTATAAGATGATAGCAGTTTTGGCGGTCTGAACTATGCGGCGATGCCCCGTCCATTGCAGGCTTGTGTGACATGGGTGCCGGCGAAACCTGGGACGCGACGATGCCTTCAAGCTGTGCCAATAGTTTTGACTCCGTAAAAAACGGGCCCTGAGGGGCAGGATGGCCGTGACACCTAATATATAAAGAGGCCGGAAAATGGCACACGGATTCCCTGCGAAAGCGAGGTCAATAATAATGAATGAACGTTCATTCAGTCAAGGTTACCGAAAAGACGGCTGTTGGCTGTTGGTCTTTGCTCTTGGAACTAGACGTTCTCAATGTTGACTTCTGCGCAGGCATGGCAGTATCGTCACTTCCGGCGCAAAAGGGCGCATCCAGTCCGCGGAAAGGGCCAAGCCCACCTTCAGCAGCAAGTGAGTCCGACACATACATCTTCTTTCAGCCTGCTGTGCGGACACAGGCGACCATTGAAAGGAGATCGTCCCGTGGAACCGAAGCAGAGTCGTAAGCCCCATAAGCCGCAAGATAAGAATTCGCAGGCCCAAAATTCGCAAGCCCAGAATTCGCAAGACCAGAAACTTCAAGCCAAAAACCAACCAACAAAGAACGAAAAGACAAAGCCGCTACCCGCCCGTCCTAGTCTGGAAAATCTCAAGAAACAGGCCAAACAGTTATTGAAAGGCCATCAGGCGGCGGACAAGGGCGCGCTCAAGCTTATTCAAGAACATCATCCGCGTTGGAGAGAATCTTCGGAGCCGGCAATCAAGTCGGCGCCGTTTGCGTTGAACGACGCGCAGATGGTCATCGCCAAGGAATATGGGTTTGAGAACTGGACCAAACTGAAAGAACACGTGCTTCTTCACGAGGCTGCGCCGGCCAGCGATGCCGACATCAGGGCCTTGCGCAATGCGGCGGCGGGTGGCGATCTGGAAAAACTGAACGCGCTGCTTGATGCCAATCCTGAACTGCTCAGCGAGCCGGGTGGGCCGGGCGTGCGGACCGCCTTGCACGATGCTGCGGGCAGCGGACAAGAAGCGGCGGTGAAGTTTTTGCTGGAGCGCGGAGCTGATCCGAACATAAGGTGCGAAGGCGACAACGCTTTTCCGATTCACTTTGCAGCGGAGAAGCAGCACTTCCCCATCATCCGTTTACTGGTGGAACACGGCGCGGACACGATTGGCGAAGGCGACTATCACGAACTGGGCGTGCTGGGCTGGGCCACGGCATGGGACTACGTGGATTCCAGCCGAGGCATCGTACGCGAAATCGTAGATTACCTGCTGGCGCACGGTGCGCGGCACAACATTTTCTCGGCTGTGGCCATGGGCGAAGTGGAGGTTGTCCGGAAGCTGGTTGCCCAGTCGCCTGCCGATCTGGAACGGCGCATGGACATGGGCAGCAAGCGGCGGCGTCCGTTGCACCTGGCGGTGATCAAGAAGCAAGCAGACGTACTCAAGGTTTTGCTCGATCTAGGCGCGAACATGGAGTCGGTTGACGAAGCCGGGTTCACAGCGCTGGACCAGGCGGGGCTCAATGGCGAAAAGGAAATCGCGCAGATACTACTGGACCGTGGCGCGAAGGTGCGCTTGCCGGCGGCCATTGCGCTGCAAAGGACGCAGGACGTTGAAAAACTTCTGCGGCGCGAACCGGACAGCCTGAAGCCGGGGAATCGGTGGGGCAACTTGATCGTACGCGCGGCGGAGCGCGCGCCGGGCGTGGTAGTAAAAGCGTTGATCGCCGCCGGGGCGGATGTGAATGTCCGCGACGATCCTAAGACGGCCGTCGATTTAACGAGTGGCTATACTCCGCTGCACGCGGCGGGCTTCCGTGGGAATATGAGCGCCGCATCTGTCCTGATGAAACACGGCGCAAACGTGAGCGTGCGCGAAGAAAAATATCACGGCACTCCGGCGGGATGGGCCAGCTACGCGGGCCACAACGACATCCGCGACCTGATCATCACGGGGCCAGTGGACATGATGGAAGCCGTGGAAAACGGATTGACAGAGCGGATCAAGGAGATCATCGAGCAAGAGCCACGGGCGGTGGATCGTCCGTTCCGCGATTATCCGCTATTCCCGCTTTACGCCGAAGGTTGGTATACGCCGCTGGCATTTGCCGTGGTCCGCGGACAAACGCAAACGGTGCGAATGTTGCTCGAGTGCGGCGCGGATGCGATGCAGCGTTCGCCGGATGGAAAGACGCTTGCCGAGATCGCAAGCGACAACGGCCACGCGGAAATTGCGCGCATGTTGAAACAGCGTGAATGACGTTCCGTACCGCCTACGGGGCTCGACATGGTTCTTACGCTAACCACGCACATTCCTTCTTGCGGTAGGGGAGACGTGGCATGCCACGTCTCTACGTCAGCTTTATGGTTCCGCCCCCGCTTCACAAGCGAATTCGCAATCCGCTTGCTATTTTCTTGGATTCACGCCGCGCGGTCCGGTGACCCAGACGTTGAGCCAGTAAACGGAAGAGTAAATTCTGGAAACGGCGGCGACGCTTGTGGGGTCACACTCCTGCACGCGGTACAGAATTTTGATATTGTCGCCGGACCACTGGCCATCCCACTGGCCGGTGTAGGAAAGCCTGCCGGGATTGCCGCCGAGCGCCGTACCTTTGGCATTGCATTGGGACTGAGTCAGCTCGGTCCAGGCAAACTGAAAACTATCCGTGGTAAAGCCTGGAGTTAGGTCGTTGAACGTGAACAGGTCAGCATCCTCGCAAACCGACGACGGCCGCGCCTGGTCTCCGGTTCGTACCACGTGGGCCATCCAGTTTCCACCGGCATTTGCGGGCGAAGAAAAGTCAGGGGGCATCCCGCATTGACTAACGCCGTGGACTACCCCGCCAACACCGTTTACGCGAGAGCTCAACGCCGCGCTCGCAAGATTGGGAGCGAAATCGCCCGGGGCCAACGCGGGGAGCTGGACAGTTTCCCGCGCGGCATAGAAACGATTGCCACCCATCTGCGTCTGCGCGCCGCCAGCGGGTTTGACTACCAGGGTTACGCCGTCCTGATCGAGTTCGCCGGAGACGTTGGGGTCAACCGCAGCGACGATGGAAGCGTTACTCCAGAACTCCACGTTCATTTTGATGTTCTGCGATTTGAAGTGGCCGTAGATGTGAACATCACCTTGCTGGTCGCCGAAGCCGCATCCGGAAATGGTGTAGAGGTTGTATTGCGGGTCCGGAGTAAAGACCACGCCGCTCGACTGCCGGTTCACGGTGTTGATTTGCGCATGCGTGCACAGGCCCGGATCGATCTTGGCATTTTGCGGCGTCGGCCCAGGAGGCGGAAGGTTTGACTTTTCATTGCCGCCACCAGCCGGGGTCTTGGTGTGCGGCAAAGGGATCACGGTGATGTTCTGCGAAGTTTGAATGCGGGTCTTGGGCGCTTTGATGAACTGCGAGCGTTCGTCCACTGCGGCCTGTTTTTGTTTACCCAGCGTGCCCAGCATCGCGTTACGTGCGTTCGCGGCACGCGGGTTCTTGATCTTTGGCCCCTGGTTTACCGGACGCGCCTGGATAATGGCTCTGCGGAGGTCCGCGATCACGGCTTGCGCCTGCACAGCCGATTGGTTCTGCGCGGGTTGGGTCTTGGGACGGCTCTCGGGTTGCATGGGCGCACTATTTCTTGGCTGGGACGATGCAGGCTGAGGTGAAGCGATCATAGACAGAAATACGCAGAGAGTGAAAGCTGTGGTTCGCATCAGGTAAAGCCTCCGGACCGCCAAATGCACATCATCGCAGCTTTCATGAGTTGGCAGACACATCATTTTTCGGGACGGCGTGGCAGATTGTCAATATATTGGAAAGGTAAGTCACATGTGGCGGTGATCGTGCTCACCGACTGCCTGGGCACGCCGTTTGAAACTCTTAAGTGACACCGAGTTACTCCCCGGAACGGGCTTGGCGGCCTCATCAATCGCCAGACAACATAAAAGCGTTGGCTGGACTCTAAATTCCTGAAACCGGGCCCTAAATCGAAAACCTTAAGTAAAGGAGAACTAAGATGCCTGATCTATTTGAGCAATTGAAACTGAAGTACCAGCCGGTTCTCGACACCCTCAAAAAAGAAGGTGCGGAGATAGTGAATCTCAATCTCGATGGGAACCAACTCTTCCTTAAAGTCATTGCGGTTTCGGATACGAGCAAGAACCGTATTTGGGACGCGATCAAGGCCGTGGATCCCACTTTCGCTGACTTGAAGCACGATATTGCAGTGCGCGCGGGCAATCAAACCTATATCGTTAAGCCCGGCGACAATCTGTCAAAGATCAGCAAACAATTCTACGGCGATGCCAACAAGTTCATGACCATCGCCAAAGCCAACGATCTTGAAGATCCAGACAAGATCAAAGTGGGACAGGAACTGTTGATCCCTGCTGCCTAACTCATCTCTAATTAGCTCAACTCAAGGGCGTCCGCCATCGGAAGATGGTGGGCGTCCTTTTAATCTCTTCAATCGTCCGTGACCCAAGTTGTATTCCACGCAAGTGGCTGAGCCTCTTTCCCCGAGAAGAAACTCCTTCAGATATCTCAGTATCGTTCCCTCGTTCCGCGAGCTAACCGAGGCGCTGAGAGGCCGTCCTACGTCTGGGGCAAAAATTTCTTGTACCCATTGCGCCTGATCCTGCGTATTCAACTGTTAAGCCGTGCGCCGGGTGAGCCCTACTGGTCGGCAAACCGGCGAATCCCCACGCGGAGGCAACACGTGAAAACACTTCTCCAGGACATCCGTTATGCATGGCGGCAGTTGCGCAAATCACCAGGGTTTACGGCGACGGCTGTGCTCACGCTGGCCCTGGGCATTGGCGCCAACACTGCCATCTTCACCTTGGTGCACGAGATTCTGCTGAAGTCCTTGCCGGTGGCCAACCCGAACGAGCTCGTCCGCCTAGGCGATACGTCCGATTGCTGCGTGGAAGGCGGCTATGAGGATGACTGGACAATATTTTCCTATCCGTTGTACCAATCCCTGCAAGCGAACACGCCGGAATTTGCAACGCTGGCGGCATCATCGACCAATTCGCCCAACATCAGCGTGCTGCGTGAAGGCGCCAAGGCCGCGGAATCGTTCCAAGGAGAATTGGTATCGGGAAATTTTTTTTCCACGCTGGGCATAAGTCCGTACGCGGGCAGATTCATCTCTCCGGCGGACGACAAAGACGGCGCTCCGCCGGTTGCGGTGATGAGTTATCGCGCCTGGCAAAACAAGTACGGCCTGGAAAAATCGGTACTCGGCGGCAACTTCACGATGAACGGAATCGGACTGACGATCATCGGCGTGGCTCCGCCAGGATTTTTTGGCGACCGGTTGCAAAGCGACCCGCCGGACTTCTGGATGCCGATTGCCATGGAGCCCGCGATGCGGCGCGAGAATTCCATGCTGCGCTCGCCTACAACCAGCTGGCTGTACGTGATCGGGCGTCTGCAACCTGACGCCAAGAAGGAACAGGTTCCCGCTCACCTGACGAACGAGTTACAGCAATTTCTCTATCTTCCGGAACATCAGAACCACTATTCAAAAGTTGAGGACATCAAGAAACAGTTCATCCGGCTTACTTCCGGCGCGGGCGGCGTGAACTCCATGGCGGACCAAGCCAAGCAGGGGCTGATTTTTCTGTTGATCATTTCGGCGGCAATTTTGCTGATTGCATGCGCTAATGTGGCCAACCTGCTTCTGGCCCGTGGCACGGCACTCAAGCAACGTATGTCTCTTCTGCTGGCGATGGGAGCGTCGCGCGGACGCATTGTCCGCGCACGGCTTACAGAAAGCATAATGCTGGCCGTGATGGGAGGCGCCGCCGGCCTGATTGTCGCTTACTATGCCAGCAAAGCCATGGTGGTGCTGGCATTCCAGGGATCGCAATACGTCCCTATTTCAACCGCGCCATCCCTGCCGGTACTGGGATTTACTTTTGGCGTGGCGCTGCTAACCGGAATCATTTTTGGTGTAGCGCCGGCGTGGATCGCGTCCAAGAGCGATCCGGCGGAAGCTCTGCGTGGCGCCAGCCGCAGCACACGTGATACTTCCGCCCTGCCGCAAAAATCACTCGTCGTTTTGCAGGCCGCATTGTCGCTGGCGTTGCTGACGATTGCCGGACTGGTGACGCAAAGCCTGCGCAACCTGCAAGACCAGGATTTCGGCTTCGCGCGCGAAGGCCGTCTGCTCGTAATGTTCAGTCCCAATACAGCCGGGTACACCGGAGAAAGACTTACCGGGCTCTACGAACAAATGGAAGACCGCTTCCAGCACGCGCCGGGAGTTCTGAACGAAAGCCTTTCTCTTTACACCGCGCAGCAAGGCAATAACTGGGGAGAAGGCGTCTGGTTTCCTGGACACACACGGGTTCCCGGCGAAAGCGCATCGTGGGACCGGGTGAGCGCGCACTACTTCGAGACGATTGGCACGCCGGTCGTCCGCGGACGCAGCTTCAGGGAAAGCGATACCGCAACGTCACTCCATGTGGCGGTAGTCAATGAAATATTTGCCAACAAGTATTTCCCCAACCGCAACCCGCTGGGTGAACACTTTGGCAAGAGCGCCGGCGCGCACGCCGGTGACTACGAAATTGTTGGCGTGGTAAAAGACACAAAATATCAGGACGCATCGCGTCCTCCGCGACCCATGTTTTTCGTGCCCCTGGCACAGACCATCAAGTACGAAGCGGAAACCGACGAGCGTGTGGAAACATCGTCGGTATATATGAGCACGCTGGAATTGCAGATGGCTGGCGATCCGCACAACTTCATGCCGGAAGTTCGCCGCATACTGGCGAGCATTGATCCTAACCTGGTGCCGCTTTCCATGCGGACGTTTGACGAACAAATTGAACAGAGCACCGTGCAAAACGTTGTGGTCTCGCGGATGAGCGGAGCGTTCGGACTGGTGGCACTGCTGCTGGCTTCCGTGGGGCTCTACGGACTTACCACCTACCAGGTGAACCGCCGCACCGGTGAAATTGGCGTGCGCATGGCGCTGGGCGCTGACCGCATGCGCATCCTCAAGTTGGTGCTGCGCGGCGCGTTCCTGCAAGTGGCCATCGGATTGGTCATCGGCATTCCGCTGGCATTTGGCGGCAAGGCGCTTTTGGCCAGCCAACTCTTTGGTCTGGGAAAAGTTGAGCCGGGCATTCTGGTGGTGTCGATTACGGTATTGCTGTTCTCGGCGTTGGTGGCCAGCATGGTGCCCGCACGGCGCGCTGCCGCCACGGATCCCATGAAGGCGCTCAGGACCGAGTAGCCCTCACGAACAAACAGCTCGGCGCCGGCGGCAAATTGCAAACCGCCGGCGGTCGAACGACCTTCCGTTCTGAACTGATCTTTTACTTTTTCCTCGCATTACTTTTTCCTCGGATTTTTTCGTCCGCAACACCGCTGTTAACCATTTCGTTGTTCGCTTCGTCTACGTCCGAATCTCTGCTTCTTTGTTTTAATGGTCGTTTTGATGGCCGGCTTAATGGTCGGCTCGCAGTTTTTCCCATTTTGAAACGATGCATATGCGTTCCGTTTTGGAATCTTAAAACGATATTTTCTCAAGACGTTCATCGTCTGCGCCTGAAATCGTCCGACAATGCTCGCCAGAGCGGTACAAGCTCCAATCGTCGGGCGAGCGTTGCAACACCAGCAACCTTCACTTGCTGTCCACATTCACCGTCTTGCAGCCCGGGCCGCTGCAGGACCTTCTTTAGAGAGAAAGGAACCTACAGATGAAAATCAGATCCTTTAGAAACTCGCGGCAAAGACTTTTCTATTGGGCATTGGCACTTGGCCTGTTAGCGGCCGTGATGTCGGCATCAACCGTGACAGTGTACGCACAAAGCCTCCCACCAACAGCGGTTGATCCGGGACCGCGACCCGGACCGCAACCTGGGAACGGAGCAGGAAACCCAATTGCCGGCTTGCCCGCCGACCAGGTGCAATTCTGGATTGACGGTTTGATTCTCTTTGGAGAAACCGTTTCCGTAAAGGGCACGGTGCCCAACGAGCCGCTGCTTGGACTGGGACCGGCATTTAACGGCAACAGCTGCCTGCTGTGCCATTCGCAGCCGGCGATCGGCGGCAGCGCTCCGCCCAGCAACCCACAGATAGGGATCGCGAACCTTGACGGAGCTACCAATCACATCCCAACTTTCCTTACCGCGAACGGTCCCACGCTGGAAGTCCGCTTTCTGCGCAATGCTGACGGAACGGTGGACGGCGGTGTACACGATCTGTTCACCATCACCGGGCGTAGCGATGCACCCGCTGGTTGCGCGCTGAAGCAACCGGACTTCGCCACCGCACTGGCAAACGGCAATGTCGCGTTCCGCATCCCCATTCCAACCTTTGGTGAAGGCTTTGTGGAGAACGTTACCGACGACGCGATGAATGCCAACCTGGCGGCCCAGGGAGTCGTGAAGGCGGCACTGGGAATCAAAGGCCGCTTCAACCACAGCGGCAATGACGGCACCACCACCCGCTTCGGATGGAAGGCGCAAAACAAATTCATGCTTATGTTCTCCGGCGAAGCTTCCAACGTTGAACTGGGCATTTCCAACGAACTTTTCAACAACGAGCGGACCAATGGCGGCTGCGCCACCAATGCCACTCCGGAAGACAACACGCACGTGATCATCCCCACGGGCGGCAACGCGGGTGACGACGCCAGCCAGATTTCGTCACTCATTGAAAACTTCACCATCTTCATGCGGCTCAACGCGCCGGCCCAGCCGTGCGATTTCTTTACCAGCGGCACCAGCTGCCAGCCTTTGGGAGCAGCGGCTCTGCGAGGCAAAGCGCTGTTTGGAACTGTTGTCCTTCCGGGAACCGGCGCCCCCAACACTGGAATTGGCTGCGTGCTGTGCCATACGGACCAGCTGACCACGGCCAAATCCAACCTGACGCCGCTGAGCAAGGTAAACTTCAACCCGTTCTCAGACTTTGCGCTGCACCACATGGGCGCAGGTCTTGCAGACGGCATCAGCCAGGGCCAGGCCGGCATAGATGAGTTCCGCACGGCTCCGCTCTGGGGCGCGGGCCAGCGCGTCTTCTTTATGCACAACGGCCAGACCAGCAACATCGTAACGGCGATTGCCCTTCATGCCAGTCCGTGCACGACCGGGCAGGTCTGCTCTGAAGCCAACGCGGTGGTGGCGGCGTTCAACGCTCTCACACCGCAACAACAGGCGGACCTGGTAACGTTCCTGCGTTCGCTGTAAGACCATTTCCTGCTCGATGGGCTTGCCTGAGAAAGATTTAGGCAAGCCTTTTTTCTTGTTTAGCGCTGCTTCGCTGTTAGCGCTTCTTCGGCCGATGGTCCGTCATTAATTGCGCGATGCGAATTTCCACGAATTCCGCAGGGCGCGTTGGCGCAACACCCACGATACAGATCAGGCGGCCGTTATCGATGTCAGCCTGAGTCATGGTGGTGCGATCACACCGGACGAAATAGGCTTGCTGCGGCTTGGAGCCTTGCAGCTTGCCCTGTTTCCATTCGTTGAACAGAAAGTCCTGAACGGTTTGCCGGACGTTGGCCCAAAGCTGCGGGTTGTTCGGCTGGAAGACCGCATAACCGGTCTTTTTTTGCAGCGCCACCTTGAGCCGAGAAACGTAACGGGCATAAGCGGCCGACGTCTGCGAAGGGACGGTCCGCGACGGAGGCTGTTCGCGTTCCTGCTGCGCCAACGCCGGCGCAATCATCAGCAGGGCCAGAACACCTGTCGCCAGACCGCACTGCGCGCTGGCAAAGAGGAATTTCGCTGAACTTGAATTCATATGGACCTCCGATCTAAACCTTGACCTTCTGCTTGATGGTCTCCACCAGTTCAGTGGTCGCGCTAGCCCGCAAGCCGTGCTGCGCGGCGCCGCGCAGAATGGGGCCGGCGATGGCGTCGAGTTCCGGCGGCAGTCCGGCGTCCACATCTTTCTGCATGGAACTGCGCATGGGCGCAGGCAGAACGTTGACGGCGGCAAGAAGTTTGTCGGCGTCGAGTTCGGCGCCGCTCGCGATGGCGACAGCGCAAGCTTCGCGGATGCAGGCTTCCAGCTTTGCTTTCCGCGCGGGATCGCTCAGCACACCGCCAACGGGGACGCCGGCGGCAGTGGTGGAAAGAGCCAGCGGCGCAAGAAACGCCAGCTTGCTCCACAGCAGCGTGCTCTCGTTGGCGATGTACCGGCATTCGAATCCGAACGCGCTGAACAAGTCCGTAACGTGGTGCAGCACGGGATGTCCAGATTCCGCGGCGTTGAAACGCGCAAACGGCGAGCGATGGACGATCACTCCGGGCGCGGTGCGTTCTGATTCCACGGCAATGGTTGCAGGGATGACGCGATCATGACCAAAGCGTTCGCGCAGGACTTTTACGTGGTCCACGCCGTTGAGCAGCGGGACTACGTAGCGAACCGGCGCGTCGGCAGAAATTCCCTTCAGAGCCGCGTCGAGTTGCGTGGCCTTGACGGTGATCCACAAGATGTCAGCTGGTTCGTTGACTTCCGCCGTAACTTTCACGCGTGTGGTGAACGTGCCGAACTTGCTTTCCAGCCAGAGCCCCATGGGATGGCGGTGGAGGGCTTCCGGACGGACGACCATCGTCACCTGCTCGCCGCCGTGCGCCAGCACTGCGCCAACAAGTCCGCCGATTCCGCCTGCTCCGAGAATGGTGTGTTGCATGGGGGCCCTTTCAAAAGGAGTTTTATACCTTATTCTTTGTATCCGGCGAACCAGGCTCCGGATTCACCAGGATTGTTTTTTGCGCCATCTCCAGGAGCCGCTGCGAGAGGGGCTTGTTTTGCTCTGCGCGAGCGGCCAGAACCTCTGCCTCCGCCTTGAGCCAATCGTCTTCAGCGTGACCTGCGGTTCCTCCTCGTTCTTCGAAGAGTTGATAGGCCCGCGCTCGGATCGTGTCTTCAAGTTCCGTGAGCCCCATCCGTCGGCGAAGATCTTCGCGCCTCGCCGAGTGCAACACGGTTTTGTCTAATTCAGTCCAGAGCGTTTCATCTAACTGCTTTGCACCCGGCTTGGTTAATTTGAGAAAACCTAGGAGCAACTGCCGGACAATTGTGAGGAGTGGCGCGTTGTTTTGGATGACTTTCTCGTGTTTTTCTTTCCGAAGCCCGCCGTGAACAATTTTGCTACGAGTATCGTAGTACAAGCCCATATCGTCAAAGAGCCTGACTCGTTCATTGTCACAGTTCGCCAGCAAACCGGCAGTCCGTAGAGCGGTTCTGTAGGACAGCCCACTGTCACCAATTCTAAGAAGTGCCTCCAGGACTGTTACAGCATCTACTACCTGATCGTCAGTACGGTGGAATTGACGGTCATAGATAGCGTCAAATGAGCGCAATGCGACTTCGATGTTGCTAAGAAGTTCTCTTTTCTTTTTAGGGAGTGACTCTTGGCTGGATTCAAAATCGCATACAAGCTTGTATGTATCAGCCACCGGTGGGTGATCACTGGTTGCCAAGTAGTAAGGTGCGCCGGGACGAAGCATCGATATTCCAACTGACTGCACTCCGCTCCCGAGGAAACTGAAAGATGATGTTTGAGCGAGCCATATGCGACCGATTCTTACGTCGCCGGGTTTTAAGAGACGCAAAGCCCTTAAAGCACGGTTCGCTTTCTTCCAAAGCCCCTCCCATGCAATCTGACGAGCATTCTCAGCGTTCTTAGTCACCTTGTCTTTCACAACCATTACGTAAAGGCTCTGCATTATTTCCCACCCTTCCCGACGGAAGAGTTCTTCCTCTGGGTCGGACCAGCCCATGATCGATTGAATTTTCTCGTCCCAAAAAACAATACTGACACCCTCTCCAATGGCACGGGGCCTGAAGTCGGTTTCGATATTCTGGAGATGAGCGACGCCAACATAGTCCCATGTCGGCTGTTTCAGGTCATCGGCAAATGATTGCCATAAGCTTTCGAATTCCGCCTCGTCAAAGACCCCATTCTTCAGGATAGAGCAGAACTTGTATGCAAATTTGCGTGCCAGGTCCTGTGTTGCCTCGGTGCCGTAGTGTTTGTGCACTGCGGGGATAGCATCCAACGCGCTCGCCGCCCGCTGCAACAACTCATGATCATTGATCGCGATATTTAGGTCGCGCTGAGTCAAATTGGGCCCAACTTGGCAGGACGGGATTGCCTTCTCCACAAGTGCTCGAAGCGCACTCTTTGCGTCTAATTCCACATCCACTGGTCTTTCCCCCGCTCTAGCTTGATGTTGACCAAATCTTATCTCAGATGGCCCATTGCGCGCTCCTCTGCGCTACGCGCCGGCCTGCGGCAGCAAGGAATGGATTTCTTTCTTCGCTTACCCGGCACTTATTCCTTAGCGCGCGCAGCGCGCCTCGGAAACATACCGGGCTATTATCGGCCGTCCCTGGCGGGACTAGGGCATTTCAGCCCAGCGGATTCTCGTCAACCTGTACTTCAGGACACTTGACACGCGTGCGAGCGAATGAACTGTTTCGCAGTTGCTTCGCTATTAAGAATGCGGTATCCTCTGGCAGCCCTGAGGGGTGGAATGCACTCGATCTTTGAAAATCAGCCATTAACACTTAGCCATTAGCCAAAACCAAGAATCGAACCTGCGACCTTCAGCCGTGGGCTTGGGCTTGGACGGCCCAAGCTCCGTGCAAGCTCCGTCCAAGCTCCGTGCAAGGGCCGTGCAAGGGCCGATTTTGGGAACTCCTTTGTTTGCAACAAAAGACAGGAAAATGCCGGGTAGGGGTAGAAAATCGGGTGATCGGGTGACCGGGTGACCGGGTGACCGGGTGATCGGGTGATCTGGTGACCTGAAAGGCGAAAAGCAGATTCCTCCCTTCGGTTGATTTCATAACAACGACGGCTCCAGTCGGACCGAGTAAGCTTGAGTTTGCGAAGACCAAGACTCGGAAGGGAAAGGAGCCGTCATGAAGATTAT
>Ga0075024_100000533_pt1 | contig 14078 bp, 13 predicted proteins | sample Str013_2_FD_71389 | JGI IMG/M metagenome (GOLD analysis project Ga0075024, IMG submission 71389) | Freshwater sediment microbial communities in response to fracking from Pennsylvania, USA - Straight Creek_MetaG_SC_2013 | ecosystem: Environmental > Aquatic > Freshwater > Creek > Sediment... | reverse complement strand
GACGAAGAAATACGACAATTTTAAGTTGACTTAACACCAGTCTATGACCTCAGCATGTAGCAGAATATAAAGATTAGTTTTTTTTCCCCATCTTCCCAAATCCGCCGATAAAATTTATTAAAAAACAATTTGCCCGTGCAAATTGAGCTAATAGCAAACATAAAATAAAAGACGGCTGAACAAGTCCTATCGCTTTTCCTGTAGTTACCTCTTTTAAATATAATTCATATTTTTGGCCCTATAACCATTTAAAAATAATTGGCTCAACCAGCTTCCTGATTCAAATTTTTTTTTCGAGATCGTTGCACTAAATATGATATGCTTTAGAATTTAAATTAATTTTTTATTCCAATTTTATGAGGCCCATTGTTCAGATATCCCTCGACCTGACCAATATAGACGAAGCTTTAGCAACTGCTGCCATGGCCATGCGGGCAGGCGTTGACTGGCTGGAAGCAGGAACGCCGTTAATACTTGCAGAAGGTTTGCATGGTATAAAAAAATTGCGGGAAGCTTTTCCAGGTATTCCGATTGTAGCTGATCTGAAAACAATGGACGGCGGTTACCTGGAAGCAGAGATGATGGCAAAAGCCGGGGCAACCCATGTAGTGGTGATGGCCCGCGCTCATGAAGAAACCATTAAATGCGTAGTAAAAGCAGGTCGTGATGTAGGCGCCAAAGTTATGGGCGACAACCTCGGTTGTCCTGATATGATAGAAGCGGCCAAATGGCTCGAGGGCCTGGGCTGTGATTATGTAATACATCATATCGGCTACGACGAACGCAGAGGCATAGCCGCACGAGGCATGCGCATGCCAAGCCCGCTCGATCAGCTTCGGGAAGTAGTGAACGCGGTGAAAATACCGGTGCAGGCAGTGGGTGGCCTCTCTCTTGAACAAGCCATACAATGTCCCGCATACGGAGCACCGTTAGTAGTGCTTGGGGCGCCGCTGACCATAGATGCCGATGCTTTTAAAACGGCGGATGGCAACCTGGAAGCTTCTTTGCGCATGATCTGCGAAAAGATACATGCATTTGGCGATGTGCCCGTTCATTGATTTTTTTCACAAATAATTTATACGCATGACATCAAAAATTGTATCCGCAGCAGTGGTGAATTTTGCGCCTGAAAAAGGATCGGTTGAAATAAGGGAAATAGAAAAGCCGGTGATCGGCGAAGAAGATGTATTGCTTGAAGTGGTGAATGTAGGTGTTTGCGGGAGCGATCTTCACCAATGGACCGCGGACCATAGCTGGCCAGTGAACTACCCGGTTGTATTGGGACACGAATTTGGGGGATATATCACGGAAATGGGCAACCGAGTATTAGGTTGGAAAGAAGGCGATAGGGTTGTAAGTGAAACGGCCGCCATCATCAATCCAAATAGCCCTTTATCAAAAACGGGCTTGTATAACCTCGATCCGAATAGAAAAGGTTTCGGTTACGGGGTGAATGGCGCGATGACAAAATATGTGCGTGTGCCCGCCAGGTGCCTGCACCATGTGCCGGATCAACTCCCGTTTGAACAGGCATGCCTAACCGAACCTTGCTGTGTGGCTTACAATGCGGTAGTAAACAATTCTCATATCATGCCGGGGGACCGCGTGATTGTTCTTGGCCCGGGCACCATCGGGATTCTTTGCGCCGCTGTCGCCAGGCTTTGTGGAGCAGAAGTGGCCATCGTTGGATTAGAAAATGACAAGCACCGGTTGAATATTGCAAAGCAATATGGATGCGACGTAATCATTGGTGATGCAACAGCGTGGGCAATGAAAAAAGATGGATTGGGCGCAGATTTTATTATTGACGCTGCAGGGGCAAGCATCACTTTAAAAATTGCATTGCAATTGGTGAGACCAAACGGGCATATTACAAAAGTAGGATGGGGGCCGCAACCTTTGGGGTTTTCCCTGGATCCATTGGTACAAAAAAATGTCACATTGCAAGGCAGCTTCAGTCACAACTGGCCTATTTGGGAAAAAGTAATTTCTTTGCTTGCCAATGGCATTTTAGATGTAAAACCAATCATTGGAGGTATTTGGCCCATTACCGAATGGCATGAGGCCTTCGAAAAAATGCACAAAGGAGATATTGTAAAAAGCGTGCTTAAACCTGTTTAAAAATGCGGTTAGAAAATAAAGTGATCATCGTTACCGGCAGCACTACCGGCATTGGAAAAGCAATTGCCCTCCGTTGTGTGGCAGAAGGTGCAAAAGTAGTGGTGCATGGACTGGAAGATGCCTGGGGCAAAGAAGTAGTGGCAGAACTTGGCAATGCAAATGCAGTATTGCATATTGAAAACCTGGGCGCAGACGGTGCTCCCGAACGCCTGGTGCAATTGGCCTTGAAAACATTTGGCAAGCTGGATGCCGTGGTGAATAATGCGGCCATTGTTGCTTCCTCCAACATTCATACTACAGACAAAGCATTTATTCAACAACTATTGGAAGTAAATACCATCGCTCCTTTTTTGCTAATAAAATCCGCGCTCGCTCATTTAACAACACAAAGAGGTTGCGTATTGAATATCGGTTCTGTGAATGCATATAGCGGCGAACCAAACCTGCTTGCTTATAGTGTATCCAAAGGAGGACTCATGACATTGACACGCAATTTGGGGGATACACTTCACCGTGAAAACGGAGTACGTATAAATCAAATCAACCCGGGTTGGGTATTAACGGAAACCGAATGCGAAAGGAAAAAAAAGCACGGCCTTGCAGATGACTGGTATAAGGACCTGCCACCTGTATATGCTCCTTCGGGCCGCATTTTGTTGCCAAAAGAAATTGCTGCCGCTGCTGTTTACTGGCTGTCGGATGAAAGCGGCCCCATCAGCGGACAGGTAGTTGACCTGGAACAATATCCATTCATTGGCCGTAACCCACCCAAAGATGCAAGCACCATTCCTGCACCTAAATAAATAAACAATCAATGCCCCGATTAGCTGTATTTCCCAAAGCATATATGCAGGCGCTTTGCAAAGATGGTACGATGCATATATCAGAATGGATATCCCTTGCCGTTAGACTCGATATTGATGGGCTGGAATGGTATGCAGGGTTTTTAGAGATGAACAATGAAAAGAACTGGCCCGAATTCCGCAAGCAGGTGGAAGGTCACGGTAAATCCATCCCCATGATGTGCTGCTCGCCGGATTTTACACATCCTGATAAAACATTCCGCGCAAATGAAATTGAAAAGCAAAAAAAATGGATAGACATGACAGCCATCCTGGGAGGCTCTTATTGCCGGGTATTATCCGGGCAACGCAGACCTGAGCTAACAATAGATGATGGAATTCAGCTTGCAGCAGATTGCATCTATGAATGTCTGCCTTATGCCCAGGAAAGAAATATTACATTGATTATTGAAAACCATTATAAAGATGATTTCTGGACCTATCCCGAGTTCGCGCAAAAAATGGATCTGTTCTGCAAACTCGTAGACAGCATACATCATCCTTATTTCGGCGTGAACTATGATCCAAGCAATACTTATTTAGCGGGCGAAGATCCCATTGAATTATTAAAGCGCGTATCAAACCGTGTAGTGACCATGCATGCGAGTGACAGGTATTTAAAAGAAGGAACAATAGAAGATCTGCGCCGGGAAGAAGGCGGCGCTGCAGGTTATGCGAAGAGATTGAGTCATGGTGAAATCGGTAAAGGATTGAATGATTACGATGCAATTTTTACCGAGTTGAAACGGGTTAATTTTAACGGATGGATAAGTATTGAAGACGGAGTGGATGGAATGGATCAACTAGAACGAAGTGTGGCATTCCTTGGAAAGAAAATAGTTCAGTATTGGCAAGAATAAAAAATCAGCTACGCCCCTAAAAAATTATGAACAATGAATGCTTCTGTTTTATATCCTTCGCAATGCTATTTAGGAGAGGGCCCATGCTGGCACGCTGAAAGAAAAAGTTGTTTGTGGGTAGATATCGAAGAAAAAAAAATCTATGAATATGACTGGTTAAAAAAAAATACCCGCTGCCACAGGCTGGATCTTCGCGTTTCGCTGATTGTACAAAGCAAGGATGATCATTTGGTGCTGGGGCTCGAAGGCGGTATTGCCAAGTATAACCTGGATGATGGAACCATGGTCTGGCTGGTTGATATTGAAAAAGAATATGATAAACACCGATGCAATGATGGCAAGGTTGATAGCATGGGAAGGCTATGGTTGGGCACACTGCATCGCGATTTTAAGCAGGGAGCAGGTTCTTTGTATTGTGTGGATGAAAATATGAGGTTACAAAAAAAACATGATAACCTTACCATCTCTAACGGGCTTGCATGGTCGCTTGATAATTCGAGATTATATTTCATAGATAGCCCCACCAATAAAGTACAATCATTCTTTTTTGATGACTCAACAGGCGATATTCAATTTGAAAAAGATGTGATTCATATCCCTACAAAAATGGGCTCACCGGATGGCATGGCCATTGATGAAGAAGGGATGTTATGGATTGCCCATTGGGGAGGTTTTGGTGTTTATCGTTGGAACCCGATTAATGGTGAGTTGATAGATAAGGTCGAGCTTCCTGTGCCAAATGTCTCTTCCTGTGCTTTTGTAGGAGAAAACCTGGATCAACTACTAATTACTACTGCAAGACAGGATTTAAATGAAGAAGATTTAAAAAAATATCCGGAAAGCGGTAATGTATTTATAAAAAAAATTTCAGTAAAGGGAGTGCCCTCTAATAAATGTGCTTTTTGAATTTGCAAAGATGAGCATGTGCAATTCCGATAAAATTGTAGAAGTCGGGAATGGATTGCATTTACTTTGCGATTTTAAAAACCTGTTTTTAAAATATAACATTTTGCCGAATAAAACTAATATAGAAAGTAATATCGTGCTGATTTCAGGGTTAAGTGCGTTGTTTCCGAAAATAATCGTGCAAATAAAAAACTATTTCGTGTAGAAAATATTTTTTAGCTGACGAATATGAAAATTTAAATAAGCAGTGCAATATCATCCACCGAAAAGCGAATACGTAAACAATCATCCGTTCGCGTTGCATCTGTGGGCGAGAAAGCAAAAAGATATTCCGGTGCCACCGAGTGAATTGGTAGGCCACAAAAAAATTGTACATAGAATGCATTAATCAAACTTGGTGGTGTTCCTACCAATTCTACCCAGACTATTGTAGTTGAAAATAATTGGCTAATATTGTATCAGTTAAGGAATATTCTCGTCCAAAACATGTGGTTTTAACGGGTCGATTGTACCGGTAAATCACGGTATTGTAAGGTACTTTTATTTAAATAGGACTAGTAATCAAGCAATAGCGAAGGCATAAAAATTGCATCTGTTAAAAAGGGTCTGGAATGACAACTAAACTATGTAGTTTAGCGTTATATAAACAAAAGACAAGTTCCAATATCTCCTGCAAAACTTTCGGGAACTATAATATAGAGGCACATAACCATGCGAGACATTTTTGCAAAAATTTTTAAAAAAGGTAAGCTTCAAAAGATTGACTTACGTGTTGAAATAATAGAATTTCAGGACAAAGAAATTTTTTACGCATATACTCCCTCGTTAAACATCATGGGTTATGGGAAAAACGCTCAGGAAGCAAGAAAAAGTTGGGAAGTTGTTTTTGAAGAATACATCAGATATACAGCTAACAAAAAAACATTGATCAAAGATTTGGAGAGCTACGGCTGGACAATCTCAAAAAAACATATTGATCCTCCAAGTTTTGATTGGCTGATTCAAAATAATCAACAAGCGCGTGATGTATTCAACAAACATGATTTCAACAAGACATCTAAACCAATAAAAGTTCCTCTTGCTGAATTATATGCATGAACCCCAACAATTGCTCGCTAAAAGACTTTATTAAATTTTTAGAAGCTAAAGGATGCAAGTGTATAAGACACTACAAAGGCCATATGATATTTGCTCATCCCAATGCATTGCGGCCAATAACATTGCAAGATCACATTGACCCTGTTCCATTGATGGTTCTTCAAAGTAATTTACGAACGTTGGGATTAACCCTAAAAGATCTGCGAGCATTCAACTAATCGTAAGTGAAAGACAATTATACGGCCAACTCAGTTGTCTTTTAACCATATATATATTCGATAATTAACCAGTTATACGAAATGTCAGTACCCGGGACGGGAATTGAACCCGTACTTCCGTTGCGGGAAACAGGATTTTAAGTCCTGCGCGTCTACCAGTTCCGCCACCCGGGTATGTTTCGACTGCTTCATCCTTCGGCTTTGCTCAGGATGGTTGGTATGAAACAAAAAATTCCATCCGTTGAGAATGGAATTTATAAAGAGCGGAAGACGAGGTTCGAACCCGCGACCTCAACCTTGGCAAGGTTGCGCTCTACCAGCTGAGCTACTTCCGCATTTTAAATGTGTAAATATGAAAATGTGGAGATGTGAAAATGTTAAGAAGGGCGGCTCCATTTTCACATCTCCACATTTTCATATTTACACATTAACTCTATTTCCAAGAACTTTAATTGGATCGCAAAAATAAGGAAACCATGCCTTTTCTTGAAATATTTCCCCTACTTATATTGCGGGGTATACAGTGTATTGGAAGGCACATTGGTATCTGGCTTACCCTTGTAGTGGTGTGTATATAACCCATAGCATCCTCCCAGCAGAAATGCCACCACACAAAATACCTGCAGGTAAAACAGGAATACAGAAGAGTTTACCCAGTTATATGCGAAATCTTTTAATTTAGGATTTTTTATTTCTTGCTCTTGATCCATAGCTTTTGATTTGCCTCGCAAAAATAACAGATTCGTACAGAAAATCAGCGTTTATCGCCCATAATTTCCGTAAAAGTTTTTTTACCCCTTATAAAGTGTTTCCATACCACGCTATACATAAACCAGCCTTCTAATTTTTTCTTTCTTTCGCTGGGAAATATGCTTTGGTTTCGTTTCAGCAAGAGCCACTTGAAAAAAGCGAGATGCGCCTCGGCAACTGCTATAAAATAAACCCCCTGGCCCGTCAGCAAAGATTTCCAGGCAGATATGATATCCAGCAAAAGCCGGAATGGAATTTTCCAGACCGATTGCGAATGGGGAAGGTTTTTAGCAAGCATGATCAGGTTATTGCGGAAATTGAGAAATACCTTTCTTTCATTTCCTTTTGGCAAAGTGCCCCCGCCTACATGATACACCACCGAGTCCGGACATGCAAATACCCGGTAGCCCGCCAATTGTAAGCGCCAGCAAAAATCAATCTCTTCCATATGAGCAAAAAAATATTCATCCAACCCCTTCAAAGCATGGTACAATGATGCCCGTACGAACATCGCAGCGCCACTCGCCCAAAAAACCGGTGAGCAAGTATCATATTGTCCGTGGTCGGTTTCACATGCATCAAAAATCCTTCCCCGCGCAAAAGGATAACCCAGGCAATCCAGCCAGCCGCCTGCAGCGCCTGCATATTCAAATTTATCTCTGTGTTTATAGCTAAGAATTTTCGGCTGACAAGCGCCGATTAGTTTGTCGTTTTCCATCAAAGCAATCACAGGCTCTATCCAACCCGCTGTTACTTCTACATCCGAATTCAGCAGCACATAATAATCGCTTTGTACCTGCTTCAATGCTTCATTGTATCCGCCTGCAAATCCGTAATTATATGATAGCTCAATGGTCCTTACTGTCGGATAGTTTCTTTGAAGGAAGCTGAGGGAATCATCGGTCGAGGCATTGTCAGCTACAATCACTTCTTTATTTTCATAAGTACTTGCCAAAACAGCAGGCAGGAATGATTCAAGATATCTTCGTCCGTTATAATTGATGATCACAATGGCTACTTTGGGTGGCACTATGGTATGATGGGATGAGTGAATTATCCTCAAAAATAAGCGGAGGCAAAGGAAATGCAAAATCTAAGGCAGGGTGTAGGGTATAAGGCGTGAGGTATAGGGTATAACATACCTTACACCTCATACCTCACACCTTATTCCTTATGCCCAAACCTTTTACTCTAAAATTGAAAATGCAAAATGATTCTATAAATTCGATGCATGATTGACCGGCAATTCAACTGGCGTTTGTTATTGGCTGTTCTGGCGATAGGTATTGTAAGTGGCACTATTTTTTATTCACAATATCTTGCAAAAAAAATAGCGGCCGAGGAGCAGCAGAAAGTGGAACAATGGCTTGCAGCCAGCAAAGCCATTTTAAACCCTGACCTTACACTTCCCAACCTGATCCGTAATGAACAACATTCTATTCCTATTATCGAAACCAACGAAAAAGACAGCATCACCAATTTTTTTAACCTGGATTCGGCAAAGGCCGTCAACGACAAATTGTATTTATCCCGGAAACTGAAGGAATTCAGTGCTCAGAACAAGCCGTTGGAAATAAAATGGAGCGATACGCCGTATACTGCTAACCGTTATTATTTCGGACACACGGTTTTACTGGGGCAGGTACGATATTATCCATTGGTACAATTATTTATTGTTGCCCTCTTTATATTCTTCATCGTGTATTCTATCACTGTCAGCAACAGGGCCACGCAGAACCAGGTATGGGCGGGTATGGCCAAGGAAACGGCGCACCAGCTCGGCACACCCATTTCATCCCTGGAGGGCTGGATAGAAATGCTCAAAGAAACCGGCGCCAAAAAAGAAATTCTTTCCGAATTGGAAAAAGATGTGAGCCGGTTGAAACTCGTGTCGGACCGTTTCGGCAAAATCGGCAGCACGCCAACTGTAGAGAATGCCGATATCGTTGCACAGACAACACTTATGGTTGAATACATCAAGAAAAGAACAACCGATAAAGTTCATTTTACTATCAAAACACATGGTGCAACATATATCCAAGCCGCCATTTCCAAACCGCTGTTTGATTGGGTAATAGAAAACCTGTTGAAGAATGCGCTGGATGCAATGGAGGGTAAAGGGCAAATTATAGTGGATATTAAAGATGATAAAAAAGAAATTTTGATTGATGTCAGCGACACCGGTAAAGGAATCAGCAATGCCAATATCCGCCGTGTTTTCAAGCCAGGCTTTACCACCAAGAAGAGAGGCTGGGGACTGGGCCTGAGTTTATCTAAACGCATCATTGAACAGTATCACCGGGGAGAGCTGTTTGTAAAGCAATCTGAATTGGGAAAAGGAACAACTTTCAGAATTGTATTAAAAAAAGCAGGGACATAAAATCAATAAGCCTGCACCACAAAGGCCCGCTGCTCCTGACGGAGAAGAGGTTGGGATGGGCCAAAAAAAGCCGGTCAAGGACCGGCTCATTTGTGCGGCAGAAGAGATTCGAACTCTCATGGGTCGCCCCGCTACCACCTCAAAGTAGTGCGTCTACCAGTTTCGCCACCGCCGCAATTATTGATTGCCATTAAAAAGAGAGCAAAAATATGATTTTCGCCCACTATGAAATTTATTTTTATGATTTTCTGACAACTTTGGAAAAATCTTTTGAAATCCTTGCAGTCATGATCCCGGTCGTATCATGACCTGGATTTGTCACTCTTACCTTAAACTCACATTCAAAAAAAGTTTTGTCTTCATAGTAACTTACAGATTGCACATCATATTTCGCCTTGGCGGAATCATAATTTATTCCTTTGTAAAGATTTTCAGTCATTGCTTTTTTCAACTCTGCTTCCACTTCTTCATGAGTAAGCGTTCTTTTGCAGCCCATCGCAGCAATAAGTGTGATGATAAGAATAAATGATTTCATGATATTCAGTATTTAGAGATGGTTCAACTTCGCTTAGCACTTAACCTTAACATATACCTATCCTTCCACACTACTTCATCCTTCAGCTCCGCCCATCCTTCAGCTCCGCCCATCCTTCGGCTCCGCTCAGGATCAAAAATAATAATCCTTTAATAAGAAATCAATTGATTTATTCTCTGGGATAATTTTTCGGCATTTGGAAGGATGGCTTTTTCCAGTATCATATTCATCGGGATAGCGGGGACATTCAAAGCTCCTAACACAGCTACAGGTGCATCTAAAAAAGAAAAGCAACTGGCTGAAATTCTGCCGGCCAATGCTTCTGCAAAAGAATTGTTCTGTTGTTCCTCAGTAAGCACCAGGCATTTGCCATGTTTGCGAACCCTGTCGAAGATCAGTTCTTCATCCAAAGGAAACAAAGTGCGGAGATCAATGATCTCTACCTGCCCCGGAAAATTTTTTGCTGCAGCTTTCGCCCAATAAATACCCATCCCGTATGTAATAATGCAGCAGGTTTCTCCGGCCTGCAACTTTGCATCATCAGCTCTCAACAATATATTGGCCTTACCCAAAGGCAGAATATAATCCCTGGCCGGTTCAATTGTCCTGGCATCTTCCGTACCGGCAACTTTGCTCCAGTACAATCCCTTGTGTTCAAGCATGACAACCGGATTGGGATCCAGGAAAGCGGCCTTCATCAATCCTTTCATATCTGCCGCATTGGAAGGATAAACTATTTTAATGCCTTTAATTGAAAGCAATGTGGTTTCAATACTTCCGCTATGATAAGGGCCACCCCCATTGTAAGCGCCAATAGGAATTCGGATCACGGTTTGTATGGGAAATTTCCCGCAACTCAAGTAACATGATTTTGATAATTCAGTTACCAATTGATTAAAGCCCGGATAAATATAATCTGCAAACTGAATCTCCACGATAGGTTTCAACCCAACGGCGCACATTCCTGCGGCAGATCCGATGATATAAGCTTCCTGTATAGCGGTATTGAACACACGATGATCGCCGAATTGTTCGGCAAGGGTAGCCGTTTCGCGGAATACGCCCCCCAATCTCCTACCCACATCCTGGCCGTATAACATAGCTTCGGGAAAATCTTCCATGATTTCCCTGATGGCAAATAAAGCTGCGTCGACCATGATTGTTTTCCCTCCGGTTGAGGGAGATCGTTCTCCTTTCTCTTCCGTAACTTCAGTAGGTACAAAAATAAAATTGTCCGCATGGGCCGCATCGGGCTCCGGAGCGTTCACGGCTTTCGCAAACTGTTCATTCGTATATTCTGCAGCTTTTTTTTCGATCTCGAATAAATCTTCTTCGGCTATACCGATATCAAGTAAACGCTTTTTCAATTTAGGAACAGGATCATTGGCAGCATGCTTTTCAATATCTTTTTTATCACGGTAAAATTCCATCCGCACACCGCTTGTATGGTGCCCCAGCAGGGGCACTTTTGCCTGCACTAAAAAAGGGCATCGGTATTTCCGCACCAGGTCAATTACGCGCTGCATCACAGCATAACTTTCTTCAAAATTACTACCGTCAATTTTTATTCTTTCCATACCAGGAAAGCCCGCAGCATACTCATAAGCACCCATTGCCCTTGCTTCTTCAGCACTGACGCTGATTCCCCATTTATTATCCTGAACCAGGTAGATAACAGGAAGTCTTTTTAAGACAGCAAATTGAAATGCTTCACTCACTTCTCCTTCTGTGATACTTGCGTCGCCTAAAGAGCATACAACCACGGGAGATTGTCCCTTGAGTTTATTTTTCAGTAAAACATCTTCGCTTTTTTCAATATGCGCAATTCCCTGCGCGATGCCCGTTGCAGGAATGGCCTGCATTCCCGTAGCGCTGCTTTGATGAATGATGGTAGGTTTATCAGTTCCTCTATAACTTGGATGGGAATAATATTCACGCCCACCCGAAAAAATATCGTCTGCTTTTGCAAGCAATTGAAGCATTAACTGGTATGGAGTAAATTCCAAACCAAGTAGTAAACTTTCATCACGATAATATGGGCTCACATAATCACATGGCAGGAGGTTAAATGCTGTGGCGAGCTGGATCGCTTCATGTCCCCGGGAAACAGAATGAACATATTTACAAATTTGCCTGTTGCCTTCGTATATCTCTGCCATCGATACTGCAGTTCGCATCAGGCGGTATGCTTTCAATAAAATATCAGGGCTAATCATGGGAGCAAGTATGCAATATCGTTAGCTAAACCATTCCTACAATAATATCAGAAACAATGAGCGAGGAATATTCAACAATCAATGATCATTGAATATGTTGTTTTATTTAATTTCTAAAGATAACAGGCTTTCATCTTCAATAAATGCCTCGAGCTCATCTCCTACTACACATTCGCCCACACCTGCCGGTGTGCCCGTGAAAATAAGATCGCCGATATTTACAGAGAAAAAAGTAGAGATATATGCAACTATTTTATCAAAACTATTGATCATCAAACTCGAATTTCCCTGCTGAACGAGTTCTTTGTTTTTATACATGCAGAAATTAATATCTTTTTTGTTTTTGATATTTTGCATGGCGATCCATTTGCCCACTGCAGCGGAATTGTCCCATGCTTTTGCCTTTTCCCAGGGCAATCCTTTTTCTTTCAATTCATTTTGAATATCTCTTGCAGTGAAATCAATTCCCGTTGAAACTGCATCATAGTATTTACTGGCAAATCTATCTTGGATATATTTACCGTTCTTAGATACACGCAATACCAATTCGCATTCATAATGCAGTTCATTGGTAAATTCGGGATAATAGAATGGTGTATGCGGCTGAAGCAAGGCGCTTTTCGGCTTCATAAAAATGATAGGTTCATCAGGAACTTCATTATTAAGTTCAGCAGCATGAGCAGCATAGTTACGACCAACGCAGAATATTTTCATATTCAATAAGGGTTTAAATAGAAAATTCTCAATAGTTTTCAAAAAAGCCTGAAAAGGCCACAGGTACTTACATAGGTATATTGAATATAAAATAACTGTCGAATAGCAGAGAATGCTATTAAATAATTACGCTAAAATAAAGATTCCATACTACAAATCATAACGTTATTTCTAATTTATTGTATTGATTCATAGTCCATTCAATGCCCATTGTGGCAAAATTTTCAATTACTTCAACAGATTTTTCGATTTTTAGTTTTACGAGGGGCAATTCTGTTTGATTCCATTTCCCCAAAACATGTTCTACCTGACTGCCTTTGGGGAAATCATTGCCAATACCAAAACGCAATCTCGGGTAAGCATTCGTGTTTAAGGTTTCCTGGATACTTTTTAAACCATTGTGCCCTGCATCGCTCCCGCTTGGGCGTAACCGCAATTTGGTAATTGGTAAAGCAATGTCATCGGTAATGATCAATATATATCCGGGAGCTATTTTTTTTCTGTCCATCCAGTATTTTACCGCTCTGCCGCTCAGGTTAACGTAAGTAGTAGGTTTTATACAACAGAACATGGCCCCTTTCCATCTTATTTCGGCGATGGACGCCAGGCGTTCGAGAACCATATGTCCCTCATGTTTTTTAACAAAAGCATCAACCACATCAAATCCTATATTATGGCGCGTGCCTGCATACTCCGGACCAATATTTCCAATGCCCACTATTAAAAAGTTAGACATAAGGTCAAAATAAATGAATTTATACAACAAACCGGAAAGCAGTAAAAAGCCCGGCAATTGTATAGCCGGGCCTTTTATTATATCTCATTAAAATTATTTCTTACCGCTGGTTGCAGCTGGGGCCGCAGCAGCCGGAGCGCCTGCGGCTGGTGTGCCAACAGCTGGTGTACCTGCAGCTGGAGCAGTTTCTTCCTGTTTCAATTCACGTGTCAATACTACAGATGCAATAGGAATACGTGGCGAATTGAGTATTTCATAATGGTCAACCTTAACATCCTCTACCCGGATGTTGCCATTTAATTCCAAGTTGGTCAGATCAACTTCAATATTTTCCCTAAGATATTTAGGGAAAGTTTTGACCTTAAGAGATTTCATCTTCGCAATTAATTTGCCGCCATCTTTTACGCCGGCAGCAGTTCCCGTAAATTTAAGTGGGATGGTTGCAACAACAGGTTTGTCTTCGACCAATTCCAATAAATCAACATGATTCAATTGGTCGCTGACTTTATCGAATTGCAGATCCTTAAGAATGCATTTGTAAGATTTTCCGTTCAATGAAACTTCCGCAAACTGGAAATTAGGTGTATAGACCAGCATTTTGAAAGAAGACAATGGAGCCGAAAAATTTAATTCCTGCGCACCCCCGTAAATTACACCTGGCACTTTACCCTCAGAGCGAAGTTGGCGGGCGGCTTGTTTGCC
>Ga0075024_100000532_pt1 | contig 14082 bp, 12 predicted proteins | sample Str013_2_FD_71389 | JGI IMG/M metagenome (GOLD analysis project Ga0075024, IMG submission 71389) | Freshwater sediment microbial communities in response to fracking from Pennsylvania, USA - Straight Creek_MetaG_SC_2013 | ecosystem: Environmental > Aquatic > Freshwater > Creek > Sediment... | reverse complement strand
ATCCAAAAACAGCACCCCAAATAAGCGCAAAAGAACCCGTCGCTTTCGCGAGGGCCCCAAACACCTTCTTGGTGGATATGTTTCTTTTCAAGCCATGCATTTTGATGGACAACCCACGCGGCCGAGGGACCGCGTGGGGAGCTTCAAACCTTAACCGTGATCGATTTCAGCCTGGGTCACAACGTGAGCCCAAGTGAAGGTAACCGATGAGCCCGCAGCCAGCGTACTCCAGACACCATTGTTGACAGGCGTCGTGGTGTCGGTGGAAGCGCCAGGATCCAGTGGGCCGTTGACCGTGAGTGTTTCATTGGCGATCTGGCCAGCAGCAACGGCCGCGCCAGCGTGGATGTCGTTGACCGACACGTTGACCATGGCCACGTTGCCAGTGTTGGCTACAACGTAGGTATAGGTAATGGTATCACCCAAACCAGCATTCGCGCCAAGGGCAGCGTTCGCAACCGTATGTGCGATGACATAGGTTTTGGCGATCGTCATCGCAGGGAAAGCTGGAACTGTAGTTGTGGCAGTTCCTTTAATACTGCTCGACGCAGGGTATGACGTGTTGGTCGGTCCGAATGTCCCTGCGGCACCTGCGGTATTCGAGACACCCAAATTCACACCTGCCGCATGCAAATTATCAAGATGCGAAATGGTGTAGGTAGCGGTGAAGTTTTGAAATGCGCCTGGCGCCAAAGTTGCAACTGAGACAGGCGAGAAGGCACCCAAGGTGCCCGTTCCGGCAGAACCATTGAAGGTTGGGCCGGGATCAGATGGAGCAACATTGTTCATCGTCACGTTGCCCGTATTGGTAACTTTGTAGTTATAGGTGATGGTGCCGTCAGTGCTGACGGTCGTAGTGGGCGACGTCGTAACCGTTTTAACTACTGTAAGCTGCGGGCTTACAGAAACCGGAACATTCTTTGTAGACGTGCCGTAGTTGCCGGTAACGCCGTTATAAGTACCCACCGCGTTGGCGGTGTTGTCGATGGTTGCGTAAGTTGGAATGACCTGGGCAACAAAAAATGTGCCCGCTAACGCAGATGTCATGAGATTCCGCATGCGCCGCGCCATTGCGTAGCCTGCGAAAAGTGTTGAGTGATGAGTGTTCATTTTTCCCTCGGTAATTTTGTAAGTTGGCTGTAGTTTTCTTGATCAGCAGGCCCTGCTAAGGTCGTTTGCGGTTGCACCGCGCGCGGCATTCGCCGTCGTTTTTGCTGGTGGCATAGTTGAGTGAAACGGATCATCTTGCGGGGGTCCATTTCCAGAGTGATTGTTGAAGCGTAAGTGTGAACAGCCGCATGCGCCGCCTCTTCGGAAGCGCCCATGCAAGGGTGGAGAACCACATTCAGCAGTCTCTGATTCACAGAAATGACCTCAAAAAAGCAAACAAGAACGCACACTCACCTCGCAGTCATCGGCGATTTGGAATCCCCGACGAAGGTCGACGCCGCCCAACAAAACCACCAGTTGAATGGTTAATTTTGTTTATGTGGCAATGGTTAATGATCAGTTAATCGTAAGGAAATCAGAGGCTAAACATAAGTTTACCCGAGGCAGAAAAAACGCTCTGCGCGCCCAATCGGGCGGCCAATCTTCAATTGGTTTTGGCCAAAAATCATGAATGAAGAGTTAATAAAAGAGGGAGCGACGTGACCACTCAATCACCGATTGCTTTTTGTGGCAAAATCACACGAGTTGTCAGCCACTATCTGCCGTACTCAGTTGGTACCTTTTGCAATTCAGTCAACAAATCCTTAAAATTTCTTAACGCTTTCAGGTGTTTGTCAACCGTTCCCTCAAACATTACAAATGTTCAATCTGATGGCGGAAGATGGAAATTCCCTTGCCTATCACCTGCCACCACCGCCCCTTGATTGAGCAGGTGGATATGGCATGAGCGGTTACGTCAACACCTCTTGAAAGCTTGCTTCGTGACCGCCATTAAAATCAACGGCTCCACCACCATCATCCCACATCTGGGCGTGCCCACCTTCTCATTCCGCTCGCCGATGATCTATAATCCGTGGTTCGCCGCCAAGGGCATTAATTGCGTGGTGGTACCCATGGGCTGTGAGCCAGAGAATTTTCCGCACTTGCTGCCGCAGCTCTTTGGCCTGCGCAACACAGTGGGTGCGTTGATCACCATGCCGCACAAACAATCAGTGGTTCAGTTGCTTGATGAAGTAACTGAAGCGGTAAAAATTTGCGGGGCCTGCAACGCTGTCAAGAAACTGCCCTCCGGCAAATTGGCGGGCGATATGTTTGACGGTGAAGGCTTCACCCGAGGCATGAAATCCAAGGGCCACAAGATCAAAGGAACATCAGCTTTGGTTATCGGCTGTGGTGGCGTCGGCTCTGCAATAGCGGCCTCTTTGGCCAAGGAAGGTGTGGCGCGCCTTTGCCTTTATGATGCCAATGCCACCGCCGCTGATACCCTCGCCAGCCGCTTACGCGCCAGCTATCCCACTCTAGTGGTTGCCACGGGCAGCAGCACCACTGCGGGCTTTGATATTCTGGTGAATGCTTCTCCATTGGGTATGAAAGACACCGATCCGCTGCCCATGGATCTTAGGCAAGCCAAACCTTCAGCCTTTGTCGGCGAAGTCGTCTTGAGCCGTGAAATCACCCCGCTGCTCGCCATCGCGCGGGCGCGTGGCATGAAAACCCAAGTCGGAACCGACATGCTGTTTGAGCAAATCCCTGCTTATCTTGAATTTTTCGGCTTCCCTTCGGCCACCGCCGATGAGCTACGTCACTATAGCCAAATTGAATACTGAATAGAAAAAGAATCAAGTGGCGCGGGCCTTGCCCCTATGGCAAGAGGTTTGCCGAAAACACATCGGGAGGAAACAAGATGGTTTCATTTAAGTCACTGGCGCTCGCGTCAGTTTTTGCAATTTCAACATTCGGCGTGTCCAAAGCTGCTGACGATACCGTCATCATCCCTTGCGTCTGCGAAGCATCAGGCGCTGGCGCTGTTGCCGGTACCAATTTCCATGATGGCGCCCATTTGGCCGTTGATGAAATCAACGCCGCTGGTGGCATCATGGGCAAGAAGATTGTCATGGATGACATGGACACCGCCACTGATCCTCAGACTTCAAAAGGTCTGGTGCAAAAGGCCATCGACGGTGGCGCTTATGCTATCATGGGCACCGTGTTCTCAGGTTCCACCATGGTGAACATGCTGGTGGCCCAACAAGCGGGTGTGCCACAATTCACTGGAGGCGAGGCACCTGCCCTTACAGCAAAAGGCAATGGCTTTATTTTCCGCACCGCCATGGGTTCGCAAAAAGGCGTTCCCGCCCTCACGCCCTATTTCAAAGACACGTTGAAGGCCAAGAAGGTTGCCGTTGAATGGGTCAACAATGATTTCGGCAAAGGCGGCCATACTGTATTCTTGGATGAAATGAAAAAGGCCGGCATTGAAGTGGCCGTGGACGTATCGAGCGAACAGGGTCAAGCCGACTTTGCCGCCGACGTGGCCAAGATCAAGGATGCCAAGGCCGATGCAATCTTCGTTTACATCAACGAAGAGGAATCTGCCCGCTTCATGAAAGAAGCCAAGAAGCAGGGCGTCACCCAGCCATTGGTGGGCGAAGTGATCTTGACCAGCGACAAGGTGATTGAGCTGGCCGGCGAAGCTGCTGAAGGCGTGTTTGCCCACGTGGGCCTGACCGCCAATGCAGATGTTTCTGGCATCAAGACCTATGCTGAAAAGTTCAAGGCAAAATATGGTCACACCAGCGACCACAATGGCATCAAAGGCTATACCGGCGTTTATGCCATCAAGTATGTGACCGAAATGAATGGCAAGTTCGACAAGAAGATGCTGGCCGACAAGATGCACGGACTGACCTTGGATGTTGCAAAATATCCAAACATGTTGATGACCGTGAGCTGGGATAAAGACGGTGAAATGTCGCGCGACAGCTTCATGACCACCGTCAAAGGTGGCAAGCAGGTTGTCATCAGCACGGTGCCAGCTAACTAAGCTTTAAAAACACGGCGCAGGCGGATAACACATTCGCCTGCGCTTTTTTTAACACGCTTGAAGAAGCCAAAGCCCCATGAGCCAATTTATTCAGGTCATACTCTCCGGCCTTGCCACAGGTTCGATTTACGCCCTCGCGGCGGTCGGGTTCACTTTGGTTTGGCAAGCCGCACGCACCGTGAATTTCGCCCAAGGCGAATTCGTGATGTTGCCAGCCTTCTTCGTTCTTGCGGCCATGAAATTTTTGCATGTGCCATTTTCACTTGCCTTGGTATTGGGTCTCGCCTTCTCCATCATCGCGCTGGGCTATCTCTTCAAGCAATTGATCGTTCAGCCTCTGCTCTATCAACAGCAGAGCCTTAATCTGATCATCGCCACCATGGCGCTGAGCTTGCTGCTGAAAGAAAGCGTGAAGACTTTCTACTCAGGCCAAGCGGAACCTTTCCCCTCCCTGTTTCCGGATACTTCGAGCAATTTTTTCGGCGCGGCTGTTTCTTTGCAGGATATCCTGATTGTCATTTCAGCATTGGCCGTTGTCTATTTGCTGACCTTGTTTCTGGATAAAACCCGCACCGGGCGTGCCATGCAAGCCGCCGCACAAAATCCAAATGTCGCAGAAATCCTCGGCGTCGATGTCAAGCGCATGACGCTCTATACGTTTCTCATCAATGCCGCGCTCGCGGCCTTCGCGTCATTCCTCATCACCCCGATTTATTTGGCGAAGTTTTCCAGTGGCGAAGCGTTGGGCCTTGCTGCATTCATTGCCGCCATCATTGGTGGTTTCAATTCAATCCGTGGTGCGGTTGCGGGTGGCATCTTGCTGGGTCTTCTGGATAACATCACCGCCACTTACATCACCGCATCTTACCGCACGGCTTTGCCGCTGGTGCTGTTAATTGCAGTGATCTTGCTGCGCCCCGAGGGCCTGTTCGGCAAAGCAGAAGGGCGCAAAGTATGAACTTCTTTTCTTGGAAATGCCTCGGCTGGGTTCTGCTTTTGGCGGTGCTGATCATCGCACCTATCGGCCGCGGCGGTTATATCATTTCCGTGCTGTCGCTGTGGCTGGTCTATTCAATTGCTGCCATGGGCCTCAACCTCACGCTGGGTTATGCCGGACAAATTTCCTTAGCCCAAGCCAGCTTCATGGCCATCGGCGCTTACGTCTCGGCCTTGCTGTCCATGGCTGGTTGGCCATGGTTGACTACCGTGCCATTTTCCTTGCTGGCCGCTTTTGTGGTCGGCATATTGCTGGGCTATCCGGCCTTGCGGGTGCAGGGCCATTATCTGGCCTTTGTGACACTGGCCTTCAATACTTTGGTCTTCCTCGTGCTGCGCAATGAAGATTGGCTCACAGGCGGCATCTACGGCCTGTCTGGCATGCCGCGCCCGAACTTCAGCCTGTTTGGCTTCACTCTTTTTGACGCCACACAGAATCTTCATTTCTATTATTTCATCCTGTTGCTGACGGTGATTTCCGCGCTCGCCCTTTGGGGCATTGTGCGCTCACCTTGGGGCCGCGCTTTCAAGGCACTGCGTGAAAATCCCATCCGTGCCGAAAGCCTAGGGTTGGACACACGTCGCATCACGCTTTTGGCCTTCGCCATAGGCTCAGCTTATGGTGGCCTGTCCGGCGCCATCATGTCTCCGCTGGTGCAATTTATTGATCCGGCCTCTTTCACTTTCGCACAATCGCTGCGCATCTTGTTGATGGTGGTGGTGGGCGGCATTGGGAGTTTCTTCGGCCCCTTCCTTGGTGCAGCCATGGCCATCATCTTGCCAGAATTCATGCGCTTCACCGACAAATATTATCTCATCATCTATGCTCTTGCGGTGATTATCGTGCTGATCTTCTCCCCCAAAGGTCTGTGGGGCATGGTTGAAAATGCAGGTGCGCGCATCGCAACCTGGCGCAAAGCGAGGGCCACTTCATGAGTTCTCCTGTGCTCTCCGTTAAAAACATTTCCAAAAGCTTTGGCGGCATCAGAGCCGTGCGCGATGTTTCACTCGCGGTTCAGCCCGGCGAAATCCTCGGGCTGATTGGCCCCAATGGTTCGGGCAAATCCACTTTGTTCAACTGTATCTTGGGCCAGTTGCAGCCAGACAGTGGCGAAGTGCAATTCCAAGGCAAGCCGATGAGCGGCCTGCGCCCCAGCGCCCTTTCGCGCATGGGCATTGGCCGCACGTTCCAGCAGCTCTCGGTTTTCCCGCAATTGAGTGTGCTGGAAAATGTCATCCTCGCCGGCCAAGAACACAAGGGCAGCATGCTGTCGCGCCTCTTGGGCAAGCCGGATGTGGGCCTGACGGCTGAAGCCGACCAGATGATTGATTTCTTCCGCCTCACCCATTTGCGCAACAACCCCGCAGGCGCCATGTCTTACGGCCAGCAGAAATTGTTGGATGCTGCGATGGCTTTCATGTCCGAGCCCAAACTGGTTCTGCTGGATGAGCCCGCGGGCGGTGTGAACCCCACCATGCTGGGCCAATTGCGTGACAGGCTTGCCACTTTCAACAGGGAACACCAGACCACCTTTGTTGTCATTGAACACAACATGGAATTTGTGATGTCGCTGTGTCACCGCGTGATCGTTCTGGCAGAAGGCGAGATCATTGCCCAAGGCACACCTGAAGAGGTGCGCGCCAACCAAACCGTCATCAACGCTTATTTGGGGGGCTGATGATGCTCGAGCTTCGCGACGTCCACGGCGGCTATGGCAAGATCATGATCTTGAATGGCACCACCTTCACCATTCCCAAAGGTTCCATCACCACGGTGATTGGCCCCAATGGCGCTGGCAAATCCACCGTGTTCAAAGCCATCTTTGGCTTGCTCAACATCACTGCAGGGCAAATCTTTCTGGATGGCAAGGAAGTCACCCGTGAGAAGCCGATGCAAATGTTGGCGCTTGGCGTGTCTTATGTGCCGCAAGGGCGCAATGTGGTGCCGCAGCTTTCCGTTTATCACAATCTCGAACTCGGCGGCATCACCGCCAAGGATCAAGGCCCCATCAAGGAACGCATCGAAAAGGTGATGGATCAGTTCCCCATGCTGCGCCAGCGCAAAGACCAAAAAGCCATAGAGCTTTCCGGCGGCCAGCAAAAGCAGTTGGAAGTGGCGCGTGCCTTGTTGCTGGAACCCAAGCTCATCCTGATTGATGAGCCTTCCATCGGCCTGTCGCCCAATCTGGTGCAGGAAGTTTTCCGCACCCTGCAAACCCTGCGCGATCAGGGCGTGACGATTTTAATGGTCGAGCAAAATGCCAAGGCGGCTTTGGCCATGTCAGATTTCGGCCTGGTGCTACAACAGGGTCGTGTCAGCATGCAGGACAAGGCTGTGAAGTTGTTGCATGATCCGCAAGTGGGCCAACTGTTCCTCGGCGGCCACATGCCAGAGCCGACCGCCAAGGCCTAGCCTAAGCCGAACCTTCGATCATTTGTCATGAGACCGTCATATTGGCTTTAAGCCCCTGTCATTGTTCCTGCCCACTGTGCCGCCACCACGCGCAGAACAGGGAACACAAGACATGCTCAACAAATTCATCGCCCCGGCTCTTCTGGCCATCACGGCGGCCGTGCCAGTCCAAGCCGTAGCCGCAGATAAAATCAAATTCGATTTCTGGTATGGCAACACCGGCGCCATTGGCGATGTGATTGCCGCCCAGTGCAAGAAGTTCAATGAATCCCAAGCCAAATATGAAACCAATTGCACAGGTCAAGGTGGCTATGACAAAGCCGAACAAAACACCATCGCCGCCTACCGTGCCAAACAGCAGCCAACCTTGGTTCAGCTCTATGACGCAGGCACCGTGAATTTCATGCTCTCCGGCGCGGTGGTGCCTGCCGTGAAATTTGCCAAGGACAATAACATCGCCATTGATTGGGCCGATTACTATCCCGCCATCTCCAACTTTTTTGCGACTTCAAAGGGTGAGCTCTGGAGCTTCCCCTACAACAACTCCACTGCGCTGATGTATTACAACAAAGACGCGCTGGCCAAGATCGGCAAAGCAGCAGCGCCCGCCAATCTTGAAGAACTCACTGACGACATGAAGCTCTTGAAGGCCGCTGGCTATGACTGCGCCTATGCCCTCGACTTCGATCCTTGGGTGAACCTTGAGCAATTCTCTTATATTTCCAACGTGCCGCTGGCCAGCAAGAACAACGGCTATGACGGGCTGGATGCTGAGCTGACCTTCAACAAAGGCAAGGCGGTGGATTTCGCCAAGCTGGCTAAATCCTGGCTCGACAATGGCTATGCCAAAGTGATGACGGCCCAAACCGGCAAAGACAAGGTGAAGGCCTTTGCCGATGGTTCGTGCCAATTCATGTACACCTCAGTTGGCGATCATGCCACTGTCACCGCCACGCACGCAGACAGCGTGCATTGGGGTGTTGCCCCTCTGCCAGTTTTCAAAGACTCAGGCCGCGTGAACTCTGCCATTGGTGGCGCATCGGTGTGGGTCATGGCTGGCAAATCGGCTGATGAATATGCTGGTGCCGCTGAATTCATCAAATACATCACAGCTTATGAAACCGGCGTGAAATATATCGCGCAAAACACAGGCTATATTCCCGTCACCAAATCCGGCTTCAAGAAATTGAGCGAAGAAGGCTTCTATAAGGATGCCAAGTTTGCAGGCCGCGAAGTGGCTCTGCAATCATTGGAAGCAGCACCCGTAACGCCAGTGTCGCGCGGCCAACGCCTGGGCAATTACACCGCCATCCGCGCTGCATGGCAATCTGAATTCCAGGCCGCCATGCTTGGCCAGAAAGATGTGCAAGCCGCTTATGATGATGCAGCCAAAGCCGGCAACGACATTCTGCGCCGCTATGAACAAACTTTCAAAGGCCAGAAACTGCCTTGAGCACTGGCGTCGCCAAACTGCAATTCCAGCCGCCGGGTTCCCCCGGCGGCTTTGATATTTGAGGTCTAATGGACAAGCGCGCCACTTTCCCCAATCCTTGGATCGCCGGAGCCTTCATTGCGCCGCAACTGTTGCTGATCTTCATCTTCTTTTATTGGCCAACCGGACAAGCGCTTTACTGGTCCATCACCTTGGAGCCCCCCTTTGGCGGCGGCAACCAATTTGTCGGCTTGGATAATTTTAGAGCAGTCTTTGCTGACCCGCATTATTGGGAATCAGTCGTGCGCTCACTCATCTTTGCGGCCTCGGTCACTGGGCTTTCAGTGGGCTTTGCAACTGTGCTGGCGCTCTTTGCTGATCGCGGCCTAAAGGGCCACCAGATTTATAAATTCCTCTACTTCCTGCCCTATGCCATGCCCGCAGCCGCTGTGGGCCTATCCTTCCGCTTCATCTTCACACCGGAAGCCGGAATTTTTGGAGCGTTGAATCATTTGTACCCCGGCCTGTGGGACCCGTCACGCATTGGGTGGCAGGCGCTCAGCGAAATCATCATGGGCCAAGGCTGGAAGATGGCGGGCTACAATTTCATCTTCTTGCTCGCCGCCCTGCAAAGCGTGCCGCGCGCCATCGTTGAAGCGGCGGCGCTTGATGGGGCCACCATTTTGCAGCGCATGCGTTACATTCAAATTCCGCTCATCATGCCAACGATTTTCTTTCTGGTGGTGATCAACGTCACAGACAGCTTCGTGGATAGCTTCGGCATGATTGATGTGACCACCAAAGGCGGGCCGTCACGTGCCACCGAGTTGATGGTCTACAAGATTTTCCTCGATGGCTTTGAAGCCAAGGATTATTCACTGGCCGCCGCGCAATCCATCATCCTGATGTTGATGATCATGGTTTTGACCATTTTCCAATTCCGCCACATGGAACGTAAGGTGCATTATGGCTAAAAAAGAAGGCATGATTGAAAGTGAGCCGTTGATGGATGTGCTCACCCATGTAGTCTTGATTGGCGGCTTGGTGATCCTGCTGGCCCCCATCGCCATGGTGCTGATCGCCGCCAGCCATGATTTCAAAACTGTCAACCAATCGCCCATGCCGATGATCCCCGGCAGCCACTTGCTGGAAAACCTGCAATCCGCCTGGACCAAATATAACTTTGGGCAGGTGATGATCACATCGCTGATCGTGGCCTGCGGTGTGGCCGGCGGCAAGATCGTGATTGCCGCCATGTCAGCCTTCTCGATTGTTTATTTCAGATACCGTCTGCGCCAGGTTTTTTTCTGGCTAATATTCGCCACCCTTATGCTGCCACTGGAAGTGCGCATTGTGCCCACCTTTGCGCTTGCGGCCAATGTGCTCAGCCCATTTCAGACCAGCTTGGATTTCATCGCAGGTTACGTGCCAAGCGTTTCCATTCATTTGCCGGAATGGAACATGCTCAACAGCTATGAGGGGCTCATCCTGCCGCTGGTTGCCACTGCGACAGGCACTTTTCTCTATCGCCAGTTTTTTCTGACAATCCCGGATGAATTGGCCGAAGCAGCGAGGCTGGATGGAGCCGGACCAGTGAAGTTCTTCTGGTACATCCTATTGCCGCTCTCCAAGACCAACATGGCGGCATTGGGCGTCATCATGTTTGTCTGGGCCTGGAACCAATATCTTTGGCCCATTCTGGTCGTAACAGACCAAAACCACTTTGCAACGGCCGCGATGCAATTGGGCAAAGCCGTGCCTGGTCTTGCCTTTGGTGAGCCACCGATCTGGAACACTGCCATGGCAGCCACCTTGATTGTGATGGTGCCGCCCCTGCTGGTTGTGGTCATTGCCCAACGCTGGTTTGTGCGCGGCCTGATCAGCACAGAAAAATAGCGATAATTTGATGAGAGGAAATGGTACCACCTCCCGGTCTCGAACCGGGGACCTCTAGATCCACAATCTAGCGCTCTAACCAACTGAGCTAAGGCGGCACGCTTGGGGCTGATAGCGCCAAGCGCTGGTGATTTCAACCCACAAAACCATCAATGTTCCGCCGCCAATGTCTCTGGGCTGTGGTTGATGAAAAGTTAACAAACACTAGACCTTTGCCACGAAACTTGATTAGGTGCGCCCAACTTGAACCAAACTCGTGAGTCTGCGTGAGCAAAACGCTACAAACCTTGGAAGACCTGCGCCAATCGGCAGATGCCGCTTGGCTGTGGGATTTGGCGCGCTCACGCCTCGTCTGGGCCAATGCTGCAGGCATTGCGGCTTTCGGCGCGCAATCGCTGTTTGATTTGATTGACCGCCCCTTTGACGCCGAAGAGCCGGGCTTGGCCGACTTGGCCACCGCAAAACCAGCTATGGCGCGCGACGAAGTGGGCAGGCTTGATCTCGCCTTCCCATCACTGGGGCTGACTGAGGCCATTCCCTGCGATTGTCGGTTGCATGCTCTCACCGATGGCCGAGACGGTGTTCTCACCATTTGGCGCAAACATGTGCCCGCCCAAAAAGCCGATAGCCAAAACGCCTTTGAAGACCTGCCCGCCGCCAGCTTTGCCATCGCTGAAGATGGCCGCATTCTGTTCACCAATGAATTGGCGCGTGGATTATTTGACCACAAGGCAATCACCCAGCTGCAACAATTGCTGCTGCCAGCGGGCGAAGGCGAAGGTCTGCTTGAGCGTTTGCACCAATCGCGTCTGGTCAGCACTGTATCGTCTTTCCAAAGCCTTTATGGCCAGCGCGAAGCCCGCATCAATCTGCGCCGCAAATCCGAAACCGGAACCATTTTTGCGCTGGCCGTCATGGAAGATGTGACCGAGCGGCGTGAGCTGGAACGCCAGCTTGGCCAAGCCCCGCAGCCAGCAGCGCGTCCCACGGAAACGCTGGCCCCTGCAGAGCGCCAAGTGTTCGAAAATCTTGGCCGGACTATTTCCCAAGCCGCTGGGCCTTCGCCTGTGAATGCGCCGCTGCCAGCAGAGCTGTCTCCCAACCCACTGCCCCCGCCACAGTTAAAGGCAACCAGCCTGCCCCTGCCTCTGGCCATGGCATTGGAAAAGGCCAACAGCGCTTTGGCCATCGCCCAAGACGGGCAACCCATTTTCGTCAATAAGCGCTTAGTGCAATTGCTTGGCCATGCCGATGCCACCAGCGCCATCAATCACGCAGCTTTCTGGTCTGCTCTGGAAGATGCGCCACAGCGCTTGGGCCGAATGGTGTTGCCCAAGGCCAATGGCCAAATGGCCGAGTTTGTGGTTAGCCGCCACAGCTTGCCCTGGAAAAGCGGCGCCGCAGACCAATTTGCCTTTGAACCCTTGATGGCTGATCACAGCCCAGAGCCAGTGGAACAAGAGCCGAAAGCGGTTGCCCCCCTGGCTAAAGCACCGCCAGCACCTGTGGCGGTGTCAGCACCTGTTCCAGCACCTGTGCCACCGGCCAAGACCAATGCTTCAACCGATGAGCTGCGCGCCATCCTTGATATCTGCGCCGATGGGATCGTTACCCTTGATGGCGCTGGCACCATTCAGAGTTTTTCCGCTGGCGCTGAAGCGATCTTCGGCTTCCGCAGTGCTGAAGTGATCGGCAATTCTTTTTCTGATGTGCTGAGCCAGCAAGGCGCTTCCATCTTCAGCGAATATCTCGCGGGCCTTTCTGGTCGTGGACTGGCCAGTGTTTTCAACGATGGCCGCGAAGTAACAGGTATAGTCAAACAGGGTGGCGAAGTGCCGCTGTTCCTCACCTTGGGCCGCATCAATGCCACCAGTCACTCTCCTACCTATTGCGCTGTGTTGCGTGACATCACGGCCTTCAAACGCAGCGAAGCTGAATTGCGCAGCGCCAAGGAGGCTGCCGAATCCGCCAGCCGCCACAAGAGCGAATTCCTTGCCCGCGCCAGCCATGAGCTGCGCACGCCTCTGAATGCCATCATGGGCTTTTCTGAAATCATGCGCATGGGCCGCTATGGTGATATCGGCAATGAGCGTTACCGTGGCTATCTCAATGATATTCACAGTTCCGGCACACAGCTGGTCTCGATGATCAATGACCTGCTTGATCTGTCCAAAATTGAATCCGGCAAATTGGAACTCAATTTCACCGCTGTGAATTTGGTGGATTGTTTCAACGAGGCCCAGCGTCTGCTGCAAGACCAAGCTACAAGGGCCCGCGTAGTGATCCGCAAATCTTTCGCCGCCGATCTGCCCCGCGTGGTGGCCGATCAGCAGGCGATGAAACAGGTGTTGGTGAACTTGCTGTCCAACGCCATCAAATACACTGACGCAGGCGGGCAAGTGATTGTCTCGGCCAGACTGCATGGCCATGGTGCTTTGGCACTCAGCATGCAAGACACCGGCATTGGCATGGGCAAGGCTGAATTGGCAAAAGCTGTCCAACCCTTCATGCGCGTGGAAACGCCAGGCCGTGAGCGGCCAGGCACTGGCTTAGGCCTGCCCCTCACCAAGGCTCTGGTTGAAGCCAACCGGGCTAGCTTTGATATTTCAAGTGAGCCTGGCAAAGGCACGCTGGTGGAAATTATCTTCCCCACCACCCGCGTTCTCGCTGAATAGCTGCGATGATCAAGGTTCAACACGAGCCGTTTGATCTGGGCTTGGAATACACCGCCTTTAAAGCCAAACGCACGGATGTGGGCGGCTTTGCCCTATTCGTAGGGGCGGTGCGTGATCTCTCAGAAGGCGCAGATGTAAAGGCCATGACGCTGGAACATTACCCCGGCATGACCGAAGCTGCCTTGAGCGAGATCGAAGCTGAAGCGCGTGCGCGATGGCCCCTGCAAGATGTTTTGGTAATCCACCGCCATGGCCGCCTGATGCCCGGTGAAGATATCGTGTTGGTGATGACTGCCTCATCCCACCGCGAGGCCGCCTTTCAGGCCTGTGCATTTCTGATGGACTGGCTCAAAACCAAAGCGCCTTTTTGGAAGCTGGAAGAAGGTGCGTCAGGCAGCCATTGGGTCGAGGCCAAAGCGCAAGACGACGAAGCTGCTGCGCGCTGGGCGAAACGCTAGCTCGGATTGATCCTAAAATCCGCCACTTCTTGTCGAGTGCTTCACAAACTGGCTTGACCAAGCCCTTCATTGCCAACAAACTGCAAACCCGAAGCAGTGGAGCAAAAAATGAGTCAGGCAGAAATCGGCGTCATAGGCATGGGTGTTATGGGTTCAGCCCTCGCCCTCAACATTGCAGAAAAAGGCTTCAAGGTTGCGATCTGGAACCGCAATGACAA
>Ga0075024_100000531_pt1 | contig 14091 bp, 11 predicted proteins | sample Str013_2_FD_71389 | JGI IMG/M metagenome (GOLD analysis project Ga0075024, IMG submission 71389) | Freshwater sediment microbial communities in response to fracking from Pennsylvania, USA - Straight Creek_MetaG_SC_2013 | ecosystem: Environmental > Aquatic > Freshwater > Creek > Sediment... | reverse complement strand
GGCGTATCCTTTGTACTATATACCAGTTCTTCCTGCCTGGGCTTCCATATTTTTTTTATACCTACAGAACTGTTCTTTATAATACTGTCCTGGTTGGTTTCAGAAATGTCCAGGGAATAATTCACCATTAATTCAGGGCAGGTATATTTATACTTTTCGTGACTTTTAAAAGAACCCTTGAGCGTACTTTTTACTTTGGAAGTCATGAGTATCGCAGAAAAATCCATGGGGCAATCAATCCCTTCAATGCTGCGGCTGCCATGATAGGTGACCAGCACATTTTTAATAGAAAGCAGCCTGGTGGAAGCATTGTATTTGCCCCTGATGTAATAACTCTGGTAACCATCACGGAAATAATAGCCAAAAACTCCTTCCACATCATCGCCTTTTTGTTTGATGATAAGTTCTGTGAGGTAGTTATTACTGGAGGAGGTAGTAGCGGGGTCTGCAATTCCATACCAGGATCCGGTTACTGTTTGCGCGCAGGCCGCCTGGTCAAGGGATACAATCAGTAAAAATATGGTTGAAAATCGCATAGCGTGAAGATAAGAGAAAATATTGTGCCGTTATTTCAGGCCGGGGCACTACTTGTATTTATTAAGATACCTTTTAATTTCCCTGTCGGTATCGCGCTGCTTGATGGTTTCACGTTTGTCGTGCAGTTTTTTACCCTTGCCAATACCTATTTCTACTTTAGCGATATTTTTATCGGTAAAAAATATCTTTAGCGGTACGATGGTATAGCCTTTTTCCGTGGTCTTGCTCTCCAGTTTTTTCAACTCTTTTTTTGTGAGCAGTAATTTTCTTTCCTGCAGTGGCTCATGCTTTTGCGTGGTACCAAATGCATATTCAGAAATATGGAGGCTTTTGATAAACAATTCTCCGTCGTGGAAATAACAATAACTGTCGTTGAAACTGGCTTTCCCCGCCCGCAATGCTTTTACTTCGGTGCCCACCAATACCATACCCGCTATATAAGTGTCTTCTATAGCATATTCATGAAAAGCGGCCCTGTTTCTAATCTCTGTCATAATAAAAAAGGAGGCGATACACCTCCTGATAAAAATATAAAGGACGGTTATTAACTTTTGAACAATGTAAGCAATGTGCCAATTTTATCTTTCAGGTTTTTCCTGTCGACTATAAAATCGAGAAACCCATGCTCCAGTAAGAACTCACTGCGCTGAAAACCTTCGGGCAAATCTTTCTTGATGGTTTCCTTGATAACGCGCGGACCGGCAAACCCAATCAGGGCGCCTGGTTCGGCAATATTCAAATCGCCCAGCATTCCAAAGCTGGCGGAGATACCACCAAAAGATGGGTCGGTCAGCAGAGAGATATAGGGGATCTTCGCATCCGTGAGCTGTGATAATTTTCCGGAGACCTTTGCCAGTTGCATGAGTGAAAAAGCGCTTTCCATCATTCGGGCGCCGCCACTCTTGCATATAATCATCAGCGGTACCCGGTGTTCGATGCAATAGTCGATTGCTTTTGAAATGCGTTCGCCCATTACACTTCCCAGCGAGCCGCCGATAAATTCAAAATCCATACAACCTATTACCAGGTCGTGTTCTTTTAGTTTACCTGTTGCAATACGAATAGAATCGGTAATATCCGTTTTATTCCAGGTTTCTTCCAGTCTTTTCTGGTAGGATTTCAAATCTGTAAAATGAAGAAAATCCCTGGAACGGATATTTTCATACATCACTTCGTGTTCGCCATCATTGAACAGGAAATCAAAATACTCAGCGCTCCCTATCCGGTGGTGGTTATTGCATTTCGGACAGGTAAAGAAATGTTCCCTCAGTTCATTTACGGTACATATATAATTGCACTCGGGGCATTTCACCCAGAGCCCTTCAGGAGTTTCCTTTTTTTCAGCAGTACTGGTTAAGATGCCTTTTTTGATGCGTTTGAACCAACTGGTTTTGGTTTCTTCATTTTGCCCATCCTCACCTGCTAAATTTGCATCAAAGTCCTCAACTTTTTTAGACATGCCTTACTATTTAGGGCGACTAAGATAAGAAACCTGTTGGATTTGGTGCTGGTGTTTATACGATTCATGGTTTTACGATAAAAAAAATGTCTATTTCGATGCTCTTATTGCTTCGTGCGTTATTTTTGCACGGATTGCTTTCAAATCAGCCCCTTATCTTGTCCTTTTTTGAATATTGAAAGCCTTCTTTTGTTCCATTAATAGTTATAATACTTCTTACATGAAATGGTCTGAACTATTCTCTTCCTCGGTTGGCAAAAAGATAATAATGGGTTTGACAGGGTTATTTTTAATTAGTTTCCTGGTGGTACATGCCGGTATCAACGCCTGTATTTGGGCGAATGATGGCGGGGAAATGTTCAACAAAGCCGCCCATTTTATGGGAAGCACCATTGTAATCCGCATTGTTGAAGTAGGTCTTTTTGTAATATTTTTCGTTCATATTATCCAGGGTTACGTTTTGACGGCCAAAAACAACCAGCGAAGGGGTGTTGCCTATGCCGTTAATTATGGAAAGGGCAGCAAATGGTACAGCCGCAGCATGGGGTTGCTGGGCACCCTGATCCTCCTGTTTCTTATTATGCATATTTACCATTTCTGGACTCCAAGCCGCCTGGGTGGTATTGCCAGTATCCATGAACTGGCACCGGTTACCTACAAGGATGGAAAAGAAATTCATAATCTCTATGCAGAAATGCAAAACGTTTTCCAGGGGCATTTACTAATCGTTACCATTTATGTGCTGGGTTGTATTTCGCTGGCTTATCACTTGATGCACGGTTTTCAAAGTGCATTCAGGACCCTGGGAGTACATAACAACCGGTATATTACCATTATCAAAGCAGGAGGCTACGGGTTTTCCATTATTGTACCAATAGTGTTTGCCATGATGCCGATAAGTATTTATGCCGGATGGATACAATAGTTGGTTTAATTAAATAGCTGAACTGTTGAAGTATAAACAAAGTTGTGTGAGATACAATAACAGGTCAGTTAAACAAAGAAAAATAACAGGTACGCTTTAATAAATTCGGGATGTGAAATATAGTTATATAGAAATCACATCTTCAAATTTTCAAATTTCCTTATGTTGAATTCAAAAATTCCCGCAGGACCGCTCGATACCAAATGGGTAGATTACAAAGGACATGTGAAACTGGTAAACCCGGCCAATAAGCGCAATATAGAAGTCATCATTGTTGGTACAGGGCTGGCAGGCGCTTCCGCAGCTGCCGCCCTGGGTGAGCTGGGTTATAAAGTAAAAGCGTTTTGTTTCCAGGATTCTCCGCGCCGTGCACATAGCATCGCAGCGCAGGGTGGTATCAATGCCGCCAAGAATTACCAGAACGATGGGGATTCTGTTTTCCGCCTTTTTTATGATACCATTAAAGGTGGCGACTACCGCGCCCGCGAAGCCAATGTGCACCGCCTTGCGGAAGTAAGCGCCAATATTATAGATCAGTGTGTGGCACAAGGTGTTCCTTTTGCCAGGGAATATGGTGGATTGCTGAGTAACCGAAGTTTTGGAGGTACGCAGGTACAAAGAACTTTTTATGCGGCCGGACAAACCGGTCAGCAGTTATTGATAGGCGCCTACCAGGCGTTGGAAAGACAGGTGGCGCTGGGTAATGTGAAAATGTATGCGCGCCATGAAATGCTGGACATTGTAATGATTGATGGTAAGGCACGTGGTATTGTTTGCCGCAACCTGGTAACGGGTGAACTGGATCGTCATTTCGGTCATGCTGTATTGTTGTGCAGTGGTGGCTATGGCAATGTATTTTATTTATCTACCAATGCTATGGGCAGTAATGTTACTGCTATATGGAAGGCGCATAAAAAAGGAGCGTTGTTTGCAAATCCCTGTTTCACTCAAATACATCCCACCTGTATTCCTGTTAGCGGCGATCATCAAAGTAAGTTGACACTGATGAGTGAATCGCTTCGTAATGATGGAAGAATCTGGGTGCCAAAGAAACAAGGCGATGCACGTAAACCCAATGAAATACCGGAAGAAGAAAGAGACTATTACCTGGAAAGAAGGTATCCTGCATTTGGCAACCTGGTACCAAGGGATGTAGCATCAAGGGCCGCAAAAGAAAGATGTGATGCTGGCTATGGTGTTGGTTCTTCCAAACAGGCCGTATATCTCGATTACGCCGCAGCGATAGAACGCTATGGTAAAATTGAATTGGGTAAACAAGGTAATACAGAAGCATCAAAAGAGGAATTGATAAAACTGGGTAAAGACGTAGTAAAAGAAAAATACGGTAACCTTTTCGACATGTATGAAAAGATTACTGGTGAAAACCCTTATGAGTCACCGATGCGCATTTACCCTGCGGTGCATTATACCATGGGTGGATTGTGGGTGGATTATGAATTGATGACCAATGTGCCTGGCTTGTATGCTTTGGGTGAAGCAAACTTTAGCGATCATGGCGCCAACCGTTTGGGTGCCTCCGCACTGATGCAGGGACTGGCAGATGGTTATTTTGTTGTTCCCTATACCATTGGAAATTACCTGGCAGATGAAATACGTACTGCTTCGATACCAACCAGTCACCCTGCCTTTGCAGAAACTGAAAAAGCCGTTAGCGACAGGATCAATAAACTGATGAGTATCCAGGGAACACAAACAGTGGAGAGTTTCCACAAGCGCCTGGGCAAGATTATGTGGGACAAATGTGGTATGGCGCGCAATGCACAGGGATTACAGGAAGCCATTAAAGAAATACAGGCATTGAAAAAAGAATTCTGGAGCGATGTAAAAATACCCGGTGTTGTCAATGAAATGAATCCTGAGCTGGATAAAGCCAACCGTGTAGCGGATTTTATTGAGCTGGGTGAACTGATGTGTATTGATGCGCTAAACAGAAATGAAAGCTGTGGTGGTCATTTCCGTGAAGAGAGCCAGACAGAAGACGGTGAAGCAAAACGCGATGATGCGAACTTTGCTTATGTGTCTGCATGGGAACTGAAAGGCGATTGCAACTGGGAACTGGTGAAAGAGGTGCTGGAGTTTGAGGTGGCGAAACCGAGTCAGCGCTCTTACAAATAATGTGGAGATGTGGAAATGTGAAGATGTGGAAATGGAGGTAACATATACTATGAAATTGCGGTAATTATTAAAATTTTACCGTATGGAGCAAAAGAATATTATCCTTGAAAAGTCATTGGATTTCTCAGTAGCAGTGATTAAGTTTTGCGAAAAATTGGAAGCTGAAAGGAAATTTATAATTGCCAACCAGCTTTTAAGAAGTGGAACAGGAATAGGAGCGAATGTTTTTGAAGCACAACATGCAGAGAGCAGGGCTGACTTTATTCATAAAATGAAGATTGCCATTAAAGAGGCGAATGAAACATTGTATTGGTTGGTATTGTGTGAGCGTAATGAGACTTATCCAAATGATGACAAATTGAAAGATGAATTATTGACTATGATTAAGATAATTTCTAAAATCATTATTTCATCAAAAGGAAGAATTAATAATTGAGTATTTTAAATAAATGATGAGGACAGGTAGTGGCAGATACAATTATTTGTATTTCCACATTTCCACATCTTCACATTTACACATTAGAAGCTTATGGAACATTATACAATGAATCTTACGCTGAAAGTCTGGAGACAAAAGAACAGCAATGACAAGGGAGGTTTTGTAACTTACCAGGTGAGTGATATTTCTTCGGAAATGTCCTTCCTGGAAATGTTTGATGTATTGAACGAGCGATTGATTAAGGAAGGAAAAGATCCGATTGCATTTGATCACGATTGCCGCGAAGGTATTTGTGGTATGTGCTCGATGTATATCAATGGTAAACCGCACGGCCCATGGCAGGCTAATACAACCTGCCAGTTGCATATGCGGGCTTATAAAGATGGCGATACCATTGTGGTAGAACCATGGAGGGCGAAGGCTTTTCCGGTGATGAAAGATTTGGTAGTGGACCGCTCGGCTTTTGACCGGATTATACAGGCGGGAGGCTATATTTCTGTGAATACCGGAAATGCTGTTGATGCCAATGCTACCCCCATTGAAAAAGACAAAGCGGATACCGCATTCGCAGCAGCGGCCTGTATAGGGTGCGGCGCCTGTGTAGCTGCCTGTAAGAACAGCTCAGCACTGTTGTTCCTTTCTGCCAAAGTATCTCACCTGGCATTACTGCCCCAGGGTGCCCCTGAAAAACGGAAGCGTGTGCTGAGTATGGTGGCGCAGATGGACAAGGAAGGTTTTGGCAGTTGTACCAATACCGGCGCCTGCGAAGCCACCTGCCCGAAAGAAATTTCCATTACCAATATTGCAAGGCTCAATGCAGAATACCTTACTGCCAGCCTGACAATTGATAAATAAATTGTACGATTTATAGTATATCGGGCCCCTTGGAGAAGGGGCTTTTTCATTCATATTCTTGTTTTGATAAATAACAGGAGCCGGTCATCCTTTCTCTGCGTGGTAAACCCAATATTTACCCGCTTTATTTGTAAATTGATGCACTCAACTATTTTTTATGAAACAAATACTAACTGCCTGTATTACACTTTTCATTATGACAGCCTGTAACAACAATACAACGACTGAAAAAAAAGCAGACACTTTTCACTGGCCAAATGGAATAACGCCACCGGTAGCAGAGAAAAAACCCTACCAGCGGATACTCCATGGAGATACCGTTGCGGACAATTATTACTGGATGATTGATTATTTTAAAAAGGGACCTGACAGTACCAGGGTAGTGGATTACCTGAAAGCTGAAAACACTTACCAGGATACCATGATGAGCAGTACAAAAGATTTCCAGGGAAAACTGTTTACCGAAATGAAAAGCCGGATAAAGGAAAAGGATGAATCCGTTCCGGTTTTTAAAAATGGTTATTTCTATTACACGCGCAGTGAAGAAGGGAAACAGTATTACAAGTACTGCCGCAAAAAAGGAAGTCTTACTGCAACTGAAGAAATATTGCTGGATGTGGATGACCTGGCGAAGGGTCACAATTATTTTTCAGCGGTTGGATATAATATCAGCGATGACAATAAATTAATGGCCTTTGGTCTGGATACGGTTTCAAGAAGAGAGTACGTTCTCCAGGTCAAAAATCTCGAGACGGGTGAGGTGTACAAAGATGCCATGATACGTACCAGTGGAGGATCCGTTTGGGCAAACGACAATAAAACATTGTTCTATACCGTGAAAAACCCGGTGACACTGCTTACAGAAAAGATCATGCGTCATAAACTGGGCACCGATCCCAGCCAGGATGTGGCGGTGTATGTGGAGAAGGATCATGCTAACTATATTGGTGTATCAAAATCAAAATCCGGGAAATTTATCATTATTGGTTCCGGTGCTACCATGTCTTCAGAATACCGTTTCCTGGATGCCGGCAAACCCGAAGGAAGTTTCACAGTATTTCAGCCCCGCATGAAAGATGTATTGTATGAAATCACCGACGAAGGAAATAAATTCCTGGTGGTTACCAACTGGGAGGCAAAGAATTTCCGACTGATGGAATGTTCATACGATAAAACGAATAGCAGTAACTGGAAAGAGGTTATTCCCAATCGTGCAGATGTACTATTAGAAGGGGTGGAAGAGTATAAAAATTTCCTGGTGATTGTAGAAAGGAAGAATGGGCTGCAACAAATGCAGATTCGTAACCTTAGTACCGGACAGGAACATTCGTTGGATTTTGGTGAGCCTGCATATGCTGCCAACCCCGGAGCCAATCCGGAGTTTAATTCCACTACACTCAGGTATAATTTCAGTTCACTCGTAACGCCCAATTCCGTATTCGATTACAATATGGAAACAAAGGATAAGAAATTAATGAAGCAGCAGGAAGTAGTGGGTGGTTATGATCCTACAGCGTATGTGTCTGAAAGAATTTATGCCACTGCCAAGGATGGCACCAAAGTGCCCATTTCGATTGTATATAAAAAAGGATTTACAAAAGATGGTACCCATCCATTGTTGTTATATGGCTATGGCTCCTATGGCAATAGCCTGGACGCCAATTTTAGCAGTAACAGGTTGAGCCTGCTGAATCGTGGATTTGCTTTTGCCATGGCGCATATACGCGGCGGACAGGAAATGGGTCGCCTGTGGTATGAGGATGGCAAAATGATGAAGAAGAAAAACACTTTTACCGATTTTATTGATTGTGGCGAATTCCTGGTACAGGAGAAGTATACCAGTAAAGAACATTTGTATGCGCATGGTGGCAGCGCAGGTGGACTGCTGATGGGAGCCGTGGTAACCATACAACCTGATCTGTGGCACGGCGTTATTGCCCAGGTTCCTTTTGTGGACGTGGTAAATACCATGCTGGATGAGAGCATACCACTTACCACCAATGAATTTGACGAATGGGGCAACCCGAAGAATAAAGATGCTTATTTCTACATGAAATCCTATTCACCATACGAGAATATTCATGCAAACTACCCGAATATGCTGGTTACAACCGGGCTTCACGACAGCCAGGTACAGTACTTTGAACCTGCAAAATGGGTGGCTGCCATCAGGGCGCATAAAGCGGACAAAAACCTGCTGCTGCTCCATACCAATATGTCGGCCGGACATGGGGGTGCTTCAGGCAGATTTGATTACCTGAAGGAAATAGGCATGCTGTACGCCTTCCTTTTTGCTTTGGAAGGGAAAACTGAATAAGGGTATACTAACGCATTTTTTAAGGCCGTTGATTGATTATCAACGGCTTTTTCGTGTTATAGAAGCAATAAATCCTAATTTTAGACGCTTATTAAGAAACCACCCCGATCAGTGCGGCAACTGCTTTTTTTGTGTCTATTTTGTTGTGGTGCATCCATGTATTCACGGGCGCAGGTACCCCGTGCCGGGAAACCTGTTTCCAATCTCCATAAAAAGTTTATAAACGCCAGGAATTCCGCTGTTCAGCTGGATTCACTGAGTATTATTCCAAATTCCGTTTCTATTCCTGGCATCAGTCATGAAACTTATTCGGTGGATTATGTAAACGCCATTCTCACCTGGAAGGAAAAACCAGGTATTGATAGTGTGCTGGTTCAATACCGGGTATTTGGTTCCAGGCTGAATGCTGTGACGAAAAGATTTACCTATGACAGTGTAATGAACAATTTCCTGAGCCAACCCTTTGTATTTAATGACAATTCAGCAGCGGGCGGAGATAAATTCTTTGATTTCGGCACCATCAATTACACGGGTAGTTTTGGAAGGGGAATCGCTTTTGGTAACAGCCAGGATGCGGTAGTTACCTCATCCCTTAACCTTCAGCTCAATGGTTATCTTGCCGACAGTATTGAAATAGCCGCTGCCATTACCGATAACAATATTCCCATTCAACCGGATGGTACTACGCAACAATTAAATGAATTCGATCGCATTTTCCTTCAGTTTAAAAAGAAAAGCTGGTCACTGAGCCTGGGAGATATCGATATACGACAGAACAAAAGCTATTTCGTTACATTTTACAAACGCCTCCAGGGCGCTGCATTTGAAACCACCAACCACTTTTCGAAAAAAGTGACCAATACCAGCCTGCTCAGTGGTTCCATTGCCAAGGGAAAATTTACCCGGAATATCGTACAGGGACAGGAAGGCAACCAGGGCCCCTATCGGTTGCAGGGCGCCAACAATGAATTCTTTTTCGTGGTACTGGCCAATACGGAAAGGGTGTTTATTGACGGTGAATTATTGCAACGTGGCGAGGACAGGGACTATGTTATCAATTACAATACCGCAGAGGTAACGTTTACGCCCAAACGAATGATTACAAAAGACAGTCGTATACAGGTGGAATTTGAATACGCAGACAGGAATTACCTCAATTCAAATTTATATTTTACCAATACCACCAGCTTTGGTGATAAACTGCGTATTACGCTCAGCGCATTTAATAACAGTGATGCCAAGTCTTCGCCGATTAACCAGTCGCTGGACCAAAACCAGATTTCCTTTTTAAGAGATATCGGGGACAGCGTAAACAAGGCATTTTATCCAATTGCCAATATTGATACTTTTTCTGCAGGAAAAATTCAATACAAGAAAATTGATACGGTATACAATAGTGGCGCCACGCATGATTCTGTATTTGTATACTCTACCAGTCCCGATAGCGCCCGTTACAGTTTGTCGTTTGTAGATGTGGGTGCGGGTAAAGGAAATTACCTGCCCAATTTTAATGGCGCCAATGGAAAAGTGTACAGTTGGATTGCGCCGGTGAATGGTGTAACGCAGGGGCAATTTGAGCCCGCTACTTTCCTCGTAACGCCCAAGAAGCAGCAAGTGGTATCGCTGGGAATTGATTATGACGTTTCAAAGAACACCAATATCAATACGGAACTGGCCTACAGCAATTACAATGTGAATACCTTTTCGCAAAAGGACAAGGGCGATGACAAAGGCTATGCGGCAAGAGTACAAATTAAAAACACTATACCATTGGGGGGCACAAAGAAATTAAAACTGCAAACGGATGGCAGCTATGAATACGTAGATGCCCGTTTCAAACCACTGGAGCGTTTGCGCAATGTGGAGTTTACCCGCGACTGGGGATTGCCCTTCGTTGTGCAACCCGAAACTGAAAATATCGTTACAGGCGGATTGCAATTAATTGATGCAAAGAAAAATTATATAAAGTATCAATTGACCAATTACAGGAGGGGCAATGATTTTACGGGTATTCGCAATAGTTTTTACCATGTGCAGGATATAAAAGGCTGGCGTTTTAATGACCAGTTTAGTTTTTCCAATACCAATAGCAGCCTGGAGAACGGATTTTTTCTTCGTCCTACGATTGATATTTCCAAACAATTTAAAAAACTCTGGAACTATACCGTTGGGGTAAACTATTCAGTGGAACACAATGAAGTGCGGAACAAGGTTTCTGATTCGGTAAACAGCACCAGTTTTTCCTTTCAGACTTTCCAGGTTTCGCTGAAATCTTCCGATAAGAAACCAAACCGCTGGTCGGTAACCTATACAGAAAGGGAAAACAAATATCCATTTGGCAAGGACCTTGCAAAATCGGACAGGAGCCAGAATATCAATGTTGCCGGTGAATTTACCGGTAACCAGCATCACCAGTTTCGCTGGAACGCTACTTATCGTAAACTGGATATACTTAATACTACTGTTACATCACAGAAGCCGGATCAAAGCGTACTGGCAAGGGGTGAATACCTGGTGAATGAATGGAAGGGCCTGGTTACAGGAAACATGCTGTATGAAGTAGGGGCGGGACAGGAACAAAAACGCGATTATGCATTCCTGGAAGTTCCTGCAGGAAGGGGAGAATATACCTGGATTGATTACAATGGTGACGGCATACAACAGCTTAATGAGTTTGAAATAGCCTTGTTCCAGGACCAGGCCAAATACATTCGGATATTTACCCCTACCAATGAATTTATCAAGGCCAACTACAATACGTTTAACTATAGCATTAACCTGAACCCGCGGGCGGCCATGGATATTACCAAGCTGGAGGGTGTAAAGAAGCTACTGAGTAAAATAAACCTGCAATCCTCCATGCAGATTTTTAAGAAAGAAATCGCCAGTGGTATCGTCCAGTTGAATCCATTTAAAACACCGCTTGCCGATACTTCGCTTATCAATCTTACCGCCGTATTTATTAATACATTTTCCTTTAACCGGTTTAGTACCAAATGGGGTTTGGATATTACCAATACCCGCAATAGCGGTAAATCTTTACTCACTTATGGTTTGGAGAGCCGCCAGTTGAAAGAATGGAGCGTTCGCACCCGTTGGAACCTCAGCAAGGCCATTCAGTTTGATATAACAGGGAAGAAAGGGGCGAATGAACTGGTTACTGCCAGCGATAAATTTGACAACCGCAATTATTTTATTGATCAATACTCCCTTGAACCAAGAATCAGTATTACCAAGGGAACGGCCTTGCGTTTAACAACCGGTTATAAATTTAGCAATAAAACAAACCAGGAGGGCCTGCAGGAACGATATTCTTCCAATGCATTGAATACAGAATTAAAATACAATATCCTGCAATCGAGCTCCATACTTGCCAAGTTTACTTACAGCAATATCAGTTTTAGTCCGCTTGCCAGTGTAAACACAACAGTTGGCTATAATATGCTGGACGGTTTGTTGCCCGGAAAGAATTTCTTATGGAACCTTGAACTCACCAAACGCCTGGCGAATAACCTGGAAATAAATATCCAATACGAGGGCCGTAAACCCGGTGATACCCGGGTGGTGCATGTAGGAAGGGCTTCACTGCGGGCGCTGTTTTAAACAGATTATTCTTATTATTGGCGGACAATAATGATTTTGTATGAAATACAGGGAGGCAAGGGAACCTGATATTCCTGCATTGGCACGCATGAGGGCCACAGATCGGGAAACAGAAGAAAACTGGAATTTGCGAATTTCAGGTTATTGGAACCGTACACACTACCCGCAGCAGGCATTGGCTACCCGTGTTATTTATATCGCAGAAGATGCAGGTTCCATCATTGGTTTTATTGCAGGCCATCTTAGCACCCGTTTTGACTGCGATGGAGAACTACAGTGGGTTGATGTAATTCCCGAATATCGGGGAATTGGGGTAGCATCGGGACTTTTTCAGCATCTGACAGCCTGGTTTATGGACCAAAAAGCCTTGCGCATTTGCGTGAATTGCGCTCCGGATAATTTAATTGCACGAAATTTTTATTTGCGAAACGGTGCGGCAGCTATGAATGAATATTGGCTGGTTTGGAATGATATAAGTAATGTATGGAAAGGGTAAAGCCAAACCAGTATGGTACACATAAAATGAAAGCCGCTCCATGGGAGCGGCTTTCTATATAGATGAAAGTAAGCTAGTACTAACCAAACAAACCACCTTTCTTCAACTCGCGAACACCTTCACCGATTTTGTAACCATTGTGGTAGATTTCAATTTTGTAATTACCACGCTGGAAATCGCTGTTTTGTTTCCATGCAAACTGAACCGGCTTTCTTTTTCCCGCTTCGTATTCAACAGGAATTTTAGCAGTAAACAGTTTGTCACCTTCTTCACGTGTAGTGAATGTACCTGAACCCAGTGCTTCAACAGTTACTGGTTTTCCATCAGGACCAGTGATGCATACATAGATATCAGTAGTGCCAGACTGAGCGATACGGTTGTCAACATCGAATGCGATAACCAGTTTGTCAACACGCTTGGCAGTAGTGGTAACTTTTTCTTTACCATTCTTTCTTTCGTGTATTGGGGTAACTGTGATGTTGTAAGCATTCAGGGTAGAACCGATATCAACTTTCTTTTCAGCTTCAACTTTCTGTGTAGAAGTAGTAGCCAAATCGGTAGTTAATTTTTCTTTGTCGGCGGTTAACTGCGTTTTCTCTGTAGTAAGTTGCTGGTTGGAAGCAGTCAGTTCTTCGATTTGCTTTTCCATTCCGGCAATCTTATCATTCAGCTGGTTGATCAGTTCTTTTGCCCTTGACAATTCTGCTGCTGTAGCGTTCTTTTTGTTAAGGATAGTCCTGATTTCAGCTTTCTTTTTAGAGATATCAGTGTTTGCTTCAGTCAGTTTGCTTTGCAACTGGTTGTTGCTGCCTGTAACTGAATCCAAACGTGCCAGTGAGGCATCGAAACTGCGCTGCAGTTCACTTTTCTCATCAGTTACTTTTGCAATCTGAGAATCTTTGGTAGTGATAAGGCGCTCCTGGTTGTTGTTGTTGTAAAGGAGGTAACCCCATGTACCTAAAAGACCAATTGCTAAAAGACCGATAATTAATCCCCTGTAATCTTTCTTCGGGGGCTGACTCTGTGGAGAGGCAGAAGGATAATTTGTTGTACTCATATTAGTTTCCGTTTTTCAAAAGTTATTAAATACGTTCCCTTAAAATCCCGGCTGTTTTTTCAGCCATTTACCCCTTCGTCTAAAACCATGCCAAAACCGGTTTCAGGAAAATGAAAAAACCCGCAAGAACCTGCACCAAAGGGGTTTAGATGCAGTGCCATGGCGGATTCCACGTTTTTTAACGGATTAGGCAAAAATAGAAATTCAGAAGTAATCCACATCAAACGCTGCTCTCTTTTATTTATTATTAATATTGCAGCCTATGTC
>Ga0075024_100000529_pt1 | contig 14100 bp, 13 predicted proteins | sample Str013_2_FD_71389 | JGI IMG/M metagenome (GOLD analysis project Ga0075024, IMG submission 71389) | Freshwater sediment microbial communities in response to fracking from Pennsylvania, USA - Straight Creek_MetaG_SC_2013 | ecosystem: Environmental > Aquatic > Freshwater > Creek > Sediment... | reverse complement strand
TTATTTGCCCCCACTAAAAAAGAGGATTTTAATATATGGCTACAATTGAGAAAATACATTGTTTGATTATAGGTTCCGGTCCCGCAGGTTATACTGCAGCTATTTATGCTGCCCGCGCAAATATGAAACCCGTTTTGTACCAGGGTATACAGCCCGGCGGACAGCTCACCATTACCACAGAAGTAGAAAACTATCCCGGATATGCAGATGGTATACAGGGCCCCGATATGATGGTTCATTTTGAAAAGCAGGCCATCCGCATGGGAGCCGACATTCGTTTTGGGCTGGCTACCAAGGTTGATTTTTCAAAGCAGCCCTATAAGGTGTGGATTGATGAAGAGAAAGAGCTGGAAGCCGAAGTAGTATTGATTGCTACCGGCGCATCGGCCAAATGGCTGGGGCTTGAGAGCGAACAACGCCTCAATGGTTCTGGCGTAAGTGCCTGCGCCGTATGCGATGGCACGTTCTTTAAAACAAAGGAAGTAGCCATCGTTGGAGCGGGCGATACAGCCTGCGAAGAAGCCATTTACCTGTCTAAACTTTGCAGCACCGTGCACATGATTGTAAGAAAAAGTGAAGACGGCATGAAAGCATCGAAAGTGATGCAGGACAGGGTAAAAGCGACTGCCAATATAAAAGTTTACTGGAACAGCGATACCGAAGAAATCATTGGTCAGTTTAAAACAGAAGCGGTACGCATTAAAAACAATAAGACGGGCCAGGAACAAACCATACCCATCAGCGGCTTTTTTGTAGCTATCGGGCATGAACCCAATTCAGCTATTTTTAAAGAATGGATAGACATGGATGAAGCCGGTTATATAAAAACAATCCCCGGCACTTCCAGAACCAATGTAGAAGGCGTATTTGCCGCCGGCGATGTGCAGGACAAAATCTACCGCCAGGCTGTAACCGCAGCTGGCAGTGGCTGCATGGCCGCCCTGGATGCCGAAAGGTATTTGTCAGCAAAAGAACATGCACAGCATTAAGCCAGTTATTCAAATTATCCGGTAAGGACGCTGCGAATCTGCGGGCATTTAATATCAGGTAATAGCAGAATTAACATTCTACTGGTTGTTTTATTTCTATATTCGGAAAGCCGGGAATATTTTGATCGGTTTAACCAGTTGACTGGATAATTGCCCGGCATAGCAAATCAGCCATCACTAAATCAGACTTCAGCCTTTCTTCTATTATGCTAACTGTTCATTTAACCGAGCTTCGTTTTTTTGCCCACCATGGTGTGTACGACGGAGAACCCGAAGTGGGTACTGAATTTGAAGTAAACCTGCATGTGAAATACGAGGAAAAGAAAATCAAATTCGATAACCTCAAAAATATCCTGAACTACGAGGAACTCTACCATATTGTTAAAAAGCGGATGACGATGCCAACGCCCCTTATCGAGGAGGTGGCCGAAAGCATTATCCGCAAAATCAGGCACGAATATTCCTTTGTAAAAGAAGTAAGTATTTCTATCTTTAAAGTGCATCCGCCCATTGAAAATTTCCGGGGAAAGGTGGGCGTTACATTGCAAAAGAAATTTGAGGATTCGTGAAAACCTTATTCTATAGCATACTTCTGACATTATTGCCTTTTTTATGTGTTGCGCAGGATATTACTGCCATGCAAAAAGAAGCCGAACGACTGGAACCCACCAGCGAGGAAAGGGCTTTTTTAAAATACCAGGAAATATTAAAGCTGCAACCGGGTAATATATCGGCTCTCTGCAAAAGCAGTGAGCTCTGCAGCTCCATCGGAAGACGGCAGCCGGCCAAAGAACAAAAACTTGAATATTTCAGGGCCGCCCAAAAATTTGCAGCGCAGGCTTTGCGCAGTAATCCAAACAGCTCAGAAGCCAATTTTGTAATGTCCATTGCCATGGGCCGCATTGCGCTGGTAGTGGGCAACCGGGAAAAGCTGGCGGCCGTGGCAGAAATAAAAAAATATGCAGAACTCTCCATCAAATGCGATCCCGCCAATTACAAACCCTACCATGTACTGGCCCGCTGGCATTATGAAGTAAGTGATCTCAGTAGTTTTGAAAGGGGCGCGGCCAAACTTTTTTACGGCGGCGTACCGCCAGCCTCTTTAAAAGAAGCAATCTACAATTATGAAAAATGCAGATCGCTGGTGCCCGATCTGAAAGTGAATTACCTGGAACTGGCCAAGTGCTATCACCGCAACGACGAAAAACAAAAAGCCCTCGATTTTCTAAAAAAAGCCATCTCAATGCCCGATAAAATTCAGGACGATATCAGGGTAAGAGATGAAGCCAGGGAGTTGCTGAAAAAGTGGCAATGATCAACCATCAATCATTAAATAACTTTCCCCTTCCACCTGCCGCTTTTCAGGTATACAAATGCCATGATAAACATTGAGCCCCAGTAAAGCCATTCACTGGTCCAGCCAATGGCAACGGAGCGGTTAAGGCGTTCCAGCACCAGCCAAACATAAAAGCAGTACAAAATGATGGTTACAAATTCTATAAAGAAACTTACTTTGGTATTGCCCGTGCCCGTTACTGCATTTACGCAAACGGTGGTAAAAGACATCATCACCAGTGCAGACGATACAATCCTGATAACGGGGATGGCATGGTCTACCCATTCTTTGCTTTGCCCGTATACAGAAAGAAACAGGTAGGGAAACAGGTTTAGCAACAGGCAGATTATAACCGCAATGCCGGTACTTATTTTTACAATTTTCAGGATCAGTTCAATAACCCGGTGCTGCAAACCCTGCCCGATGATATTACTCACCATACTGCTGCAGGTGGCGGCCAGTGCCCAGGAAAACATGCCAAACAATCCAAAAATATTGCGCATGGCATTGCTGATAGAAAGGTCCTGTGCCCCATGGTGTTCTATAAGGATGTAAAAAAACTCCCAGCTGATGATGCTGATGCCACTCTGAAATATCAGTGGTGATGATTGTTTTAATATTGAACTGGCCACGGTTGCATCATAGGTGAAACTGCTGAACAATGAAAACCGTTTGCCGATGCCTTTGTAATGAATGACGGCAAAGACCACCGCCATGCCTAAAAATTCTGAAACAATGGAAGCAATGGCCGCACCGTTGAACCCCAGCGTTGGAAATCCGAAATGCCCGAAGATAAGGCTGTAATCAAAAAATACATTGGAGACGGCTTCGGCCAGCGTGCCTGCAATAAGGTATTTACTCTGGTTGGTGCCCACCAATACGGCATTGCGCATCTGGTAAACATATAGAAATGGCAAACCCCAGATGCGTATTTTCAAAAAACTGATGGACTGCTTCAAAAGCACGGCATCGTGAATGCTGAATTGCAATACCCAGGGAGCAATAGTATACGTGATCAATACACCCGCCACCGCAATGGCCATTGAGATGCCCACGCCATGGATGAATAGTTTGCCTATTTCGCCCGGCCTGTTTTCACCCGCACGTCTGGAAATAAGGGCCTGCAGTCCATTGTTTAGCCCAAAACCAATGGCCGCAAAAATGAGGTAATAAACACCCGTAATGGCCGCCGCAGCAAGGGATTGCTGGCTTAGCTGGCCCAGGAAAATATTGTTGGTGATATAGTTTAACTGGGGTACCAGCATGGCAAGGCTAATGGGCATGGCAATGGCCAGTATCTGCCGGTAACTGATGTTTACCTGTAAATTGTTATGTGTTGTTTCCTGCTGCATTTTTAAATGGGTGCAAACCTACCAAATATTATTTTGAAACAGTAAAATGCAGTTATTATCACTGGGTAAAATATAGTATTTTGCAACACTTTACTATGGCAAAAATTTTATTTGATATTCCGGTAGCACATGAACCTGCTGAATGGATGGCCAGCCATCTTGTTATGGAATTAAGTCCTCATATATTTTCTTACGTAGTAGTAGGGGCGGGTAAGCAATTGCTGCAACTGCGTTTTTATCAGCTGGATGCAAACAATCAGCATGAGCTGGCAAATGAGTTGCTTAAAATTATCAGTAAAGATGATTTGCTGAGAACGGCCACTGCAAAGAACACCCTGTTGTACAATTTTCCCGAAAGCCAGCTGGTACCGGCATCCTATTTTAATGCAGATGCGGGCAAAGACCTGGTAACCTTGCTCCATGGCGATTTGAACAAAGGCATTATGCTGAGCGAGCAGGTAGGCAATCAACCCCAATACAATGTTTTTCGTGTACCTGAAGAAGTGCACCAGATACTGCAGCAAAGTTTTTTAAACGGCCGTTACTGGCATTACTACAGTGTATGGATGCAATGCGCACAAAATGAACCAGGCCGGCCCGAAACCTATATTTCGGTTATGTTTTATCCCAACCATATCCTTACTGGCGTTGTAAAAAACAAAGAATTGCACTTACTGCAAAGTTATGCTTACGAAGCCGCTGAAGATGCTGCTTATTACCTTTTGAATATTTGCGAACAATTGCAGTTGTCGCCCGAAAACACAGACCTGTTCTTATCCGGAATGATTGATGCGTCTTCCGTTTTATATACGGAGATAAGTAAATATTTCGGGCAGGCAGTGCTGGAATCCTTTCAGCCTGCCAGCAATGAACCGGCGCTTGGAGATTATCCACCGCATTTTTTCTCACCCTTATTGAAAATGGCGGTATGCGTATCATAGGAGGAAGCCTCGGCGGCAGAAGGGTAAACCCACCTGCCAATATGCCGCATACCAGGCCTACAACAGATATTGCCAAAGAAGGTTTGTTCAATATTTTGCAGAACAACCTGGAGATGGAGGGTATGAAGACCCTGGATCTTTTTGGCGGCACGGGCAGCATCAGTTACGAACTGGCTTCCCGCGGCGCGGCAGCACTAACCATTGTTGAGAAAGACGACAAGATGCATGCCTTCATCAGCACCAATATACAGGCGTTGAAAATTGAAAACTGCAAAGTAATTAAATCGGATGTATTCAGGTTTATGAACCAGTGTACAGAACAGTTTGATTTTATTTTTGCCGGCCCGCCCTATGCTCTTGAAACCATTGACCGTTTGCCCGAACTGGTAGCAGAAAAAAAACTATTAAAACCCGGTGGCTGGTTTGTACTGGAACATACCCCCAGGAACCGCTACGAAAAATTTGCGCTTTACAAAACTTCCAGGAACTACGGAACAACCATTTTTTCCATTTTCATTGAGCCGGCAGCCGGAGAATAGTACTGCCGAACTTCTGGTAATAAATCAATAAACTGCGACCATTATTTATGATACCAATATTTGTAACAGGAACCGGAACAGACGTTGGTAAAACAATGGTATCAACCATTTTAGTAAATACACTGGAAGCTGATTACTGGAAGCCGGTGCAGGCAGGTTTAGAGAATACCGACAGGGATTTTGTTTCAAAATATAAAACGGCGGGTACGCAATGTTTTGACGAAGTATATCGTCTCGCCATGCCGGCATCGCCCCATATTGCTGCAAAAAGTGAAGGCATACAAATTGATATTGCCAAAATTGCTGAATATTATTTAAGTATAAAGGAGAATGCGCCATCGGTAAAATACCTGGTAATAGAAGGCGCCGGGGGTATTTATGTTCCTTTAAATGACAATGAATTTGTGATTGATCTTATAAAAAAATTAAATGCAAAAGTTATACTGGTCAGCAGAAATTACCTGGGCAGCATTAACCATTCTATGCTCACCGCAGCAATCTGTAAAGCAGCTAAAATCGATGTCATTGGATGGGTATTTAACGGGGAGTATATGAATTATGAAGAAGAGATTGCAGCCTGGTCGGGGTATCCGGTAATTGGCAAAATACAGGAAATAGAAAAAATCACCCGCAAAACAATTTATCATCAGTCATTGTTAATTAAAAAGAAACTGTTTGAATTATTACCGCAATGACAAAAAAAGAACTGCGCGAAATTTATAGACAAAAAAGAACGGCATTGCCGGAGCCGGAAAAATTACGGCTGAATGATCTGCTGCTGATACAGTTTCAGCAAATGGAGATTCCTTACGATGTAAACATATTGCTGAGTTACTGGCCACTGGATACACATGCTGAAGTGAATACATTTTTAATGACCGATTACCTGCAGTTTCGCATGCCGGAATTGCAAATAGCTTACCCGGTGGCCAATTTTGGAGACCATACCATGAAGGCCATGCTGGTTGCAGACGATACTGATTTTGTCAAAAATAAGTACGGCATTGCCGAACCTGTCAACGGAACGGCCATTGCCGCAACAGCCATTGATATGATACTGGTACCGCTCCTGGCTTTCGATACCAATGGATACCGGCTGGGCTATGGAAAAGGCTTCTACGACCGCTTCCTGGCCGGTTGCCGCGAAGAGAGCATCAGGGCCGGGTTTTCGTATTTTGAACCCATTGCACCCATCAGTGACATCAATGAATTTGATGTACCTTTAACTACCGGCATTACTCCTGGGTATATTTATGAATTTTAATTTTCCGCTGCTAAAGACCATACGCATCCTGTTGTTCCCTTTTTCGCTGGTATACCTTGCAATCATCATCCTGCGCAACCGGCTGTATGATAAAGGTATTTTTAAATCGACTTCTTTTAACCTGCCGCTGATATGTGTGGGCAATATTGCAGCAGGCGGTACCGGCAAATCGCCCATGACAGAATACCTTGTGAAAGAATTGAAAGCACAATTTAAAATTGCCACGCTCAGCCGCGGATACAAACGCAAGACAAGCGGTTATGCGCTTGCCAATGAAAACAGCAATGCCCTGGAAATTGGTGATGAACCCATGCAGTTTCACCTGAAATTTCCGGATGTGCCGATTGCCGTTGGCGAAGCCCGGATTGAAGCCATTCCGCAATTGCTGCACGACCGGCCCGAAACGCAGGCCATTGTTTTAGATGATGCGTTTCAGCACCGCGCGGTAAAAGCAGGAATGAATATTGTACTCACCGATTGCAATAATCTATACACCCGCGACTGGTACCTGCCTACGGGCGATTTACGGGATGAAAAAAGCAGCGTAAAGAGATCTGAAATTGTAATCGTTACAAAATGCAAACCATCTTTGTCGGCAACAGAAAAAGATGCCATTGCAGAAGAACTGGCATTGGAAAAGCAGCAGGCCCTGTTTTTTACAACCATCCGCTATGGCAAACCCTACCATATTATTTCAAAAATGCCCGCACAGGTAACAACGGAAGTGGAAGTATTGCTGGTAACGGGCATTGCCAATCCAAAGCCACTCAAAAACCTGCTGCTGGAAAAATCGAAGACCTATTATGAAATGGCGTACAACGATCACCATATTTTTACCATTGATGATTTGAAGGAGATGCGTAAACGCTTTAATGCCATCAGCGCCAGCAATAAAATCATTCTTACAACAGAAAAAGATGCAGTGCGTTTGGTGAAATTTGACCAGGAACTGGCAGGAATGCCTTTGTACGTAGTGCCCATTGAGCTGGAGTTTCTTTTCAATGATGGCCACCGCTTCAACGGATTAATCGGTACATTTATCAAAGACTTTGGCGTAAAAAATATAAAGGCCAATGTGTAAATGTGCTGAATGTGGAAATACGTAAAGCAGAAATAACAAGATAAAATTCAATTTTTAAAACTCCGTAGGGGTGACATTAATATAACATGGCTAAGAAAGCAGACAAGAAAAAAAAGAAAACAACCTCATTCGAATCTTTATACAAAGGAAGGCTGGATGTAACCCGCTCGGGAATGGGCTATGTAATTGTAGACAAACTGGACACCGATATCATTGTGCGGCCCAACGGATTCAATACCGCACTGCACGGCGATACCGTAAGAGTGCGCATTACCGGCGACATAAATAAAAGCGGGCGCAAACAGGGTGAAGTAGTGGAAGTGGTGGATCGCAAACAAACTGAATTCATGGGCAGGATTGATGTAAGCCCGAATTTTGCATTCTTTATTGCAGAGACAGAAAAGCCCATGCCGGATATTTATATACCGCTGGAGAAACTGAATGGCGCCAAAGACGGCGATAAAGTAATTGTAAAACTGGAAAGCTGGGAAAAAAATAAAAAACCCAACGGGGCAGTACTGGAAGTGATGGACGACAGCAATGCCAGCGACTCAGCCATGAAAGAAATCATCATGGAAAACGGGTTCTCCATCAATTTCAGTGAAGAAGTACTGGAAGCAGCAGAACGTTTACCCGATACATTGCCACAGGCCGAAATTGACAAAAGAAAAGATGTACGGGGCATTCTAACTTTTACCATTGACCCTGCCGATGCCAAAGATTTTGATGATGCCATTTCGTTCAGGGTGCTGAAAGACGGCAATTATGAAATTGGCGTGCACATTGCGGATGTAAGCTATTATGTGGAGCCTGAAACCGAGCTGGATAAGACGGCATATGAACGGGCAACGTCTGTATATTTGCCCGATAGGGTAAACCCGATGCTGCCGGAGCGCATTTCAAATGAGCTCTGCTCGCTGCGGCCCAATGAAGACAAGTTTACTTTCTCGGCCATCTTTGAAATTACACCCAAAGCAGAGCTGAAAGAATACTGGCTGGGCAAAACGGTGATACATTCCGACAAAAGGTTTGCATACGAAGATGTGCAGCAAATCATTGAAAGCGGCGAAGGCGAACTGAAAGATGAAGTGCTTATCTTAAACAACCTGGCGCAGCGTTTCCGCAAACAGCGTTTTAAAAAGGGCGCCATCAATTTCTCCAGCCAGGAAGTGCGCTTTAAACTGGATGAAACCGGCAAACCCATCGGCATCGTGGTAAAAGAAAGCAAAGAATCGCACCAGTTGATTGAAGAATTTATGTTGCTGGCCAATCGCATTGTGGCAGAGCATGTTTCAAAAATAAAAGTAAACAAGAAACCGATTCCGTTTCCTTACCGCATACACGCCACGCCCGACGAAGAAAAATTATTGCCCTTTGTGGAATTTGCAAAAAAATACGGCCACAAGTTTGATACAAAAACACCCCAGGGAATTGCTGCATCTTTTAACCAGATGCTGCTGGATATTGATGGAAAGCCCGAGCAGCATGTATTGCAGCAGCTGGGCATACGCACCATGGCCAAAGCCATCTATACTGCTGAAAACATCGGCCACTACGGTCTGGGCTTTGCAGACTATACCCATTTTACTTCACCCATCCGCCGCTATCCCGATGTGATGGTACACCGCATACTGGAACAAGTACTCAACAATGAAATTCCGGTAGATAAAAAAATGGAGCAGAAATGCCGCCATTGCAGCGAACGCGAACGGGCAGCCATGGAAGCCGAACGTGCTGCCAATAAATACAAACAGGTAGAATTTATGCAGGACAAACTGGGCGAAGAATTTGATGCCGTTATCAGCGGGGTTTCTTCTTTTGGTTTTTGGGCAGAAACCGTAGAGCACAAATGCGAAGGGTTGGTTAGCATCAACGGTCTGTTCGATTATGATGATTTTCGTTATGAAGAAAGTGATTATTGCCTGGTGGGAAGAAGAAGCGGCCGTACTTTCAGGATGGGCGATAAAGTAAGGATACGACTGGTATCTGCCAACCAGGCCAAGCGCCAGCTGGATTATGAATGGATAGTGGCGGCTGCAGTAACCGGCAATGAGGAGGAAGAAAAAGTAAAGCACAAAAAGAAAAAGGCGTAATGCGAAAATGTGTAAGATGTGAGAACGAAAAGCCTTCAGCAACCGCAAGTATTTTCCGATACAAGAAATCAGACTTCTAAAAATCAGAAATCAGCCACCAGGAATGCATTCATTTGAAGAACTGTCAGCCTCATTTAAAGAGAAATTTGAAGTGCCGCATTTTCCGGATGAACCGGCTACTTTATACGATCCCAATAATTATTTTTTAAGCATTGGTGGCAAAAGGGTAAGGCCCGTCATGTGTTTAATGGGCAATGAATTGTTTGGAGAAATTATACCCGACAGTTATGATGTAGCAACCGCCATCGAACTGTTTCACAATTTTACGCTGATTCACGACGACATCATGGACAAGGCGCCGCTGCGCCGGGGTATGCAAACGGTACATGAGAAGTATGATGCGTCTACGGCATTGCTGGCGGGCGATGTAATGCTGGTGCGTGCCTACGACTACCTGAACCGGATTAAAACCATCTACATACACCAGGTACTCCACCTGTTTAACAAAACTGCCAAAGAAGTTTGTGAAGGCCAGCAGCTGGACATGGATTTTGAAAAAGAAACAACGGTAAGCATGGCGCAGTACCTGAAGATGATAGAATTAAAAACGTCTGTATCGCTGGCTGCCAGCCTGCAATCCGGTGCTATACTGGGCGGAGCGGGGGAGGGCAATCAAAACCACTTGTACGAGTTTGGCCGTAACCTTGGCATCGCCTTCCAGGTGCAGGACGATTACCTGGATGCATTTGGCGACCCGGAAAAATTTGGCAAAAAAGTAGGTGGCGATATCATTGCCAATAAAAAAACCTTTCTCATGATCTATGCGCTGGAGACGGCGCCGCCCCAACAAAAAGAATTGTTGCTGCAACTGATGAAAGAAAACCCTGCCGATAAAGTAGCCCAGGTGCTGGATATTTTTAAAGCATGCGGGGTAGACAAATGGGCGGTAGACCTTAAATCAAAATATACTGACATTGCTTTTCAGCACCTGGAAGATATAGCAGTGATGGACAAACGAAAAGAACCATTGCGCCAACTGGCGGCATTTTTGGTGAAGCGTGAATATTAAATGCAGCCAGTTCAACCGCTACCTGTTCTGCGGATTCTTCCATTGCTTATTCAGCTTTTCCAATGTGCCCTCTATCCTGCTTTTACGGGTAGCATCCTGTTTAGCTGTCACAATCCATTCTACATATTCTTTGCGGTTGCTGAATGAAAGGGAATCAAAAAATGCCCGGGCAGTTTTATCTTTTTTAAAAGCTGCCGACAGGTCTTCTGGCAGGTGGACGGTTTTTGCAGCAGCATCTATGTATTGAAGTATGGGGCGCTCTTCTTTTGGTTTGGCGGCTTTGTTTGTATCGGCTTCAGTTTTTAGCCTGCATCCAAAGGCAGACCAGGTTTCATCAAAAGATACAAGACTGATCCAGGTGAGTTTGTCGTCATGTGCCAGCAAGGCATCCCATCCTTTGTCGCGGGTAAGATCAGTTTGTATCCGTGAGCTTCCTTTAGGATAATAGATCCAGCAAATCACCTTTTCTTTAACCAGGCCCAGTATTTTTTTTACTTCTTTTTCCATTTGCGTTTTGCTGGTCACAAACCAGTGCAGTTGCTGATAAGTGCCGGCTTCCGACACAATTTTTACGGCAGCTGGCAATGGCCCGATTTGTTTTTTGAAATCTGCCGGCGCATGCAGGGTTAACAGCACATCGCCTTCTTTTATTTTTAATTTTTGCGCGTTGGTGGTTGGCATAACACAGATTTTAGGATAAAAGTAACGGGAAACGCAAGATGCTGGTTATTGAAAATTGCTTTTGCTGCTACCCTGGAGCACAAACTGGCATCAGCGGCAAACATACTGGATTTCGGTTTCGAAAATGGGGTGCTTGGTGGAAGATAGCGGGCTGCGCCAATTTTCTTCACACCATCTTTTTTGCCTATCTTAAACCCTTAAACCAAAGCTGCATGTCCAACTCGCTTTTCCGTACAAAAAAAATAGCTTCTATACTGGCTGAAGGGCCGGATGATAGTCATGGCGGCGGAAGCCTGAAACGGGTGCTGACCCTGCGGGACCTCACTTTTTTTGGCATTGCGGCCATATTGGGGGCAGGTAGTTTCAGCAGCCTGGGCGGTGCTGTTTTTCATGGCGGTCCCGGCGTTATTGTACTCTTCATCATTACGGCCGTGGCCTGCGCTTTTACCGCATTTTGCTATTCTGAATTTGCCAGCCGCATACCAGTGGCCGGCAGCGCTTATACATACGCGTATGCAAGTTTTGGTGAACTCTTTGCCTGGGTTATCGGCTGGGCACTGATCATGGAATACTCCATCGGGAATATTTATGTGGCCTATAGCTGGAGCGACTACTTCACTTCTTTTCTGGAGAAAATAAATATTCACATGCCGGCGTATTTGTGCACCAGTTATATGGAAGTAAAACATGCCATGGCCGATGGCAGTATGGCAAAAGATGTACTGCAAGCCTGGAACACGGCGCCTGTTATTGGCGGGCTGCACATTATTTTTGATTTGCCGGCGCTTATCATCAACGTACTCATTACCTACCTGGTTTTTCGGGGTATCAAAGAAAGCCGCAATTTCAGCAATGTAATGGTGATCCTGAAAATGATAGTGGTAGGCCTGGTCATCCTGGTAGGGGGTTATATCATTTTTTCGAACGGACTTACAGTGAACTGGACACCCGCCAATGATGCCGGCGTAAAATCTTTTATGCCCAATGGTTTTGGGGGCGTGATGGCAGCCGTAAGCGGTGTATTCTTTGCCTATATTGGTTTTGATGCAGTAAGTGTGCTGGCCGAAGAAAGCAAAAACCCGCAAAGAGATTTGCCGAGAGGTATGATCCTTTCGCTGGTTATTTGCACTATTGTCTATATTTTACTGACGCTGGTACTAACCGGTGCTGTTAACTACCGCAACTTTGAAGGCGTGGGAGATCCGCTGGCATTTATTTTTGAGAAGCAAAACCTGAACGTTGGCTGGATGCAGTTCTTTGTTTCCATAGCGGCGGTGATTGCCATGACCAGTGTGCTGCTGGTTTTCCAGATGGGGCAGCCGCGCATCTGGATGTGCATGAGCCGCGATGGTTTGTTACCACCGGTGTTTCAGAAAATTCATCCAAAATACAAAACACCTTCTTTCTCTACCATTGTTACGGGCCTGGTAGTAGGTATTCCTATTTTATTTACCGATAAAACGTTTGTGCTCGATTTTACCAGCATCGCTACCCTGTTTGCATTTGTACTGGTATGCGGTGGTGTATTGCTGATTCCCAAAAAAGAAAAGCAGGCCGGCAAATTTCATATTCCTTATATCAACGGGCAGCTTATTTTTCCTGCTATGATAATTGGCGCACTGGTGATCGTGTCCATTTTTAACCACCATTACCTGCAGCAATTGTTTCAAGTATCGTTAACGCCGGATGAAACAAAAGCCGCCACCGCCGGCATAGATACCAGCAAGCCGGATTTGATCAGCTATGCTATTGATAGCGCTGCGCTTGCCAAAAAAACCATCAATATCTCCACTATTGTATTCTGGCTGGTTTGTATTATTATCAGTATTCTCAGCTTTATAAAAAAATATTCACTGATTCCATTGCTGGGCCTGGCTACCTGCTTGTACCTGCTGACTGGTATGACTGCAAAAAACTGGGCCTGGTTCAGCAGCTGGCTGTTACTGGGGCTGATTGTTTATTTTATGTACGGCTATAAGAAGAGCAAGCTGGCGGCTGTAAATTGATGTGGTGAATGGTTGCATGGTTGATCAGTTTGTTGATTGGCAGCGCAGTTGGTTTGATTAGAGAATGAAAGCTTATTTTTGCAAAGCATTTGTTCTAAACTTAATAATCTCCCTTTTGGGTCCAGGGTATGAAATTTGAAATAGGCGATAAGGTCACCGTGCTGCACTCAAACGAAGACGGTGAAGTGATAGATATTATCAACGATAAAATGGTGATGGTAGAAGTAAGGGGTGTAAAATTTCCAGCTTATACCGATCAGCTCGATTTTCCTTATTTCAAACAATTCACCCAGAAAAAAACTTTCCAGGAAAAGAAGCCGAAGACCTATGTCGATCAGTTGCCACGGGAGAAACAGGTGGTTACGGGGCCCAAACATCCAGCCGGTGTATGGCTGATGTTTTTGCCCAAATTTGAAACGGATGAATTTGGCGACGACATTGTTGATTTGCTGAAAGTGCATTTGATCAATGGCACCGGCGCTTCTTATATTTTTCATTACAAAGTGAACTATGCCGGTGAAACTGGTTTTGAATTGAAGAATGAATTACTGGTAAATCAGGACTTTTACGTACACGATATCCCTTTTGACAATTTAAACGACAATCCCACTTTTGCCTGCGAGTTTAGCCTGGTAAACCCCGATAAAAGCAAGGCTGAATATTTCGAAACTTCGCTGAAACTAAAAGCCCAGCAATTGTTTAAAAAAATTGAAGAAATAAAACTGAAGGGCGAACCCACTTTTTCGTAC
>Ga0075024_100000526_pt1 | contig 14106 bp, 12 predicted proteins | sample Str013_2_FD_71389 | JGI IMG/M metagenome (GOLD analysis project Ga0075024, IMG submission 71389) | Freshwater sediment microbial communities in response to fracking from Pennsylvania, USA - Straight Creek_MetaG_SC_2013 | ecosystem: Environmental > Aquatic > Freshwater > Creek > Sediment... | reverse complement strand
ATTATATTTTTAGCCAGTATGTTCTTGGCGTTAAGACTTACCTGTACACTTTGTTTTATCATCCCGCCATTGTACATTTTACTTTTATTGAAGAGAACCTTAAGTTTATTAAATGGAAATATTTTTCTCAAAGGCTAAAAAAAAGGTCGCAGTTAATCGGAACCACCCACCAGCCGCCGGGATACTGGAAAGATAAAAAGGAAGCGGTATTATTACGGCAACTGGACGGCCTGGTAGTTTTGAACAATACTATTGCTGCTTTTTATTCTGAACAATTCCCTTCTGTAAGGTTATTGGAAATGATGCACCCGGTAGATACCGATTATTTTAAAAAACTGACCATTTCCGGCCATGGAAACAATCGTTGTTTATTTATTGGATACTGGTTAAGGGACTTTGATTGCCTGTTTGCCACCATTCGTTCAGCAGAGGCACGTCGTTCAACTTTACGATTCGACCTTGTGATACCAGCCCACGGAATCAGGTGGCTCAAAGAATCTCTTGACACATTACCGGCATCGTACATTACCATTCATAGCGGGATTTCTGATGATGCATTGCTGCGATTATTTAATAGTGCCAATTGCTTGTTTCTTCCACTGATTGATTTTACCGCCAACAATTCTTTGCTGGAAGGGATGGCCTGTGAACTTCCGGTTGTGGTGGCCACTAACAACCGTGATTCATTATACTTTGCATCGGGCGCTGCAAAGATTTTTCCTCCATGTGAGGTGGATACTATCATTGACTTTATGGAACAATTGCAGGTAAACCCTGAACTGAGAAACAGGATGGGTAAAAAGGCACGTCAATTTGCAGAACAGCAATGCAGTATACAGGCTACGCAACAAAAAATGCTGGATACCTATAAATCCTTTTTATAATTGGGACAACCTTTGAAAATTGTCATCATCAGCCCTTTTCAATTCAGGTTAAAACGAGGAATTGAAAGGTTCACCTTTTCTATCGCAAACCAACTGGCAAAGCGGGGTTTCGAAGTTATTGTTTATGCATGGGCCACCAAAGCGGATAAGGTGCAATGGGGATTATGGGAAACCGGAATTAAGATTCGTAAAGTTCCGGATTCAAGGTATTTCCAATCAAATGTTGCCGGCCTTTTTTATAATTTCTGGCTAAGAAAAGACAAACCGGACATTTGTGCCATCAATTTCCTTTACCATGGCGAACAATCGCTACCATCAACATTCCGATACTTATATATTCTTAATACACCAGCATCTGAAGTGCCAGACAGGTATGCTTTTATCCAAGATAGACTGCATCGGTTTCCATTTATCCGGTTTGTTGCTGTTTCTGAAATGGTAAAAAGAGAAGCACTTCCTTTCCTCAGGGACAAAATGATATCTGTCATCTTCAATGGGGTGGACACATCCGTTTTCGTTCCCGTATTAACGGGAAGGATTGATAAGCAGGGAAAAACTAAAATAATTACCGCTGCCGCTTTGGAAGAAAGAAAAGGTATACAACACATGATTCATTTGCTGGGGAATGCAGGTAAGGCATTCCGGGAAAACATACAGTATGATATTTACGGAGAGGGCGCCTACAGGGAAAGCCTTTATCAATTAATAGCTCAATACAACCTGCAAAATTATATCAGCATCCATTCTCCTGTAAACAACCTCCAGGAAATTTTACCGAATTATAATCTCTTTTGTTTAATGAGTCATGGAGAAGCGATGCCAATGGCGCCTCTTGAAGCGATGGCCTGCGGATTGCCTGTGCTCTGTGCAGATTGTCCACCTTTTGATGAATTCATTACGCCCGATGTAGGACTGCTGGTAAGCCCTGCAAAAACGGATAAAATAATAGAATTTATCCTGCGATTGAAGGACGATTCCACAGCCAGCATGTTTGCATCCGCTGCAAGAAAACATTCCTTCCTGTTTAACTGGGATATAGTAACCGATAAATATGAACAGTTGCTGACAGAATACCGTGCAGCCTGATACCAAAGAATTTTTATATGAAGGTTAGGGTATTGACTTTTCATCATATTAGTACGGGTAAAAAGGATATTCAACCGTTCCCGGGAATAACTACACCCAGGTATAAGTTTATTCTTCTTTTGCTTGCGCTAAAACTTTGCAGGTACAAATGCTGCCTGTTTCATGATGTACCAAAATACCCAGGCCGAAAATGTATTGTGCTAAACTTTGATGATGGCTATGAATCAGTGTATCAATCTGCACTTCCTGTATTGTCTTTTTTTGGCTGGAAGGCGCATGTTTGTATCACAGGTGAATCACTTACCAATACAATAAGAGAAAATAAACTGGCCTTGATGGGAATAGAGGAAGCCAGGTTGTTAAAGCAGAAAGGCTGGGATTTTATTAATCACACGATGCATCATACTGTACTTGTCAACCAGGTAAATTCGTTTTTGGAGCTGGAAATAAATAAAAATGCTGATGCGTTCAAAACGGAAGGGGTTTTTCTTAATCCGGACTATTTCTGTCTGCCCGAAGGAAAATATGACGAAACTGCAGAAAGGTATATCCATGCTGCGGGTTATAAATACATTCTCACTACTGAAGAGGGGATATGGGATACCAATTCTGCTGAAAAGAAAATCCCCAGGATTAATATTTCTTCCCAGCCATTGTGGTACGCGTTCTATAAAATTGTCTTCAAATTCAGAAATAAGGGTATCATTCCCGGTAATAAGCAGGCTGTCATAAAAACAACATGATTAGTGTCTTGATTTGTACGTATAATCGTGGTTCCCTGATCAACGGAACGCTGCAGGCATTGATAGAAGGGCAGGAAGTATTGCCCGATGAAATAGTGGTGGTGAATGGTGGTGGTGAAAATGATTGCGGTACGATTGTAAATAACTGGCAGGAGAAGTTTCCCTCCCTTAAACATATACGCACCGAAAATCAGAATCTTGCCAGCAGCAGAAATATAGGATTGCGCCATTGTACAGGAACCATTGTAGTGCAGACTGATGATGATGCCCGTCCTTTTCCTGACTGGATTGAGAAAATGAGCGCCGCACATGAATTATATAAAGATGCCGGTGTTATAGGTGGCGAAGTGGTGGATGCTTCCGGGAAAGGCCTCTTGTATACAGTAGCCGATGCGCTTACTTTTCCCTGGTATCCCTCCGTAACAGAAGTAAGAAATGTGCCGGGTGTAAATTCTTCTTATAAAAAAGAATTGCTGGATCAGCTGGGCGATTATGACACCCATTTATTCAGGGGAGAAGACGTAGATTATAACTGGCGCGCATTGCAAATGGGTTCGAAAGTACTGTACGTTCCGGGTATTAAAGTATATCATCATCACCGCGCCACCTGGAAAGGATTGTTTCATCAGCATTATATGTATGGCAAAGCCTATTACCTGGTTCGCAGTAAATGGCCAGGTATGTATTCGGTATATCCAAGAACCATTAAATCTGCAAAGGACATACTAAAAGCAATTTATTTTCCATTATCTCCGGTTCACAATGCATTTTTAAGGGTAAAAAGAGTAAAAGGTTTCTTCACCAGGCTGCTGGCATTTTTGCCATTGTTAATAGTGGGATATTCCTGGATGACTGGTTTATTGATTCAACGGTTTACCAAAAGAAACAGTACCATCAATCAATCAATTAAAATAGTTCCAGCGGAATGATAACTAACCAACCAAGGAAAAGAATACTGATTTGGTCGGCTTCTTATGCGCCAGTTCCCGGAGGGCTCCAGGTGATTGCTTCCGATCTTGCAGCGGGATTGCAAAAGAATGGCCATACTGTGCAGGTATTAACCAATAAAATTCCTTCCACACTTCCCGCCAGTGAGCTAATTGATGGAATTAAAGTGATAAGATTGCGCTTTTTTCATCCTATCCGGCCGGTTTCCTCCATAAAGGATAGCCTGATGGTAGTCTATGGAATACTGGTTTTTCCGTTGAGGCTGGTTCAATTAATCAGCATACTGGGCAAATTCAGACCGGATGTAGTAAACATCCATTTTCCAGGCCAGCAAATTTGGTTCCTCGGCATACTTCAGCAGTGGTTTAAACGTACAAAATGGATCATCAGCTTTCACGGAGATGAAATTCTGCAATTTTTTGATTTTGATTCATCCAATACAATCAATGGCCTGAAGCGAAACCTCTCTTTTTCACAAAGAATAAAATTGAAGGTAATGAAGCGAAGGATCAGGCGATCCTATACATTCACTACCTGTTCTGCTTACCTGATGGATATGGCAGGGAAATTATACGATACCGGAAAGCATGTAAAAGGTGCCGTTGTATATAATGGTATTGATAGCGCTAATTTTACTATTCAGCAATCAAGACCGATACCGCAACAATATATTTTCGCCTGTGGCAGGTTGGTGTATACCAAAGGTTTTGATTTATTGGTACATGCTTATGCATTATTGCCGGAGGTGCTTCGAAAGACATATATATTGGTTATAGCTGGCTCGGGAACTGAAAAAGACAACCTGCTTGCCCAGGCAGTGACACTGAAAATCCAAAACCGCGTTAGATTTTATGGAATAACTACCCGGCAGGAAACAGCAGCTTTGATGCAGCATAGTGCGCTTACCGTGATTCCTTCGCGCAGGGAAACATTTGGAATCGTATTATTGGAGGGTCTTGCCTCCGGGGTTAAAGTAATTGCAACAAGCGTGGGCGGTATTCCTGAAATTGCCGCATATGCCGATGTGGAATTGTGTCATCCAAATGCTGAATCCATTTCAAATAAAATGGAAGAAGTACTTACCGGGCAAAACGACCATGTGGGTGTAGCCAATAATTCTTTAAACAAAATTTTTACCAGAAATGCCATGCTTGAAAACTATGAAACTGTTCTTTTGTCTTAATATCTGAAAATCATTTCTTCCTGTGGATGTATTAAAAATATTTCTTTCTCTTTTTGTATTATTTGGTGTAGGACTTATCATCCTTCAGGGTAAGATTCGCTGGCTGTTTTGGCTCGGAGTGCTGTTAATGTTTTCCAGAAGAATAAATTTTCCCTATCTCGGAGACATGGAGCCCAGTACATTGATATTATTTTTTACTGCACTACTGGTATTGCCAAAACTACTTTCATTCCTTATCAGGGATAACCTGCTTCAATTAATTGTATTGGGTTTGGGACTGGCTGGAGGCGCCCTTATTAATACTCCCTCGGATGAATTCTGGACCTGGCCTGTTGCCATACTGTCAGTATATATAATGTGCGGTTTATCCAATTTGTATATTCGCGATGAGAAATCGCTTGACCGGCTTTCCTCTTATTTTATCATCATCAGTTTTATCATTGCTTTTACTGCTGTAATCGCCTACGCCGGTTTTGCCGATAACGTAATTATATTATCCGATACCTCGCCTGTAAACATGGATGACGGACTGGTATTGTACAGTAAGACCTATGGAATTGCCTATTCGAATTCTGTAAATGGTTTTATTCCCCTGGCGCTTATCTTCCTATACTCAAAAAAGTGGAACAATATCCTTCGGTTCATCATTTTCTTCTCTATTGTGGCCAGTGTATTTATTTCCCTTAAAAGAATTGCCTACCTGTCGCTCATATTCTCCATTCTCTATATCATTTTCAGGGATGGCAAACCGAGGTTAAAACCCATCCTGCTTTGTTGTATTATGATAGCAGGTGGCCTGATTTTTTTTGGTAAAGAAATTACTGAACGCTTCCAGAATACCGGCAACGCATTGTTTGGAGAAGAATCCCCAGACGCTAATCGTACAGTACGAATAGAATACGCCTGGAAACGTTATATGGAACATCCAATTATTGGAAATGGCAGCGGACAGGTTACTTATGTACACAATGGGTTTCTTGAAATCCTGGTCGACCTTGGATTACCCGGATTGGTTATCCTTGTTCCATGGTTGTTTAAACCCATCAGGATGCTGTTTAGCCAGGGTGATAAGCGCCAGCGCGACTGGGCGATGTGCTGTCTCATTTATCTCACTACGCTATTCCTGTTTGAAGCGGTACTGAACAGGCTGGACCTGTTTTGGATATTCGGTTTATTATTTGCCGGAATGGAAAGCGCCCAAAGAATTTATCAATTGAAAGCAATGGAAATACAAAACCCGGTATGGAAGAAAGACGGCCTGGCCTTACAGTAATTATTCCTGCATTCAATGTTGCCAAGTGGCTGGACCGGTTGCTGAAGACTGTTACCCCCTGGGCCGATGAAGTAATTGTTTGTGATTCGTTTAGTACAGATAACACCGCTAATATTGCAAAAGAAAATAAAGTTGTTTTTATACAACACGCGTACATTAATTCTGCCACTCAGAAAAACTGGATTATTCCGCAGGCTTCCCATCCATGGGTAATGGTAATTGATGCAGATGAGTTGCCCGAACCTGCATTATTAACTGAAATCGATCTCTTTTTGAGAAACGCAGATTCATTGACAGATATGGCCTTTATACCACGGAAAAATATGATTTGGGGCGAATTATTAGGAAAAGGAATAAATTATCCGGACTATCAGTCAAGGTTATTTCGCCGTGATAAGGGGAAGTACCAGGACAAAGCCGTGCATGCCCAGGTGGAGGTGCCAGGCAAAATAGTTTATTTAAAAAATGCCCTGCTACACGATGATTTTAAGAATACCAGTACATGGTGGTTGCGCAATGATCGCTATTATGAATATGAACTGCAGGAACTGATAAAGCATAACAAGAGATGGAGTTTTACACTTCAATACTTAAAGCCTTTGTATGTTTTTATTAAAATGTATATAGGGAAGGGCTATTTCCTGCATGGCTTTAAAGGCTTTTATGTTTGTTTTCAATGGGCCATCTATTATTTTTTTGTAGGAGCCCGGTTGTATGAGTACGAATACCTAAATAAAAAAGGCAGTTGAGAAAACTATTGGTATTAACGGATGCTGATTTTGTAGGTGGCGCGGAAACCAACTATCAATATATTATTCCCCAGCTACTGAAGAATGGATGGTTCCCTATTTTTGTAAGTTCCGGAGGAGAAAACCTGAAATCTTATTTCCGAAAGCAAGGATTGGAGATTGTGGTGGTGCCTGCTTTTAAAAAGTATTATTCCTTTAGTGTACGTAACCGTGTTTCATTAACTAACATATTCAGGACTTGGCTGAATGTCGTTAGAAACAGGCAGGTCCTGCGCAAGCTCATCAGTAAACACAAACCTTCAGCAGTGGTTTCCAATTCAATGGTATCTCATTGGTTACTTGCATTTGCCAATACGGGTACAGGATGCAGGAAAGTAATGCATTTGCATGATATTGTGAATGGCAGAAAGGCATTTGGGTTATATGGTAAAGGTCTTAATTGGATAGCCGGAAGAATGGACGCAGTAATTGCGGTATCTGAGGCAGTCAGAAAACAGTTGTCACCAAAGTTGCAATTGAAAGTTAATAAGATTTATAACCCCGCCGAAGCCACCTTATATATAGCGGGAAGGCATTCAGGAAAAATAATGCGCATAGGAATGTTTGCACGTTATACTCCCTGGAAAGGCCACAGGGATTTTCTGGAAATTGCTAAAGCGCTGCCTTCAGGTAATTACCAGTTTATTTGTTATGGGAATTATTCAGGCAATGAAAGCTATTTTGAGGAATTAAAAGCAATTGCAGCAACGATGCCCAATGCGGCCAATATTCAAATAAATGGATTTTGTTACAATGCAGCCGCCGAAATGTCAAAATGCGATATTATCCTGCAATTATCACTGCTGCCCGATGCCTCCCCAAAAATTCTCGTGGAGTCCAATATGTGCCGGGTTCCTGTTTACGGATATGAGGGTGGCGGTGTGAAAGAATTATTTGAAGAATTTTCTTTGGCAGGTGTATTGGTACCCTCGGGCGATAAGCAAGCATTGGTAAATGCTATAAAGGATTTTCCAAACAGGGAATTTGCATTTCCCGATTTTTCACATTTACAGCCTGCCAATTATTTCACCCGTTTTGAACAAATGCTTGTATCGTAAAGCATCCACTACTGATAAATGAGCCGGATACTTTTTATCCATAATGCGTTGACAAGGTTTGTTGCCACAGACCTTGCCATTTTGCAGGAACAGCATACTGTAGAAGAACTGGCGCTATTAAAAAAAGCCAGTATCAATCCATTTTCAACCTGGAAAGCAGTTAGGCGAAACGATATCATCTTTGCCTGGTTTGCATCCTGGCATAGTTTATTGCCTGTTTGCTTTGCCGCGTGGCAAAAAAAACCTGCTGTTTTGGTATGTGGGGGATACGACACGGCCAATGTACCTGCTGCGGGCTATGGCAACCAGCGAAGCTGGTTGAAAAGGAGCATCACTAATTTTATTATACGAAGAAGCACAGGCATTATTTGCAATTCTGATTTTGCAAAAAATGAAATTATCGCCGTTAGTGGTGTTCATGAAAATAAAATTTCCCGTATTTACCATGGCATTGAGGCGCAGGTAAAGCCAATACCCATTAAATTAAATATCGCCCTTACCATCGGAAATGTGTTTGAAGAAAATTTATTAAGAAAGGGCATTGAACCATTTCTTGCCGCAGGAAATTTGCTGCCATCCTATCAATTTATGCACGGGGGAGCATGGAAAGACAAGAGCATTGAAAGGCTTAGAAAATATGAATCTTCTAATGTTCAAATACGGGGATTTGTAAGCGAAATAGAATTGCAATCACAATATGCTGTTAGTAAAGTTTATGTACAGCCTTCCCTTCACGAAGCATTTGGCATGAGCGTAGTGGAAGCCATGATGATGGGATGTATCCCGGTTGTATCAGCTTATGGGGCATTACCCGAAGTTGTGGCCGAATATGGAATTATATTGAAAGATAACAGCCCTGAGGCAATTGTTCAGGGTATTCGGAAATCTGAATCCTTTACTTACAGTCCTGAACAAATCCGCCTGTTTGTAACGGAACGTTATTCCATGGAGCAGCGGAAGGAAGGTTTATTGAATTATATATCCGGGTTGTATAATAGAAAAGGCAGGACGGGTAAAGTTGTTTTTAAAAATGAATATTCCACTCAAACACATTAAATGATTTCAGTAGTTTGCCCGGTCTACAATGAAGAACAATACATCGGTGATGTACTGGACTTTTTTGCTGCCGCTAAACCAGCAGATAAAGAAATGATCATCGTGGATGGTGGTTCCACCGACCGAACCATTGGCATTATTACAGGTTGGATGAAGAAGCATCCGTCCATTCATTTAATACATAACCCAGATAAATTCGTGCCTTTTGCATTAAATAAAGCCATATTGATGGCAAAAGGCGATGTAATTGTTCGGTTGGATGCGCATACAAAATATGCACCGGATTATCTTGAAAAGATTATGGAGGCATTTCAAAAATCAGGCGCTTCCATTGTAGGCGGGCCCATGCGGGCGCAGGGCAATACTGATTTTCAAAAAGCAGTTTCATACGTTACTTCTTCTGTTTTTGGTATTGGTAACAGCCAGTTTCACTTCGAAAAATTTGAAGGGTTTAGTGATTCCGTATACCTGGGTGCCTGGAAAAGTGATGTATTTACCAGTGTGGGTGGGTTTGACGTGGAAATGCTCCGCAACCAGGACGATGAGTTTCATTACCGGGCCGGAAAATATGGACTTAAGATTTACCAGGACCCTGCGATTAGATCTACTTATTTCCCCAGGAGCAGTTATATCAGTTTATACAATCAGTATTTTGAATATGGATTGTTCAAACCATTGGTGCTGAAAAAGGTAGCAGCAGGTATGCAATTGCGACACCTTATCCCGGCTTTTTTTGTAGTATACCTGGTGTTTCTTCCATTGTGTATGTTTTTTCCATGGATGTTGCTGTTCCTGTTTGCGTACCTCATCACCGATATCCTGTTTACACTTAAAAGCAGGCTACCCATTTCTGTAATGAAACATATTTTACTGCTATATCCTGTTTTACATATTGCTTACGGGCTTGGATTTATTACCGGGTTAAAGAAAATAGTATGACCATACCTTTCGCACCGCCGTTTATCAGTGAGGATGTTATCAGGGAAGTGACCGATACCCTTAAGAGTGGCTGGATTACCAGCGGTCCAAAGGTGAAATTGCTGGAATCAATGATGACTGATTATACACAAATGCCTCAATGCGTATGTGTAAATTCATGGACATCGGGGGCACTGCTTGTTTTAAAGTGGTGGGGGTTACAACCGGGTGATGAAGTAATCATCCCTGCATATACCTATGCTGCCACGGCGCTGGCCGTGATGCATGCCGGCGGTACGCCGGTAATGATAGATGTGAAGAATGATTTTACCATTGACCCTGATTTATTGCGCAAGACGATAACAGCCAAAACAAAAGCGATTATACCGGTTGATTTTGCGGGTTGGCCATGCGATTATGAAACCATTCATGAAATAGCAGCAGCAGCTCCAACCCGTGCATTGTTTACTCCTTCCAATGAAGTACAGGCAACATTAGGGAGACCATTAATACTGGCAGATGCCGCACATTCCCTGGGAGCCACTTACAGGCAGTTGCCAGCCGGGTTACAAACAGATATTGCCATTTATTCGCTTCATGCAGTAAAGAATATTACTACGGCAGAAGGCGGTGTCATAGGGTTAAACCTGCCGGCGCCATTTGATAACAAGGCTGTTTTCGATTGGATGAAACTAAACAGCCTTAACGGGCAAACCAAAGACGCCCTTGCAAAAATTCAGGGTGGTCATTGGCGTTATGATATTGTAAGCGATGGGCTTAAAATAAACATGCCCGATGTTTGTGCTGCCATTGGTATCGCCCAGTTAAAGCAGTACGCGGATCAGTTACTTCCGCGCCGCAAAGCGCTGGCAGCAAGGTATGCCTCAGAACTGGGCACAATATCATGGGCCATACTTCCCTGCCTTGCTCATTCATTAAAAGAATCTTCTTGTCATATCTTCCCACTCAGAATAAAGGGTATTACGGAACCACAGCGGGATCAGATAATAGAACTTCTTTCAAAAAATGGCATTGCAGCGAATGTTCATTTTCTTCCATTGCCCATGCTTTCTTTATTCAGGGAGAATGGTTATAACATAGACGATTACCCTGTTTCCTATAAAAATTACCATTGCGAAATCTCATTGCCGGTATACCCACAAATGACAGATGAAATGGTAGATTATATCATTGCAGCACTCGAAAACGCTTATTTAACCGTCACTGCCTGAAACGAATATTTGATATACTGTTTGCAGGGCTGGCGCTTATTGTACTAAGCCCATTGTTAATGCTTATCGCTGTTTGGATATCGGTAGACTCAAATGGCGGAATATTTTTCCGGCAATGGAGAATCGGAAAGAACGGTAAATCATTCAGGATTTGGAAATTCAGGACCATGTATCCTCATGCTGATTCCATCAGATCCATTACGATCGGTACAACGGACAACCGGATAACAAGGGCCGGGCTGGTACTCAGGAAATATAAATTGGATGAACTGCCGCAATTGTTCAATGTCTTAGCCGGTACCATGAGCCTGGTGGGCCCCCGGCCTGAACTTAAAAAATATGTTGACCTCTATTCAGCACAACAGTTAAAAATCTTAAGCATAAAACCGGGAATTACTGATATCGCTTCGCTGGTATTCTCCAATGAGAACCAGTTGTTGGCTACCGTTGATGAACCGGAATTGTTTTATAAAGAAAAAGTTATTCCATTAAAATTAAAGTTGAACAGGATTTACATTGCAAATCATTCTACAGGTAATTATTTTTTATTTCTATACTGGTCCATTTTGCATTTGTTGCACAATCCTCCTGCCCGCATACAACAATTGGAATGCACTTGCAAGGAATGGATGCATACATCATCCGAACCAATTATAACCACCACGGATGCTATGGCGAAAGTGACCGCCTGACACATTCAGGTAACGCTTATATTTTTTTACCTCTCTCACAAAAGGAACAGTTGATCTCTTTTAAGTAACCGGGTATTTTTTGTTGCATAGTCAGCGCCCGGAGAAATGAACCATTGGTTCATTCAGCCTTGATAATGAAAAAAACAAATTTGTATGCAATTACAACTGCTCCGAAAGGTCACGCCTCGATGGATTATTTTTTGTATTGAACAATCCCTCGTATTTCTTGCCTTTATTTTATCTGTTTTTATTATCCGCCACCTGGAGGGTAATATCAATACTTTATTTGCCTTTAAAACTGCTTTATTGGTAAATATGGTAATCAGCTGCTCCTTTTCCTTTTATTTCAAAACCTATTGTGGTATTATCCGCTATTCTGAGATAAGGGATATTCTAAGGGTGGTTCAATTTTCCATCTGTCACCTGGTTGTATGGATAGTGGTCCTTTTCTTATGGGGCGATACGCGTTTCTTTAAAGTGGTCAGCGCCGGTTTCACGCTGGTCAACCTCTCTATTATATCCACCTTTCTCATCAGCTTCCGGCTGCTCGTCAAGGAAGTGTACCACCGTGCGGAATACCAGGCAAAGAAAATTATCAGGATTGTAGCCATTTACGGCGCCGGAGAGCTTGCCATGACGGCAAAGAAGGCCATAGAAATGGATAAGACGATAAAACTAAAGGTCGTTGCTTTCCTGGAAGATGATTTTAATATGATCAATAAAACGCTTGATGGAATTGAAATATATCCTGGTATTGAAAACATTGAAAAATTACTGGCGGATAAAAAGGTGGATGAAGTAATAATCGCCAAGCCTGATATGGATCCCCTTAAAAAGATTATTCTCTCCGATATCTGCCAGGCAAGAAAAGTAAAGATTACTACTTTACCCCCTGTGGAAATCTGGAAGAATGGAATGTTTAGGGTAAACCAGTTGCGCGAACTGACTATTGAATCGTTGCTGGAAAGAGAGGAAATCAATTTTTTCAACGATAAAACAACGGCCTGCTTTGGCAATAGTGTAGTACTGGTTACGGGTGCGGCAGGTTCTATTGGCAGTGAATTGTGCAGGCAGCTGATAAAATATGATATTGAGCGGTTGGTACTGGTGGACCAGGCTGAATCCGGGCTGTTTGACCTGGAATATGAATTAAGCAATAATAAAGACAGAATTGACTTCTGTATTGAAGTGGCTTCTGTAAGAGATAAACGACGAATAGAAGAAATATTTGCCCGGTATAAGCCAGACTATGTATTTCACGCTGCCGCCTATAAACATGTTCCTATCATGGAATATTTTCCCTGCGAAGCCATACAAACGAATGTTATTGGGACCTTCCACCTGGCCAATATTTCTGCCAAATACCATGTGAGACGCTTTATTATGATTTCGACAGATAAAGCGGTAAACCCGGCAAATATCATGGGCGCAACCAAACGCATAGCCGAGCTGTACATACAATCCTTATCCGAGCAACAGCATTCCACGCAGTTTATTACCACCAGGTTTGGCAATGTGCTGGGTTCAAATGGGTCGGTAGTGCCTTTATTCAGGAAACAAATCCTAAATGGGGGGCCTGTTACCGTTACACATCCTGATATAACGCGTTATTTTATGACGATTCCCGAAGCCAGCCGGCTTGTACTCGAAGCCTGTGTGATGGGAAAGGGCGGGGAAATATTTGTATTTAATATGGGCAGCCCGGTTCGCATATTGGACATGGCAAAGAAAATGATTCAACTGGCGGGTTATACCCTGGATAAAGACATCGCCATTGAATTTACCGATTTGAGACCGGGGGAGAAGATGTATGAAGAATTGTTTAAGGATAGCGAACAGTTACTGCCCACCTACCATCCAAAAATTATGACTGCCAGGCGAAGTCATGTCAACTATGAATTGTTCAGGAAACAACTGGAACAGTTAATGGAATGCGCTTTGCTGCAGCAGCACAGTCAAATCAAACAAATCATCAGGGCCATCCTCCCGGAATATTTGGAACAGAACAGTCCTGCCGGCCCCACCGCGTTAAATAAACCTGTTAATGCGGAACATTAAAACAATTAATAATTAAGAATTGGAACAGAAAAGTAATGGGGAAATGTGAAAATGTAAGAAGAGGAATTAATCAATAAGAATTGCTTATTAGTTAGAAGTGGTGATGCCAGCCTGCCATTTCTGGCAATCCTTTTTCTACAATAGGGGATACTTATATTTTCCATTGTTCCCACCTCATTCAGTGTAC
>Ga0075024_100000517_pt1 | contig 14223 bp, 13 predicted proteins | sample Str013_2_FD_71389 | JGI IMG/M metagenome (GOLD analysis project Ga0075024, IMG submission 71389) | Freshwater sediment microbial communities in response to fracking from Pennsylvania, USA - Straight Creek_MetaG_SC_2013 | ecosystem: Environmental > Aquatic > Freshwater > Creek > Sediment... | reverse complement strand
GGTATTGGCAGCCCAAAACGAAGGACAAGAAATCAAAGCGCCAGGAATCAAAGCACCAGAAAAGCAGAGCGAGAAAGTTTCTCGCTCTTTTTCCTTGCGGCAGAGGATCTCGTTGTTTCTGATTTCGTGGGCCGGATATCTGCTGATAAAGATAATTGGCCCCACGTTACGGGTTACCTTTATTCCCGAACCCGGTTGCTTGGCTGATCCTTACGGCGTGGCGCCTCCTTCCATCTGGTGTTTTTGGCACCGCTGCGTGATACCCGCCGCCTACCGCTTCCACGGCAAAAAAATCGCCGTGATGACCAGCCAAAGTTACGACGGCGAATACATTGCCCGCATCATCAACAAATTGGGCTTCAGCGCGGTGCGCGGCTCGAGTTCGCGCGGGGGCGCGGGGGCTTTGCTGGGCATGCGTCGCGAGCTGGAACTGGGCAACCTGGTGGCGTTTACGATTGATGGTCCGCGGGGCCCGCGTTACGTGGCCAAGCCTGGTCCGGTGGTGCTGGCCAAAAAAACCGGCCTGTCGATCGGTTGTTTTTACGTGGCGCTGGAGCGCGCGTGGGTGCTGCGGTCGTGGGACCGGATGATGATCCCCAAACCGTTTTCACGCGCCGCGTTTTATGCCAGCGGTCCAATGTTCGTGCCGAGTGACGCCAACGAAGAACAGATGAAAACGCTCCACCAGCAAATGCAGGACACGCTGGAAAGATGCAGGTTGAAGGCGGAAGAGGCGATTGGGGTAGCCTTATAATCCCTGCATGACCCTTCCCAGCCGCATTCTGGCCATCGATTACGGTTCGCGACGCATGGGCTTGGCCGTGTCCGATCAACTCGGCATTACCGCGCAGGGAATTGAGACCCTGCAACGCCGCAACAAGCGCAGTGATTTTGCCCGCCTGGAGCGTGTGATCCGCGAAAACGAAATCAAGGAGATCGTGCTCGGTAATCCGCTGCGCATGAGCGGCGAAGAAGGCACGCAGTCGCAAAAAGTCGCCGAGTTCGCGGAAGAGTTGCGGAAGAAGTTCGAACTGCCAGTCCATCTTTTTGACGAGCGGCTTACATCCGCGGAAGCCAACCGTTTGCTGAGGGAAGCTGATGTGAGCCTGGAAAGACGCGTGAAGGCCGTGGACCGCATGGCCGCCATCCTGATCTTGCAGGCTTTTTTGCAGTCGCGCAGTCTTAATTAAACATTTACACATTCATAGCGAATGCGTCTGCTAGATTGATCGATTGCTGATCCCTACTCCATCTCTTTCGTCGGCAACCAAGCCGTGGAAATCGGCAGGAACCTTGTTGGTGACGATGCTGCTACTGGTCGCCGCTCGCGCTCAGGACGCGCCAGTTGCGGCACCGTCGCCCACTGAGCAAACCGCGCCGCCTGCGGAAGACGCGACTCCAGCGACCACGATTTTTTCGCACTCGCAAACTTCGCGCTGGTGGATATCCGGCCAGGCCAACGTAATTTTTCAAGCACACGGCGGGTTTCACTCACCTTATTCGGGGGCAAACAGCCTGCAACCCAATGGCGAGACTGCTACGTCTGACGTGGTCACCTTGTTTACGGCGTATCAAGTCACGCCCAGCTTTGAAGTCTTGTTTGATCTGGAAAGCGCCGGCGGCGGCGGACTGAGTGACGCCTTGGGCCTGGCGGGCTTCACCAATCTGGACGTGGTGCGCAATCCGTCGCTGGGGTCCAAGCCCTACATCGCGCGCCTTCTGCTACACAAAGTTTTTGCGTTCAGTAAAGAGACGCAGGACGTTGCGCGCAACCCGGTTACGTCGATCCTTACGAAGTTGCCGGTACGGCGTTTGGAATTTCGGATTGGCAAGCTGGCAACGGCCGACTATTTTGACGCGAACTCCGTGGGCAGTGACAGTCACCTGCAATTCATGAACTGGGTGGCGGACAACAAAGGCAGCTACGATTACGCGGCTGACACGCGCGGTTACACGTTCGGCGCGATTGTGGAGTATCAGGACCGCAACTGGGCGCTGCGCTTTGGCGAGATGTTGATGCCTAAAGTGGCCAACGGTCCTGATCTTGAATTCAATTTGGCGAAGGCGAGAGCGGAAAATATCGAGTTGGAACTCCGTCCCCAACTGCGCAAAGGACGGCAAACGGCGATTCGTTTTCTGACCTACGTGAACCACGCGAACCAGGGCAGCTATAAGGAAGCGATTGCGGCGTTTCAGGCGGGCATCGATGCCCGACCTACCATTGAAGCGCATCGCCAACAAGGCCGCATCAAATACGGCTTTGGCCTGAACATGGAACACGAGCTTAAGGACACGGTGCGCGTGTTCGGCCGCCTCGGGTGGGACGAAGGCCAGAACGAAAGCTTTGCCTACACTGAGGTCAACCAGTCGGTGCAGATCGGTGGCGACTGGCGGCTCAAGTCTGCGCACCGGGCGTCAGACAAACTCGGCCTGACGTTCATGACGCACGCGATTTCGAAGGTCCACCAGCAGTATCTGGCGCTGGGTGGAAACGGGTTCTTGTTGGGTGATGGCCGTCTGAATTATGCCCGCGAAGACATTCTGGAAACGTATTACACGACGCGAATCACGCGCGGCGTTTCGTTCGGACCGGACGTGCAGTTTGTGGCGCACCCCGGATATAACAAGGACCGCGGTCCGGTGACCGTGGTGGGATTCAGACTTCATCTGGAATTGTGACCCCTCTCAAGTCTTAACCTTATTTTGGGCCTCAGGGCGTTTTTCCGTACGTGCATGTCCTCTGCCATCGGCGGTCTAGTACTCATGATGCCGTGGAATTAAGCGCATCCAAGTAAAATATGAGTGTTAAGAAACCCAAACGCGGACGAAATCCCAAGAGACCAATGTTCAAGTTCCTGTTCAGAGCCGTAGTGATCGTATTGATCGTGGCCGCAGCGTTGCTGGCTTACGGTCTCTATGTGCCCGCGGGGCCAACGCAGGAACGGTTCGTGCAGCTCAAGCCGGGCTCTTCGGCGCGGCACATTGCGGCCGACCTCCAGAAGGCCGGGATTATCCGCAACCAGTATGCGTTTCTGTTCTGGCATTACGTGCAAGGCCACAAGAACCTGAAGGCCGGGGAATATTCTTTTGACCATCCGGCCAAGGTGCGCGAAGTGTATGACCGCGTGGCGCGTGGTGATATTTACGTCCACCTGCTGGTGGTGCCGGAAGGCTTCAACATGTTTGACATTGCCGGAGCCGTTGAAGATGCGGGGCTGGGTGCACGCGACGAATTTCTCAGCGTCGTGAAAAAGGATGTTTCGCTGGTCCATGATATTGATCCCCAGGCGCCGAGCCTTGAGGGCTACCTCTTCCCGGACACTTACCGCTTTACACGCACACAGACCTTGCATGACATGGCCGCCGCCATGGTGCACCGCTTCCGCCAGGAGGCGCGCGACGCCGGGCTGAAAGATGATTTCCACGCCAACGTCACCATGGCCAGCATTATCGAAAAAGAAACCGGAGTGGATGCCGAGCGGGCGGAAGTAGCCAGCGTGTTTTACAACCGTCTGGAAAAGCACATGGTCTTGGCGACTGACCCCACGGTGATTTATGCCGCGCTGCTGGCGGACCGTTATCGCGGGACCATTTACCGGTCTGACCTGAACTACGATTCGCCGTATAACACCTACAAGAACGCCGGTTTGCCGCCGGGGCCGATCTGTAATCCGGGGAAAGCGTCACTGCGGGCGGCGTTGCATCCGGCCAGTACGCAATATCTTTACTTTGTAAGCAACAACCACGGCCAGCACAATTTCTCCCGGACGTCCGCCGAGCATGCCCGGAACGTGGCCGCCTACCGCAAGGCCTTGGCCCCGGCCGTAAACCGCTAAAATACCCCTGGCTAAGGTCTTTTCCGCCAAAATTTGTCGCAACATGTCACGCTTTGCCGCTTCTTCCACGCAACGAATAGGGCAGCTGTTCGATATACTAATTAAGCAACTTTTAGCTTTATTGGAAATCAATAGACAGATGCAATTTTCGTCCCGATTTAAGATCGTCCTTCTAATTTGTGCTGCGCTGTCACTTACGGGCTGTGCGGTAAAGAACCAGTATGAGACTCAACGGCGCCTGGTAAGCTCGTCCACGCTTAAGGAAGCGTCCCTGGACCAGTTGCTGGCGAACCTTGACGCAACTGCCGCGCACTTGCAGACGCTCAAGCTGACCGTGGAGATGGACCTTTCCACGGGCGGCGAGAGAAAAGGCATTGTCACCGACTACCGCCAGGTAAGCGGGTACGTGCTGGTGCGCAAGCCGGAGATGCTGCACATGATTGTGCGCGCTCCCGTGGTGGGGAACCGCATAGTGGACATGGTGAGCAAAGGCAAAACGTTTTCCGCCGCTTTCAACTCGCCTTCGTCGAGCAAATATTTTGTAGGATCCAACGAAGTGGCGCATCCATCCGAGAAGCCGCTGGAAAACATGCGTCCGCAACACGTGCTGGACGCCTTGTTGATCAAACCGGTGGACCACGCCGCGGGCGAAGTGGCCGTGCTGGAACAAAGCGTTGATGTGGTGAAAGATCCCAAGACCCACAAGGAAGCTTTGCGTCCGAACTATGTGGTTTTCGTAATCAGCAAGGACGAAGCCGGCTCCTATCTTTCGCGCCGCGTCGTGTTCAGCCGCGACGACCTGATGCCGCACGAACAATATCTTTATGATCGCCAGGGCCAGTTGGTGACGATAGCGCGCTATGACTATTCGATCCCCGTATTCACGGAAGAAGCCGATACAAAGTTTCCGGGCGTGATCCAGATCCAACGGCCGGTTGAAGAATATTCGATCAAGCTGACGGTGGAAAAGGCCAGCATCAACCTTCCCCTGGGCGACGATCAGTTTGAAGTTGCGCAACCGCCGGGCTCAACTCTGATCAACGTGGACCAGAAGGCCGCAAGAATTCCCAGCGAAGCCGAATTGAAAGCAGACACCAAGAAGCCGCAGTAGAATTGCCCGCGCCGGTCAGCCTGCCGGTAAGCGCTTAAAATTTTGCGTTGAGAACGGTCCCATGAACAAAATGATTGTGGCCAATTTGGCCCATCGCCCCATTCGTTCCATCATCAGTATTTTTGCCGTGGCCATTGAAGTCACGTTGATCCTGCTGATCGTGGGCCTGATGCTGGGCATTCTGGACGACAGCAAGGAACGCCAAAAAGGCCTGGGCGCCGATGTGATCGTCCGTCCGCCGGGCTCGGCCAACTTCGCGGCATTCTCCGCCGCTCCGGCTTCCGTGAAATACGCCGATGTGCTCATCAAGCAGCCGCACGTAGTGGCCGTGGCTCCCGTGGTTATGCAGACCACAGTGAGCCTGAGCAGCATTGAAGTGTTGAACGGCATTGACCTGAAATCCTTTGAGTCCATTGGCGGCCCATTGCGTTACCTGAAAGGCGGACCTTTTCAGGAACCCTATGACATGATCGTGGACGATATTTATGCCAACGGCAACAAAGTCCGCGTCGGGTCCACGGTAAGCGTTCTCAACCACGATTTTCGGGTATGCGGCGTTATACCGCACGGTCGCGGCAGCCGCCGTTACATCCCCATTAACACCTTGCAGGAATTGACCGGAAACCAAAGCAAAGCCAGCGTTTTTTACGTGAAGCTGGATAACGACAAGAACGATACCGACGTGGTGCAACAACTGAAAGCCACGGACGCCTTTGCCAACTTCAACATTACCTCCACGCGCGAATGGCTGGAGTTGATGACCGCCGACAACATTCCCGGCCTTTCCACGGTGATTAAAGTAGTGATTGGGATTGCGGTGATCATCGGCTTCATCGTGATCTTTCAATCCATGTACACCGCGGTGATGGAACGCACGCGGGAAATCGGGATTTTGAAATCGCTGGGCGCCTCCAAGCTGTACGTGATTCGCGTGATCCTGCGCGAAACTCTGCTGCTGGCGGTAACCGGAGTGCTGGTGGGCTTTGCCATCAGCGAACTGGGACGTATCGGCATGGTGCATAAATTCCCCACGATGCGCGTGCTGCCCATGAGCTGGACCTGGGCGTTTTACTCCACGGTGATCGCCGTGGGCGGAGCGATGCTGGGCGCCATCTATCCCGCGTACAAGGCCGCGCAAAAAGATCCGATTGACGCGCTGGCGTACGAATAAGCAGCTGGCAATTGGCAAATAGCAATTGGCCAGACGTTTCCACTGCCTAAACCGTTTCCACCCTGACGTGTTATTCCGAGTGCCGCGAGGAATCTGCTCCGCTGCTGTTCGCGTTTTCCACCATATGTCTGGCGAAAAGCCGTAAGCCTCTTTGTCGCGATCATGCTTGGCGACACATCCGTAAAACCTCGGGCAGCAACAGCGTGTAGGGTCCCTCGCTCCGCTCGGGATTTCAGAAGAAAGCAGGTTTAGCTAATTGCCATTTGCTAATTGCCAATTGCTTATTCATGCCTTAGCGCCGTCACCGGATTCACTCTAGCCGCGCGTGCCGCCGGGATGTATCCGGCAATGATGGCGACAATCGCCAGAATCAGCACAGCCGTGGTGATCGTCAACGGATCAAGCGCGCTTAGTCCGTAAAGTTTGGACGCGATCAGCCGCGTCATTCCCACGGTAAATGCAATCCCGATGACCACGCCCAACGCAATCATGATGCCGGTTTCCCGCAGAATCATCTGGACCACCGTCCCGCGTCCTGCGCCCAGGGCCATGCGGATACCGATTTCGTTGGTCCGGCGCGTTACTCCGTAAGAGAGCACGCCGTACAGTCCCGTGGCCGCCAGCAGCAACGCGATCAAGCCAAACGCCGCGCATAACCGCGCCATCACGCGAGGCTCCGCGTTCATGCGCGTCACCACTTCCGTGAGCGGATGAGTATTGTCAATCGGTAAATCTCCGTTCACCGCCAAAATGGCTTTGCGCGCGGCCAGAGCTGTCTGGTTCGGATCGCTGGCCGTACGAATCTCAAACGTTACTCCCGGCGGAGGGCCGTCCATACCTTGTTCAGTGGGGATGAAGAAGCGCGCTGGAACGTCGTCGCGCAAGGCATGGTCGCGCGAGTTTTTCGCTACGCCAATCACTTCCATGGGATTTTTCTGGTCGGCGAACGATTCGGTGACGTGCAAGCCAATGGGGTTGCGTCCTTCAAAGAAGCGTTTGGCAAAGGCCTCATTGATTACGCAAACGTGCGGCGCGGACGCCGTATCCTGCGCGCCCACCTCGCGGCCCAGGATCAGCGGAATCCCCAGGGTAGAAAAATATCCCGGGCCAACAATGTCAAAGCGTGAGCCACGTTCTTTGTTTTCACGCGGCGTGAAGCCTTCCACCTCCACGCGGTCCGCGGATTCGTTTCCAGAGAACAGTCCGTTCTGCGAATAAGTAACGCCGCGAACTCCCGGCAAAGTGCGCAAGCGGTCAGACAATTCGTTCCATAGCGGCGCCAGGCGAGCTGGCGTGTAGCCGGCAGTCACGCCGTCCACACTCATTACCAGCAGGTTTTCCCGCGCGTAACCCAGGTCTGAAGATTGCAAGTTCCAAAGCGTCCGCAGCAGCAGTCCGGCGCCGACAACCAGCAGAAGGGACAATGCCACTTGTGCGATGACCAATCCTTTGGCCAGGTTCAGGCGTCCGGACGAGCTAGTGTTGCCACGACCGCCATCACGCAGGCTGTCATTTAAATTCACTCGCGTGCCGCGGATGGCCGGCGCCAGTCCGAAAATGAGTCCGGTGAGCAGTGTGACGCCGGCAGTAAAGGCCAGCACGCGCATATCAAGGGAAACACTGAGCGCCAGGGAATCGCGATCAGTCGTCATGGCCATCATGATCACGAGTATTTTGGCCGCACCCCAGGCGACGAAGAGACCAGCTAGTCCGCCCAGCGCGGAGAGTATGAGACTCTCCGTAAGGAACTGGCGGACCAGCCGCCAGCGCGAAGCGCCAATGGAGAGCCGCACTCCAACTTCTTTGTAACGGGCGGAAGCGCGCGCAATGAGCAGGTTGGCAACGTTAATGCACGCGATCAGCAGCACCACGCCGGACGCACCCAGCAAGACCAGCAATTGCTGTTGGAAGGCATCGCGTCCGCCGAACGCGCCGGTGCTGGCCGCAAACACTTTTATCTTCTGGTCCAGCGCGCGCTTGCGTGCTTCTGGCGACATCGACGGGGGATAACTGCTCTCAATGATGGCGCGGAAGAGAACGTCCATTTCCGTCTGTGTGCGGGCCACCGTCATGCCCGGCTTCAAGCGCCCGATCGCGTGGAGCCACATTACTTTTTGAAAACCTTCGGCGTGGGGGTCTTCCAGCCATTCGCGGCCGGGCATCACCAAGGGCTGCATCAGCATGGGCAACCACATGTCCGGCTTATCGCCAACGGACTCACCATGGAACCCCGCGGGCGCCACGCCAATCACCGTGAACGCCGTTTTATTGATGCGGATGGGAGTTCCCAGCACGTTGGTCTTGCCGCCAAAGCGCTTTTGCCAGTAGTCATAACTGATTACCGCGTACGGATCTCCGCCCACCGCCTTGGCGTCCGAATCATTGAATACGCGTCCGATGGCCGGGTCCACGCCCAGCAGGGAGAAATAGCCTTCCGTCACCAGCCGCAAGTGGGCATCTTCCGGCGCGTTCCCGGCAACGTGGACTTGCTGGCTGTCCATCTCGGACTCCACGGCCATCAGGCCGGCCAGCGTAGTGTTCTGGCTGCGCAAGGTCAGGTACTCAGGGTAGGTGAGCAGCGAACGTTCTCCGCCGCTCATGCCGATGGAAACCCCCGAACGGTTGGGATTGGTCAGCATCACCAGCTCTTGCGGATTTTGCACCGGCAAAGCTTTCAGCAACGCCGTGTTCATCACGCTGAAGATGGCGGTGTTGGCGCCAATGCCAATCGCCAGTGACGCCACGGCGACGGCGGTAAATACCGGCGTGCGCGCAAATTGCCGCAACGAATAACGAACGTCTTTGATCAGGCTTTCCATCCAGGCGTTAATGTCCATGGTGCGGGTTTTCTCCGTGTGCAAGGAAAAATTTCCAAAATCTTTTGTGGCCTCGTAACGTGCGTCTTCGGCGCTCAAGCCTTCGCGCTGCAGGTCGGCGATGCGCAGCTCGAGATGCAGGCGCAACTCTTCGTCCAACTCGCGTTGCAGGTTGTTGGAGCGAAGCGTGTTGAAGAAGCGGTGGTGCCAGGCCATTTTTGTCGCGCTCTCAAGAAAGCAGTTAGCAGTTAGCAATTAGCACTTAGCAATTAGCCAAATCAAAACCAAAAAAGCTTCGCTCCGGACCGAGAGTAAAGGGCCAGCGGCCTTCTGACCAAGTGCCAAAAGCCAAAAGCCAAAAGCCGTTTTCATGCCATCCGAATCACCTTGGAAACTGCCGCCGTCAACTCACTCCACCGTTGTTCTTCTGCCTCGAGCTGTTTGCGGCCGGCATCGGTGATCGAATAAAAACGCGCGCGCCGGTTGTTTTCGCTCGCGCCCCAGGCCGCGCTGATCCAGCCTTCTTGCGCCATGCGGTGCAGCGCCGGATAGAGCGATCCTTCTTCCACGCGCAACGTCTCGCCGGCTACCTGTTTGATGTGGCAGGTGATGCCGTACCCGTGCATCGCGCCCCGGCTGGCCAGCGACTTCAACACCAGCAGGTCCAGCGTACCCTGCAGGCGGTCATTCGGATGTTTGCCCAAAGATCTTCTCCTAGCCAGCTATAGGACGTGGGGGATGCTAGTCGGTTAGCATGTGCCTCGCTTATATTTTCCCCCAAGAATCGTCCGGCGCCTTCCAGTTTCGATGTCTGTTCTTCCGATGACGCGCGATCTCGGCGATCACGGCGATTGGGCGCGCGGCAATCGTGCTACCCCTCCCCACTTCATCCCCGAAAAATATAGACTTACACGATTCATCCCCGGCGATACCCCCGCAACAACGTCTCCGGCCAGCGGGATTTTCCATCTAAACCCCAACATCGTCAGGCGCCTTCCCTGCGGCTCTAACTATATGCAAATAAATGATTTAACATACCACAGAGCAGGAAGAATATCAAGCGAAAAGTTGATCTAGTTGCGTTGTGGCGAGCGGTCAAACCGGAAGGAAGGATTACTGACGCCATCACCCAACTCCTTTGATATCAAACTAATTCTCCAATCCGCTCCGGTTCCCGCATCCTTCGCCCGCCTTGTACCATCTATAGGTGGTCCCGCAAACCGCATTACCCGGAGGCCATTATGTCCATTCGTCCCGTGAGAAAAGTCATCCAAGCCAAGCCCACGCTCGAAGGCGCGGGGGTGCATCTGCGCCGCGCGTTTGGGTTCGGCAACACGCATGACTACGATCCGTTCTTGTTGCTGGACGACTTCCGCAATGAGAAGCCAGCGGACTATCTGGCCGGGTTTCCGTGGCATCCGCATCGCGGGATTGAGACCATCACTTACGTGCTGGCCGGCACGGTGGAACACGGAGACAGCATGGGCAACGTCGGCGCCATTGCCGCCGGTGACGTCTAGTGGATGACGGCCGGCAGCGGGATCATCCACCAGGAAATGCCCAAAGGCGATCCCGACGGACGCATGCACGGCTTCCAGTTGTGGGCCAATTTGCCTTCGGCGCTCAAGATGACTCCGCCGCGTTATCAGGAAGTAAAGTCCGGCGAGATTCCGGAGATCACTGACGATGACGGCACGCGCGTCCGCCTGGTGTGTGGAAGCTTCTGGGGTAAGCGCGGTCCGGTGGAAGGGATCGCCACCGATCCGACTTATATTGACGTTTCGGTGCCGCCGGGCAAGCGCAAGACCTTGCCGGTGGAAACTTCGAACCACGCGTTCGCGTATGTGTTTGCGGGATCAGGCAAGTTCAGCAACGCATCTGGGCCGCAGGGAGTTCCGACCGAAGTCGCCGACGGAATTGAGATCGTCCCGGTGAAGGAAGCCGGCAACCGTTCGCTCGTGCTCTTCGATAGCGGAGATGAAGTCACGGTCCAGGCAGGCGATGAAGGCATTCGTTTTCTGCTGGTTTCCGGCAAGCCGTTGCAAGAACCCGTGGCGTGGTACGGGCCCATCGTGATGAACACGCAAGAACAGCTGCAACAAGCGTTCAAGGAACTAGATGCAGGTACGTTCTTGAAAGCGGCGAAGTGACGAAATCGCCGAAATCGCGCGTGATCGCCGTGATCGGAAAAGCAAAAGCGCAAGGCGCGAGGTCACCCACGAGATGCGACTTGGAGCAAGAAGTGCAACGGGAGAAGGCAATGAGTGAAAGAGCAATTGCAGGTCAGCCAGTCCAAAGCCCCAGCGGCTTATACCTCGAAGACTTGCACGTCGGACAGAAGTTTACGTCCGGCACTTATTTGATGGATGAAGCCCGCATCAAAGCCTTTGCCGCTGAATTTGATCCGCAGCCATTTCATCTGGATCACGCGGCAGCCAAGGCCAGCGTCTTTGGCGGACTAGCGGCGAGTGGCTGGCACACCGCGGCCGTAGCCATGCGCTTGTCCGTTTTGGGCGGCGTGCCTCTGGCCAACGGCATTATTGGTTTGGGCGGAGAGTTGGCGTGGCCCCAACCCACTCGGCCTGGCGATACGCTGCACGTTGAAAGCGAAGTTCTGGAGATCGTGCCGTCACGATCCAAGCCGAACCAGGCGCTGGTGAAAATGCGCTTGACCGCGCTGAACCAGAATGACGAAACGGTGTACACGTTCACTCCCAAGGTGTTGGTTTTCAAACGGCCCCCAGCCTAAGGTGACATTGTGGGGCTAGTCGCAGTCTTCGTACGGAGAGTCATTATGTTGCGATACGGCACAATGCTGGTCCTGATCTCGGTGGTCTTATCGTCGGAGAGCCAGGCTTGCTCTTGCCGAAGTTTATCGCGACCGTGTGAGTATCTGTTGCGCGATGTGGCGTTTGTCGGCCAAGTATTGGAAACACGCGCAGTGCAACATCAACGCGAGAGCAACCGCGTGAGTCCTGGTTATTCGATGCGCTTCTCCGTGGAAGAAACCTTGCGCGGCGATCTGGGCACCGAAGTCAGCGTTGAAACCGGCTCCGGAGGCGGTGATTGCGGCACCCCGCTGCGCCCTGGCGACCGTTTCCTGATTTTCGCTTTTCACGGTACCAACGGCGAGTTGTGGACAGGACTTTGCAGCGGTAATCGCGAACTCAACGGCGATCCCCAGAACCAGCAGTTTCTTGATGATCCCGGCGACGTGACCAATGCGACCACCATCGGTCTCGATGCCGGCGGCGAAGGAGATTTTTCAATCGACTCCGAGTGCTCCTACCATCTGCACGCCAGCTATAGCCGGACCGGTGTACCAACCATGTGCGCGAAGCCTGAGACCGTCGCGCCCGGCACAAGCATGGTACGCGCACGCTTTGTGCTGGATACCACGGGCGATAGCTGCGACCTCAAGGCGATTGACGAGCTGGCAAAACTCAAGGACCACCGTTGCTCACGGCCGGACGCCTGGATTACAAGCGACACGGCATTTTGTCTGGGCCTTGTCTTTTCTGCGCTAAACTTTGAATAAGCCCCAATCACCATGATCTTCGTCCTCGACAACTACGATTCGTTCACTTACAACCTGGTCCAGTATCTGGGCGAGTTGGGTGAGAGAGCGGAAGTCCGCCGCAATGATCAGGTGACAGTCGAGCAGATTGAAGAGCTGAAGCCCACGCACATCTTGATTTCTCCCGGACCGTGTACTCCGCAGGAAGCCGGTATCAGCATTGAACTCATCAAATATTTCGCCGGCAAAAAGCCGATCCTGGGCGTGTGCCTGGGACATCAGGCCCTGGGCGCGGCTTTCGGCGGGAACGTGGTGCGCGCGCGCCAGATCATGCACGGCAAGGTAAGCAAGATCCAGCATGATGGCCGGACGGTTTTCAAGGACATGCCGCAACCGCTCACGGCCACGCGCTATCACTCGTTGATCGTCGCCGAAAAAGACTTGCCCAGCGAATTGGAGATCAGCGCGGAAACGCATGACGAAGACGGCACGCGCGTGATCATGGGGCTGCGCCACCGCCGGTATCCGATTGAAGGTGTCCAGTTCCACCCCGAGAGCGTGCTCACCGAATCCGGGCGGTTGCTGTTGAAGAACTTTTTGGGCCTGTAACTGCGCGGACGTTTTGCCCCAACATTTAACCCAATTGGACTACAATTCCTGCAATGGCATCTATGCTGGAGGCCGGAATGACGCAATCGCGATCTGACAGGCGATCAATGCGGCGTTTTGCGCTGGACTTGCCGGTGAACGTGAAGCGGTTAGGCAACGCTAAACTGGAAGCGGCCGGCCGCACGCGCGACGTAAGTTCCCGTGGCGTGTTCATTGTGGTTGGCTCGGAGATGGTTCAGGGTGCGCCGATTGAGTTCATCATGACGCTGCCTTCGGAAATTACGTTGACCGACCCGGTGCGCGTCCATTGCCGTGGACGCATCGTGCGCGTGGAACGCAACGGCGACGAACAAGGCGTAGCCGTGGCCATTGACCACTACGATTTTGTGGGCGAAGAATCCTAAGGCAAAGATTCCCAGAGGACGAATCGCAAGCCACGGCCGCTGAGCAATGCTGCTTGGTAAAACTTCTAGGTAAATATCCTTAGGCGCTTTACAAGTTCATACTCCGGAAAACGTGCCCAAAGGCGCACTCATTCGCGGGATTTTTTTAAGGAAAGGCCCGTCCTGTTCTGGTACCCTTTTGAAAACCATGAAATGCAGTCGGTATCTTTTTATGTGGGCGGCCTTGTTGTTGCCAATGGCCGGTTTAGCCCAGTCTCCCGGTCAGGCTCCAGTCGGCGAACTTTATGCGTCGGACACGGGCGCGGCCCAACCTGTCTCCACGGGCGGTATGAGCGTGGTCACGGGATCTGAGCTCTCTGCCGGCGTGGCTGCGGCGCGTTTGCGGTTGTATCGTGGCGGCCAGGTGCGTATCTGTCCGCGCAGCAGTCTCAGCGTAACCAGTAGCAACACCGCCGGACTGATGTTTGCCATGGGCACCGGCACGCTGGAACTGGATTATCGATTGAACCAGCGCGTTGCCGATCTGCTGATCACTCCTGACTTCAGCGTGAATTTTATTGGTCCTGGCGCCTTTCACGTGGCCCTGGGTGTGAACAAAAAAGGCGATACCTGCGTGAAGCCGCTGCCGGGGAACACGGCGGAAATCAGTGTTTCAGAGCTGCTGGGCGCGGCGATTTACAAAGTCAAAGCCAATGAGTCAGTGGTCTTTCAGGGCGGAAAAGTAACCGTTCGTGGGGAATTGAAAGAGGAGTGTGGGTG
>Ga0075024_100000507_pt1 | contig 14319 bp, 12 predicted proteins | sample Str013_2_FD_71389 | JGI IMG/M metagenome (GOLD analysis project Ga0075024, IMG submission 71389) | Freshwater sediment microbial communities in response to fracking from Pennsylvania, USA - Straight Creek_MetaG_SC_2013 | ecosystem: Environmental > Aquatic > Freshwater > Creek > Sediment... | reverse complement strand
CCACGTAGCTGAACATCCCGGTTTGCAGTTGCTGATCGTCTCCTCGCATCCCTGCTTCTTATCACACTTCTCCCCGGTACCGGTAGTGACTTTTTCAACAAGCTCCTAGGGTGCCGTCGGACGCGCCAGGAGGTCATCGTGGCAAAGCCTAAAGCTAAGGACGACCGGGAAAAGAGAATCCCGGAAGATAGAGAAAATAGAATCGATGCCTTGAAACGCCACGCAGAAGAGCTTAGTGGTGGCCAGATGGAGGTTGGTAACCTGGACGACTGCCCAGCCGAGGTGGAAGAGGGATTCTGGAAACACCTGGTCGACTACGAGGAAGCTCCGTGGACGACCCACTTCCAGCAACTTGAGAACGCTGGCGTGTCTATCCCCAAGCCGGATTCGCTCAAGGATGAGGAACTGACGGCAAAACTCTGGGAGGTAATCCAAAAGCTCGCCTTGTTGCATGTGTTTATCGAACAGACAGATCATCTCAGCGACCGCGAGCTCTATACCCATCTTTGGACCGATTCCCTGCGGGAAGAAACAAAGGCACTGCCGCTGACTGCGAATTCCGCGTACCACATCCAACTGCTCGGCAGCGGCAGCGACGAAGATAACCTGCTGTACCTCAAGTATTACGCGGACGATGACTTCCGCCAGTATTGGCATCACGACTTTCCCAGCGATCCCATTCCCAGGCACGAAGACCCGCCTTACGACCGCGACCGTCGGCTGCCCACGCCGGATTACGGTCCGCCTACAGACCGAGAGCCCAACTGAAGCCGGGGAAATTTATGTCGGGTCACGCTCATCGAATCCCACCCTTGCTCCGAAGCTGAAAAACCAAATGCCAGCTTCTACGTAAGGATTGGGCACTCGACGCAAGTTGCTTACTTGCGAGTTCTTCTCGCGTCCAGGGAGGGATACCCAGATCTGGTGATCGGAGAATCGGGTGATCGGAAACACCCAAACCACCGCAGCCGATAGTTTCGCCACACTCCGAAGGCCGTCTTCTAGTTTAGAATCGATTTCGCATGGTCAATGTTCCATGGTTCATTAAGATTCCGGCCAAGGTCATCCTCTCACGGTTGCCAGTTGGTGAACGCACCTGGCAACGAGTGAATCTTTTCCGGGCCGGAGGAATGGACTCAGAGGCTTATGCGCGTTCAGTGTTCGATCAACACTACAAGGCGTCTGGCCTTGATGGCTTACGTGGCTGCACGATTCTGGAACTTGGTCCGGGCAATGGACTTCTCACTGGCAAATTTGCGGGCGAATTGGGAGCTACCAGGATTTGGCTTGTAGACTCGCATCCAATCGCTGAACCGGCCTCATTCCCCAACACAACGTACTTGAGCGATGGGCTCAAGTCTCTCCGGATGATACCGGACGCGTCGATTGATTTTGCTTTCTCCAATGCGGTACTCGAACATGTTCGGAAGCGGGAATTCGGGCCGATCGTTAAGGAAATATGCAGGGTCTTGAAGCCGCGAGGAGTTACTTCTCACCAGATTGATTTTCGCGACCATCTCCAGTATGCCCTCAACAATTTGCGTTTCTCTGAGCGCACCTGGGAGAGTGAATTCATGGCCAATTCTGGGTTTTACACGAACCGCCTGTCCTGGGCTCATATGAAAAGCGTTTTTGAGGCTTCGGGTTTTGCGGTTCAAAGCGAACGGCTTTCCCAGTGGGACAAGCTGCCAACACCGCGAAGCGCAATGGCGCCAGAATTTCGAGATGTGCCACTTGAAGAGTTGTTGGTGATGGATTGCCACGCTGTCTTGACGCCGATTTAGTTGTAGATAGGACCGCAGTTCTTGCTACTTTCCTCGCGCGCATGCCTAAGGCTGGTTTAGTTGCTAACAATGGACAAGGTCGTCCCCAAGGTAGGGAGGGAAACAGTGCGAGGAGATGTAGCAGTCAATTGCTAAAATCGAGTCCTAGCATGAGTTCGTTATCTTCTGGTCTAGTTGAGTGTTAGAGTTGTTTCGCCAAGTATTTGGAGTCATGAGATGTGTGGTATAGCTGGGTTCTGGCAGAAGAAGCGTCGCGCATTGGATCCCCAGAGAATTCTTTCCGCGATGGGCGCAACGCTGGTCCACAGAGGGCCCGATGATGCCGGCTTCTTTTGCGACAACTCAGCCGGAGTAGGTTTTGCGTTCCGCCGGCTTTCAATTGTCGATCTCTCGCCCGCCGGCCACCAGCCAATGACTTCGGCTTCTCAGCGGTTTGTGATCATTTTCAACGGGGAGATATACAACTGCGAAGAGATCCGCGCCGAACTCGGGCCGGGCTATTCATGGAAAGGCCATTCTGATACCGAAGTTGCTCTGGAGGCGATCGAGAGATGGGGACTGGTGGCAGCGGTCCAGCGGTTCGTGGGTATGTTTGCAATTGCGCTCTGGGATTCCAAGAAACGCGAATTGTATTTGGTGCGTGACCGTCTGGGCATTAAGCCTGTTTATTATGGCCGGGTGGAAGGTGATTTCGTCTTCGCGTCTGAATTGAAGGCCATTCACCAATATCCCGGTTTTGAAGGCCAGGTAGATCGCGATTCACTGGCGTTGTTCATGCGCCACAACTATGTTCCGGCGCCTCACTCGATTTACAAAGATATTCGTAAGCTTGAGCCGGGTTGTATCTTGACCTTGAGCGCCGCGGATGCCGACCCCGTGAACCATCGCTTTTGGTCGGCATCAGAGGTTGCCAGAGAAGGTGTTCGATCACGGGCCATCGGTACCGATGCCGAATTAATCGAACAATTGGAACAAAAACTTATGGACGCGGTACGTTTGCGCATGATTGCCGACGTACCTTTGGGGGCATTCCTTTCTGGCGGCATTGACTCGTCCGCGGTCGTAGCCTTGATGCAATCGCTAAGCTCTCGCCCCATCAAGACGTTTACCATTGGATTCCACGAAGACGGCTTCAATGAAGCCCAACACGCCAAGCAGATTGCCAGTCATCTGGGCACGGATCATACGGAACTCTACGTCACGGCGGATGAAGCCATGAAAGTCGTTCCGGAATTGCCTTCCATGTACGATGAACCGTTCGCTGATTCGTCGCAGATTCCCACGTTTCTGGTGTCACGTCTGGCTCGCCAAAGCGTAACGGTCAGCCTTTCGGGTGATGGTGGCGACGAACTTTTCGCCGGCTACAACCGCTACTCGGTTATCAATTCCCTCTGGAAGCGGCTCAAGTGGTTTCCTTCGCCGGTTCGCAAGACGGCCGCAAGTATGATTAGCACGATTTCACCCAGCAAGATCGACAGCATATATGGTTGGGTCAAGCCGGTGGTGCCGAAGCGAAAACGCCTGGCAGCGGTTGGTGACAAAGCGCACAAACTGGCGCAGATTCTGGACATGAATGGACCGCATGCCATCTATCTGCGCGCCTTGTCGCAATGGACAGATACTGCTGAAGTTGTTCCCGGCTCTTGCGAGCCGGACACGGTATTGAAGTTCATCCAAGATGGAGCCTGGCTTCCTACTTTGGAAGAGTTGATGATGTTGACTGACACTGTCAACTATTTGCCGGATGACATCCTCACTAAAGTTGATCGCGCCAGCATGGCGGTAAGCCTTGAGGCGCGTGTGCCGATTCTCGATCATCGCGTCGTTGAGTTCGCGTGGAAACTGCCAATGCACCTTAAGGTTCGCGACGGCGTCAGCAAGTGGATTCTCCGCCAGGTCCTGTACAAATACGTGCCAAAGAACTTGATTGATCGTCCTAAAATGGGGTTCGGCGTACCGATTGATAGCTGGCTCCGAGGACCGTTGCGGCCCTGGGCCGACGAACTACTTTCGGAGGAAGCCTTGCAGCGACATGGCCTCTTTAACGCGAAGATCATTCGCGAGCGATGGCATGATCATCTTTCTGGCGGACGCAATTGGCAATACTCAATCTGGACCGTACTCATGTTCCAGGATTGGTTTTTACACAATGCGGTTAGTGCTCAAGCCGCATGAGCAACAGCACTGAGTTTTCCCCAGACGCACGATTGGCTTAGGAGTTCTTTACCAACATTCACGAACCTCAGGGCGGGGATTGCTTTAAGATGTTGCGTACACGTTCCATGGCGTTCAACAAACATAACGAAACACTCGAAGCGACCGAAGACTCCGCCGGCCAAAACGCGGGTCCGATTCCAGCCCATGCTTTTCTTGAGCTCTTGATCATTCTGGCTAAGCGCAAACGGTTTATCATAAGCTTTGTCGGCGCGGTCGCTGTCATTTCTGTGGTTGTTACTCTCTTGCTGACCAAGTATTACACTGCGACTACCAAAATACTTCCGCCACAACAGAACCAATCAATGGCATCCGCGCTGTTAGGACAGCTAGGTCCACTGGCCGGTTTGGCCGGTGGAAATATAGGCTTGCGCAACCCGAATGACATGTATGTATCGATGCTGCGTAGCCGGACGGTTGAAGATGCTTTAGTAGATCGCTTTTCTCTGATGGGAATCTACAAGTCCAAGACCCGCGTGGGCGCCCGCGATGCTTTGGCGACAAACACGGAAATCACTTCAGGGCGCGACAATATCATCTCGATCTCCGTCACGGACAAAGAGGCCTCGCGAGCCGCCGACATCGCTAACGGTTATATCGCGGAGTTAGATAGATTAACGCGAACCCTGGCAGTCACGGATGCGGGCAAAAAACGGTTGTTCTTTGAACGCGAAGTGAAAACTGCAAACGACGAATTGGCCAAGGCCGAAGACGCGTTGCGGCAGACCCAGGAATCCACCGGCATTATCCAGCTCGACAGTCAGTCCCGAGTGATGCTGCAGGCCTATGCGGAGTTGCGTGCCCTGGTTAGCGCCAAGGAAGTCCAGGTCCAGGCCATGCGTTCGTTCGCCACCGCGGACAACCCGGACCTGGTTCGAGCGCAGCAAGAGTTGGCCGCACTGAAGGTGCAGGTTGCCCGATTCGAGCAAGGCCAGGGCGGTCATTCGGTAGCTCTTGAAAAAGTTCCTGGAGCAGGATTGGAGTATGTTCGTCGCCTGCGTGAGGTCAAGTATCGGGAAGTCCTGCTGGAACTCCTGACCAAGCAGTACGAAATCGCGCGGATTGACGAAGCCGAAGGTTCTGGTCTGGTGCAAGTCCTTGATCCGGCTCTGCCTCCTGAGAAACGCTCTTGGCCGCCACGCGCGGCGCTGGTACTGGCAAGTACTCTTCTAGCGTTCATCATTGCTGTTGCTGCCGCGTTTTTGATGGAGGGTTTCGAGAGGGTCAGGGAGGATTCCAGATTTTCTTCTCAGTGGCTGCTACTAAAGTTCCACCTGGTTGGCAACTCAAAGGGGAAAGTGAAGTGACGAAACCCGCGGCTTTCCAGCGTGCCGGCTGGGCAAGGCAGCCGCGGCGGTTTTGATTGATCTATCTGCAAGGATTGAATCAACTCGGGAGCACCACGTTTGAACATCGACGCTGCGAAATTGACTTTCTTTAGCAAGGGTGGCTGGTGAAAAAGGTCTGCCTCTTCCATTTGCCGAAAATGGACAACTTCCATGGCTATTCGATCGACAGCCTGGATCCCTTGCCCTATTTTCCGAGTGGCCGGTCGTCGTGGGGACGGGCCTTAGTGCGTCGACGCTTGACCAATTCTGCGGCGATTGATGAGATGTACCGCACCAAAGACGCTTCCTACATGCGCTTTGTCCGTGATTTTATTGACAAGTTTAGTGATGCTGATCTGATCATTCTATCCACTTACAACCCAATTCATCCTAACGTGTTAGATCAGCATTTCAAGAAACCGATCAAAGTCCTTGGATTTATCGACGATCCTGTTTGCGCATACACTGCGGGTATTGCGTATCTGTGGGCGTTCGACGCCGCGTTCTATATCTCGCCCAGTTATAACGATCATTTGTTGTACAAAGACGCTTTGCGTTCTTGGGGATGCCCGCAGTCGTACTGGTGGCCGTTGGTGCCCCCGAGTGGAAAAGGAGCTGAAGGGAATTTCTTCTGGCCGCTGGTCTCGCCTCGTGCCATTGCGGCTGAACGCGGCGACAGCTTCTTTCGTGATCGTGACCGAGACCTCATTTACGTTGGTGGGGCTTACGACTCTAAGTTAGACCGATTGATCGAGCTTCGCCAGAAACTCGGAAAACGACTGGAGATTTATGGTCGATGGCGGCTCAGTGGTTATTGGGGGGCTGTCCGCGGCCTGGTCGGGAAACGAGCCTTGTGGTCCAGGGTTCGTACGATTTCTGACGACCAACGCGCAGAGTTTTACTACCGCACAAAGATTGGTATCGATTTGCACTGGTCGGAGAGGCTGGAAACCGGGAACATGAGGATGTATGAAGTTCCAGCGCATGGCATGATGCTTCTTTGCAACAAAGCAGGCATGAATGCGCACGAGCAGATTTTCGTGCCGGACAAGGAAGCGGTCTTCTACGATTCCGTTCAGGACGCAGTCGACAAAGCTAAGTACTATCTGGCCCACGACGAAGAGCGCGAAAAAATTGCCCGAGCGGGTTTCGAGCGTGTTCATCGCGATTACGATGGCGAGATGGGACTGAAGAAGTTCCTTGATTGGGCAAGTACGCTGCCCATTAAGGAAAGTGCCCCGGGAAACACCGGCAGTGCCGACTTGCGCGGCAGCTTTCCGACTGCCACCAGGGTTCAACAAGTTTGATCAACTACATTACTCGCATTTGGACCGGGCCAGACTCCGTCAACCGGAAGATCTTTCGCGCGGCGGTTGTCGTAAGTGCTTTAGGCGTTGTGGCTCGCGGAGGCGCCGCAGTCAGAGAACTAGTAGTGGCGCACGCGTTTGGCCGCGATGATGCCCTTGATGCTTACTTGATAGCGTTTCTAGTGCCGTCGTTCGCGACCAGTCTGGTCATGAATGCTCTGGGAACCTCGCTCATTCCAACTTTTGTTGAAACGCGTCAGAAGAAAGGTCTTGAATCGGCGCAAGCACTGTTCTCCAGCGTTCTCGTGGCGAGTTTGGTTGTTCTTACCGGGATCGCGTTGCTCCTGGGTCTAACGGCCCATTGGTACTTGCCACATCTGGCGTCAAGTTTTCCTCCCGCCAAACTCCATCTGACGGAGCAGATTCTGTACCTATTGCTGCCTTTTGTTGTTTTCAACGGAATTAGTACCCTTGTGGCTTCCGTATTAAACGCGGGCGAAAGATTTGCGCTGCCGGCGCTGGTTCCTCTGGTCACGCCGCTTGTCAGCATTCTTTTTATCGTGCTGGCGGCCGTCCGCTGGGGCGGCTTCGCGCTCGCGGCAGGAGCTGTCTTGGGCAGCCTGCTTGAAGCGATGATCCTCGTTCCGTCACTCAAGTCACAGGGGCTCCGACTTATCCCTGAATGGAATGGCCTGCAGCCGGAGGTGCGTGCAGTATTCGCACAGTACCTGCCGATGATCGCGGGCTCGTTTTTGATGAGCGGCGCCGGTATCGTCGACCAGGCCATGGCGGCAATGCTTCCCTCGGGAAGTGTGGCCGCTCTCAGCTATGCCAACAAGATTGTCACTTTTTTTCTCATGGTGACCACGCCCGCTGTGGCAATACCCGTGCTGCCCTACCTTTCCAAAATGGCCACGGAGAAAGATTGGGCAGGGTGCCGCCACACTCTTAAGCGCTACTCGGCTCTGGCCTGGGGAATCACTCTCCCTTTGACTCTGGTCCTGATGATCTTCTCCGGACCCATCGTGCGTATTCTGTTCCAAAGGGGAGCATTCACGGCCGCCGATACCATCCTGGTAGCAAAGGTGCAATTCTTTTATGTACTCCAGATTCCGTTTTATGTTGTAGGCGCTCTTTTCCTCAGGTTTCTGTCCGCCGTGAAACGCAATGATCTTCTTATGTATGGTGCCGCCGGCAATCTGGCTCTCGATATCGTCCTGAACCTTATTCTGATGAGATACTGGGGTATCGCTGGAATCGCATTGTCAACCTCATTGGTCTATGCTTTCTCTTGCGCATTTACCATCATCTGGTCGATTCGAATACTATCCCGAGAACGGTCTGGTGCTGTGAATAACCTACAGCTTGAATAGGCAGGTAATCATGTCAACAACCTCGTCTACGGCCACACACCACGAGGGTGCGGAAGAAGTCCGGTTCGCTTTTGGCAAGAATTGGCAGCGCTTTCTTCGGGTTTTGACCGAAGAGCGAGTTCAAGAAGCGGAAAAGTCACTGTGTGCAATGCTTGAGGTCGCTGACTTGCGGGAGAAATCGTTCATCGACGTAGGCTCAGGGAGCGGCTTATTCTCGCTCGCCGCAATGCGGCTGGGATCCCGCCGGGTCCACTCTTTTGACTACGATCCTCACAGCGTGGCCTGCACTCAAGAATTAAAAAGACGATATTTTGAGAAGTCCGACGTCTGGACCATTGAACAAGGCAGCGCGCTTGATCCTGCCTATTTAGCGCAGTTGGGACAGTTTGACATCGTCTACTCCTGGGGTGTGCTTCATCACACCGGAAACATGTGGCAGGCGCTGGAGAACGTGGTCCCTCTGGTGGCGCCCTCGGGTAAGCTATTCATCTCGCTCTACAACGATCAGGGAATTCCTTCAAAGGTCTGGACAGTGGTGAAACGACGCTATAGCCGGAACGTTTTCTGGCGTCCGCCGATTATTGCGTTTTTTAGCTCATACTTTTTCGTGCGGGGGTTGATCAAAGACTTGTTAATTCTCCGCATCAACCCATTACGCCGGTTTCGCGAGCACAAGAAGTCCAGAGGGATGGACTACTCCACTGACCTGCTGGATTGGCTGGGTGGATACCCGTTTGAGGTTGCTAAGCCCGGAGGTGTTTTCGATTTCCTGCGGGCGCGAGGCTTTGAGTTAGTCAGGCTTACCACCATCGCTGGCGGCCTTGGTTGCAATGAATTTGTCTTCAAACGCTCATGACCACAGTCCGTAGAAAAGTGCTTTTCCTGGTGCCTTCGCTTGCCGGAGGGGGAGCCGAACGTGTGTTCTCAACGCTGCTTCGCCACCTGGACCGCAGCCGCTTTGAGCCGCATCTTGGCGTCCTGGAAGCCAAGGGCTCTTACATGGGAGACATCCCGGACGATGTGGATATACACGTGTTGAACATACCACGGGTTCGCTACGCGCTGCCCGGCATTGTGAAGTTGGCGTGGACAATAAAGCCGCAGACTATTCTTTCCACCTTGGCGCACCTTAACCTGGCTTTGATGGCGGGGAAGCCGTTTTTGCCGCAGGGTTGCAAACTGCTGATTCGTGAATCGACGCTGGCGAGCATCTTTCTCCAGACAGAAACAAGCTACCCACGCTTTTGGAGGTTGCTGTACCGGCGCCTGTATCCGCGATCTGATAAAGTCGTTTGTCCATCGGACGCCATAGCGCACGACCTTGCTGTAAATTTTGATGTTCCGCGTGAAAAGCTAGTACGCATCTACAATCCAGTTGATATCGAAAGCGTAGAGCGCGCGGCAATGGTTGAGCAAACCCCGTATACAGGCCCAGGACCACATCTAGTCAGCGCTGGTCGATTGAGCCGGGAGAAGGGTTTTGATGTTCTGCTGGATGCCATGCCCGCAGTTCTCCAAAGACACCCCGATGCCCATCTCACAATTTTGGGCGAAGGATCATTGCGAGGCGACCTGACCGCGCAGGCCCAAAGGCTTGGCTTGAGCGAACGCGTGGAGTTTGCTGGGTTCCAAGGCAACCCGTGGGCTTATCTAAGGCACGCGGACGTATTTGTTTGTCCTTCCCGCTATGAAGGAATGCCGAACATCTTGCTGGAAGCTGTTGCCTTGGGAACGCGCGCCGTGGCTGCTGACTGCCCAGGAGGCGTCCGCGAAATCAAGGACTGCGACGAAACGATTATCCTGGTAGCGACGGAAGACTCAGCAGCGCTAGCAGAAGGTATCATCACGGCTTGCGGGCAGCCGAATCATTACGTTGAAATCGAAGAGCGAGAAAAACGCTTGGAGAAATTCAAATTGGAGAAAGTTGTTAGCCAGTACAGCGAACTATTCTAAGCCTGATTTCTGAAATATTTTTCCTCAAAAAAAACAGGCTACGCATGACATAAGCACTCAATATGATTGTTGCAATTTACATAGTCGTTATCCTGGTACTTGGCTGCCTGTCCTTGACGAAGAAAAGAATCGTTGTTCTGCTTGGGTTCTACTGGGTTTACGGCTTTCTGAAGGTCATGTATCAAAGCAGTGGCCCGGAATGGAACCAATTAGCACTTTCCCAGTTCCTTTATGTAATTCTCTTGCTGTCAGCCATCGTCCGGTATCTTCGTGATGATTCTTTCCATGAGCAAGTGATCCGATGGCCACTGGCTCAATACTTTCTCCTGATTTGCGTGGTTCTCGCATCCGCTCTCTATTCAGCATCCAGTTTCCCATTTTCAAGCGACACGACTTCCAACGTTTGGAGTCGCCTTACGATTGTGTCTATCTTCTTACTGGCTGGCTCTCAGATTCAACAAGAGCGTGACTTGAAAGCCCTGTTCGGCACAAGCGCGGCAGTCTCCGTTGCTTTATCAATCTGGACAATCTGGAACGCATCACGTTTGAACTTTGAAGGGCTCCGAGGAGGCATCGATGTAAATCAGAACTTTGTATCCATGTTTATTTTTCCGGGGGCAATAGTGCTTGCCGACATGTCCCTGACCGAAAGGCGCCTCCCGCGAAGGTGCCTGGCGCTGTTCCTGCTTGTCTGTGTTGCGCTGGGAGCTTTGATCCTTGCTTCCCGAGGTATATTTGGAGCGTTTGCTGCCGCGATCCTCTTCATGCTGGCCAGGACGCTTCGGGGAAAGGGATACAAGGGCCTAATTGGTGCAATCGCGATACTCTTGGTGGTTTTCAGCGTGGCCTTGCTGCTTCCAGGGGGAACTGGGTTGCTGGATCGTTTTCAAGAGGAGCGAATCGGAACTTTGAATGATCGCACAGATATCTGGCTGCACGCGGTTCGGTATTTTGGCCAATCAGGGCTAGCCAGAATGTGTTTTGGAAATGGTCTGTCTTCTGCTTCCTTCGTAATTGCCCCAGCGATCCCACTGTATCAGAACTACCACAACGAATATCTGGCTTGGTTGATGGATCAAGGAGTTGTTGGATTAATAGTTTTCCTGGTTTTGCTGGTGTCGGTTGCTGGTAGCATCGCGAAGTCAAGCGAGTGGTCTAAGAATGTCATGTTCGGGTGGCTCGTTTTCCTTGCCGTCTCGGGCTTATCGAGTACGGTATCGGATCTGCACGTGTTTTGGCTGCTGCTGGGCGTTAGCGTGGCAGGTAGCTCCTTGCACTCTCGCAGTTCCTTCTTGCCACTAGAACCGAAGCTCCTCGGGTCAAAGGCAGGCGTTCTTCCGCAGTAGTTTGCAAGACAGGTGTTACAATCACGAGATTGCAGTGCATATGAATAACAGTGTTACAGATCCATCCTATTGGGATGCCTGGTGGTCAGGCCAGAAGTCCGCTTCAATTGATGACAACCATCCTTCCGTAGGCAAGCGCGGTTACTTGCTTCGAGCAATCGAACGCTATACTGGCCGGTTGGATGGACGATCGGTGGTTGAGTTGGGCGGTGCTGTTTCTTGGACGCTCATCTCGCTAGTGAAGTACCGATCCGTAAAGGCCACGGCCGTCGATTACTCTCCCCTTGCCGTGGCACAATCGAAAAAGCTATATGAGGCCAACCATTGCGAAATTGAGTTGGTCTGTGATGACTTCTTCTCCCCCGCACTGGACGGAAGAAAATTTGATGTTGTGACCCATTGGGGAGTTCTCGAACACGAGATCGATCCATCCCGGCTGATTCGCAGATCGGTTGAGCTGGCGAACGATTGGGTAGTTCTTACCATGCCAGAAATGCGGGGATTGGGTGGTTGGCTTTGGAAGAAAGTGGCGCCAAAGAGTTATTCCTTTCACATATTCCACAAAGATGAGGACGTGATCAAGGCCTTTGCTGACGTTGGCTGGGAGTGCAGACCATTTTCTTTCGGTCCTCCATTTGTTTTCATCTACGGAACAGGTGCCATTGGTTTTATTCCGATGACGCTGCAGAAAATCCAAGGCGCGTTATTCTCCTGCGGTCGTTTAGGACTGCCTTACCACTTAGGCATTCCTGTTTTTTCGTCCGCTCGTGGATTCGTTGCAAGAAAAAGTTAGATGCGGGTCATGCACGTGATCACCGGACTTGGGACGGGTGGTGCCGAGATGATGCTGTATAAACTTGTCTCGGGTAGCACTAAGGGTATTGAACATTCTGTTGTCTCTGTCGGGGACCAAGGGAGCATGGGAGCAAGAATTTCGGCCCAAAGCATCCCCGTACACGGTTTGGGAATTCGCCCGGCAACGCCGAACCCCCTGGGCTTCCTGGCCCTAAGAAGATTGACTCAAAAAATCCGGCCTCAACTCATTCAAGGATGGATGCCGCACGGCAACCTGATGGCTACCATTGCGGGAATACTTTCGCGGGACCAGCCGGCGGTTTTATGGAACGTCAGAATGTCGCTTTCAAGCGTCCATCGTGAACCGTGGCTTACCGACCTGGCGATCAAAGTGGGCGCCCGCTGTTCAGGAAGAGCAGCCGCGATTATCTACAACAGTAGAAGCGGCGCCCGTCAGCATGAAGCCATCGGCTACGATGCTTCCAAGACTGTCTTTCTTCCCAACGGCTTTGATTGCGATGTTTTTCACCCTGACCCGGAAACACGGAAGCGGGTCCGGGAGGAACTAGGTATTGGCGATGACGACGTCCTGATCGGCCTGGTGGCACGGTTCCATCCGATGAAGGACCACGAAGGCTTTCTAAGAGCCGCAGCGCTCGTGTCAAAAGTGCATAGCGGGGTGCGTGTAGCTCTGATTGGCACTGGGACCAAAGATGAAGCGCTCAAGTCGTTAGCGAGGAAGTACGGAATGGAAGACCAAGTATTGCTGCTGGGTGAGAGATCTGACACGCCACGTTTCACAGTCGCTTTGGACATTGCGTGCTCAGCGTCAGCGTGGGGGGAGGGTTTTTCAAACTCTATTGGCGAGGCGATGGCCTGCGGGGTGCCTTGCGTAGTCACCGACATCGGCGACAGCGGATTCATTGTCGGGGATACGGGGTTGACTGTCCCCGCAAGTGATCCGGGGGCCGTGGCTAAGGCTCTGAGCCAATTGATTCAAGCCGGTCCTGAACATCGGCAGCGGCTCGGCCTCGCAGCCCGGCGACGCATCGAAAATGAGTTCTCTCTGTCGGCGATTGTGCGTCAGTATGAAGACCTATACCTCAGCATGATCAAAAACGCCGTCACTCGGCTCCCCTCCATCTAAAAACAGCATTCATGGACTCGGCATTTCCAATGGGTTGTCCGTTATCAAGCAAGCCGGAATATCCCAAGGAAGAAAAGAGAGACAAAATGTCATTTACAGAGTCACCGCAGCGACGTAGCGCGTGGTCATAAAGTTCGGTCAACACAACAGGTTGAAGCGTTTTGATGGTGTGAACTGCGCCTTGCAGGACCTTGAAGTCGTACCCGTCAACGTCTATTTTGAGAAGCTTTAAGCTCGAAATATTTCGAGTCTTGCAGAACTCATCGATACTAACGCCTGATGATTCAGTGATTTCAGGAGGGGAATAAGAACTGTCGGCCTTGAAGGAAGAAACGAGTTCCCGGAGTGGAATGTCATGGTTACCGTTGGTGACCAGTTCTGGGATCACTTCAATATTTGAAATGCCGGCATTTAACCGCAGATTGGCGTGGAGCTTTTCACGGGCGAAAGCAGTCGGCTCAAACGCATAGACCGTTCCCGGAAAAGCTGCTTTGGCCATCAGGAGCGAGTGCGCTCCCACATTTGCTCCTACCTCAATCACGGTATCGCCTGGCTTGATGGTGTTAAGTAGGAAGTCAGTTGTTTCGGGTTCCCACGACCCATAGAAGTAGAGTGACCGGTCAATAGTCTGGGAGAGATCGAGTTGATACCGGACTCCTCGACGCACGCAGATGGTGTGTTGGCGGAGTTTAGACCAAGCTCCCATTACAGCAAGGGCGGGGCGCCTCAGATGAAGAGACCTGACTATTTGACGGACGCGCATAACCGAATCGAGTTTAGCACGGGTGAAACCGGCCTCCGTGTCTTTGCCTTGTAGAGCTGGCGTGGGTTCCAGCTGAGTCTCATTCTGTAGTTGTGTGGTGTCTTAGGACTTCTTGGCTAAATAAGGAGCATGCACATGGCAAAGGTTGTCCTCAGAGCCTGTGCAGTTCTTATGGGGTTACCGCCCGCATGGGTATTCCGGTGAAGTTGAACGTGGATTCCGGAATGAAACCGAACGGGGTTCCGGAACGAAAGTGAACAGCAGTCGGAGCAAAGCGACGCTGGCAGGATGATTGTCCAAGAAGTGTTC
>Ga0075024_100000504_pt1 | contig 14355 bp, 12 predicted proteins | sample Str013_2_FD_71389 | JGI IMG/M metagenome (GOLD analysis project Ga0075024, IMG submission 71389) | Freshwater sediment microbial communities in response to fracking from Pennsylvania, USA - Straight Creek_MetaG_SC_2013 | ecosystem: Environmental > Aquatic > Freshwater > Creek > Sediment... | reverse complement strand
TCCACCACCGCCCGCACCGCCTTGACGCCGGCGCGATGCCCGGCGGCACGCGGCAGCCCCCGCCGCGTCGCCCAGCGGCCGTTGCCATCCATGATGATGGCCACGTGCCATTGCGCGTGCCGGTCCCCATCGCCTTGTCGATCCACATTACTTTGCATTGTAAAGTCTCCGCGCAAAAAAGAGATCAAGCGAGCTTCAGGCGGCGCGTTCCCAGCGGGGCCGCGCCGCGCGCCGAACCCGCCTTGGCGGCGCTCGCCGCATCCTGCACCACCTGCTCCAGCACCTTGAGATAGTCGAGATAGCGCCGGCGGCCTTGCGCCGTAATCCGGCAGATGGTTTGCGGCCGGTTGTGCTCGTAGCCCTTCTCGATCTCGATGAGACCGGCCTCGTCGAGCACCTGAAGGTGGCGGCTGAGATTGCCGTCGGTGAGGCCGCACATCTGCTTCAAGTCGCCGAAGACCAGCCCCTTGGGATGCGCCACCAGCGAGGTCAGCACGCTCAAGCGTGCCTTCTCGTGGATCACGCGGTCGAGCCCGTCATAGGCGAAGCGCCCGGCCGGCCCGCTTTTAGGATCAAGCTTCGACATCACGACTCTCTCCGACGCTCCGATACAGAACTGCGGCAATGAACAGTTGCCCGACCCCATAGGGCACCGCCATGGCCCACGGCGAATAGGCGTGCGCGTCGTTCGCGAAAGCCAGGCTGGCAAGCCCGGTGGCGAGATACCAAACCCCCGCCGCGAACATCGGGCGCGGCAGCGAGCGGCAGGATGCGAAGATGCCGAGGCTGAACACGATCTGCCACAGGCCCGGCAGCATCCACAGGCTCTGCGGCGCGAACCGGAAGAGAACGAACGTCAGCAGCGCCCCGGCTACGCCGGCCGGGATGAATTGCTCGGTCGCCGCGTGAATCATCGCATCGGCAAGGCCCGAATGAATCCGCCGCGAACGCGCCACCATCTCGATGCCGATGAGCAAGACCGAGATCGCGGCCGTCGCGACCCAGATGGCGACATAGTCGAGCAGATCGCCGGCCGGATCCGGCAGCCAGAGCGCCTGAATTCCGGCCGCCCCCACCGCCACGAAGCCGGTCGCCGCCACCGTCATCGGTCCGTAGCCCCGAAACTCGGTGCCGCGCGCCAGCTGACTGCGGATCGCCGTGATATCGGCCAACGCCCGGTCCAGCTCTTCCATGCCCGCCCGCCCGTTTCACTTTGCGGTACAAAGTATATGGGTTTGCGAGGCGAAGTCAAGACGCTTGCCGGCGACGGCCCTACGCAACAAGGCCGCTTTTTTCGAGATCGATCATGCGCACGATCATCGAGCGCCTCGGATCAAAGGGCACGTCTTCAAAGCCCCAGCGCCGATAAAATTGGCGAACTTGCTCGTCGAGCGGATGCGTGAGCACGGCGAAGCTGCCAACATCGCGGGAAGCACGTAAAGCCGTCGTCAGCGCAAAAAGCAAAAGCGACGTGGCATGGCCCTGGCGTTGATATGCTTTGTCAATTCCGAGCTGGCCAAGCAATGTTGCGGGCACCGGATCGGGTTTGTTGCGCTGGTGCGGCTTGGCAAGGAATTCGCGCTCGATCTGAGCGGCGCTGAGCGTCACATAGCCGGCAACCAATCCAGTGCCGACATCACAGATCACGCTGACGCGCGATATGCCTGCCGCATGATTGTTCCAAGCGTGGCGTCCGAACCATGTATTCAAAGAGTCCCGCCCACAATCGAAATGGCGGCGCTCGTCGTCTTCTGAGAGCGGGCGCGGCGGCGTTACTTCCGCCATGTCGGGGGCTTGCCGACAAGATTCTTGAGCCCGGCAATTGTTCGCGCAGGCTCCGACGCCCAGGCCTCGAACCGTTCCCAATCCTTGGCCGGAATGGTAACGATTCGGCGCTCCAGCACATCTGCTTCGGCGGCCTCGAGCGCCTTGCGCCGCACGAAGTCGCTCACATTCGTCCGGGCTTGCGATGAAGCCGCTTCCAAAAGGGCACGTTCCTGATCGCTCAATCGCACGCTCAATACCGACGATGACATAACGGAATTCCCAGTCTTACCGACGACGCTGTATGACAATGACATACAGCCGAAGAATGATCAATAGCCGCTGACGTCGAACGCTGAGGCTATCGTCGCGCGCGGACGAGGACTTCCCGTCCAGGCTCGGCCGTTCGTGACTTCACCCGAGCCCGCGCCTCGCTTGGTTTCGCCCTCACCGCAGATCGCGATGGCTTTGGCGCAGCAGCCGGAATGGGAATGTCCGAATTGGCGTCGTCGGCCATCTCCAACCCAAACAGGGCCGCCATGTCGGCGCCATCGAGCACTGTCGCCTTGGAGTGCGCCGATTTGGCCAGCGAAAGGTTCGGGCCGGCGCCAGCAAGCAACTCGTTTTCATCGACGCCGCGCAGCACGAAGAGGAGCTGCGGCGTTTGGTCCAGCCGGGCGCCGACCCCATAGAGGACCGCCGCAACGTGCTTGCACATGTCGGCCCAATCCGGGCAGCTGCACGAAAGCTTGATTTCGGCCGGGGCCGGAAACAAGCCGTCGCCCTCCCGGCAGACTCTATCCATGACGCCCTCGGCGAGGCGGCCCTGCAGGAGCTCCACCAATGAATCGATCGTTCCCGCGCAATCGCGGCAGATGGCTTTCCAGCGAGCCGCTTTGACGGGGGCGATGGTCGCCCTCACTTTGTAAAGCTCGGAGCCGGCCACCATCGCCACGACCTCGCCCTTGGCGATCCGCAGGTCGAGGACAGATCCGTTGCGGACATAGGTCCGGCCGCGCGGCAGGCGATTCTCGAAGTCGCTGTAGCGTTCGAGGTTCGTGCACCACGACTTGCCCCAAAAGCTCCTGGCGATGATGCGCCCCTCGATCCTAACAGGGGCGACGACCTCGCCCTTCTTCTTGAGCTTCGCCAGCTTGCGTTCCGCCTGCCGCCGCCGCTCGGCCACAGATACGTAGGGTCGCCACTCGAAGTAACCCATCCGTCAGCCCTCCTTCATCGCCGCACCCAGATCGAGAGCCACGAGCCGGAGCAATTCGTCGCTTTTCATCTCGGTCAGGACCAAATCCGCCCCGCCGCTCAAAAAATCCCCGGCCAGTTTCTGCTTCGCCTCGATCATCTGGTCGATCTTGTCCTCGACGGTGCCGCGGCAAACAAACTTGTGCACCAGCACGTTCTTAGTCTGCCCGATTCGGAACGCCCGGTCAGTAGCCTGGTTTTCCACAGCCGGATTCCACCATCTGTCGAAGTGGATAACATGCGCGGCGGCGGTGAGGTTGAGCCCGGCACCTCCGGCCTTGACCGAGAGCACGAAGAACGGGATGTCGTCGTCCTCCTGGAACTGTCGCACCAAGTCTTGGCGCTTCTTGACGGCCGTCTCGCCGTGCAGGACCAAGCCCGGACGCCCGAACACCGAGCCCAGAAACGACGCCAATGGCGCCGTCGTCTCCTTGAACTGGGTGAAGATCAGGGCCTTCTCCTGCCGGGAGGCGATTTCCTCGGTGAGCTCGCGCAAACGCGCGAACTTGCCGCTGTCCTCGCCGGCCCACGAATTGTCGCCCAGCCATTGCGAGGGATGGTTGCAGATCTGCTTCAAGCGCATGAGCAGCGCGAGAACGATACCTTTGCGTTGGATGCCCTCCGCGTCTTCGAGCTGGTCGGAGAAGTCGTCGACTGCCTGCTGGTAAAGGGCGGCCTGCTTGCGGCTCAAGAGACAGAACGCCTTCACCTCGGTCTTGTCGGGCAAGTCCGAGATGATGCTCTTGTCGGTCTTCAGCCGCCGCAGAATATAGGGGCGGACCAAATCGCGGAGCGGACCGTAAGGATTTTGCGGCTGCTCTTCGAGCCGCTTGACGAATGTCGAGAATTGCTTGGAGGAGCCCAACAGCCCCGGATTGATGAAATCGAAGATCGACCAAAGATCGCCCAACCGGTTCTCGATCGGCGTGCCGGTCAGCGCAATGCGCGTATCGGCCCGCAGGCGCTTGACCGTCTGGGTCTGCTTTGCGGCCGGGTTCTTGATGGCCTGCGCCTCATCGAGCACCGCAAGTCGCCACGATGTGGCCGTCAGTCGCGGTAGGCGTGCCAGAAACCCATAGCTTGTAATGACCAGATCGACATCCGTGAGACTAACCTCGCCGTCAGCCTTGAGTTTTTCGGCCGGCATGGCCGACGGATGGACGACGATCGCTTTCAGGCTCGGCGCAAACCGGGCGATTTCAGAGGCCCAGTTGGCGAGGAGCGACGCCGGCGCGATCAGGAGCGACGGCTTGCGCACGCTCGAAGCCTCGGACCTCAGCACGAGCAGCAGCGACAAGACCTGGATGGTCTTGCCGAGCCCCATGTCGTCGGCGAGGCAAGCCCCAAGTCGGAGCCGGGCGAGCAAATGCAGCCATTGCACCCCGGCATGCTGATAGGGTCGCAAGGTCCCCTTGAGGGATTGGCCGGGATCGACGCGCGCGAGCCCGCCGGGGCGGCGCAAGTCCTCCAGTGTCTCCGCCAGCCAGGGTCCGGCGACGGTCTGGCTCCAGTCGGCATCGGCTTGCCCGGCTGTCGCGTCCCCGGAAATACCGGCTCCGGCCAGCATGCGCACGGCTTCCCCGAATGACAGACCCTTGTCAGCCGCGTCGCGCTCGATGGCCTCGAACTGCTCGAGCGTCCGGCTCAATCGTTCATGATCGAGCTCGACCCATTTGCCCCGGATAAAAGCCAATCCGTCGGTTTGCGCCAGCAAGCGCTTGATCTCGGCCGCCGAGAGATTTTCGCCGTCGAGGGTCACCTCCATCCGAAAGTCGAGCAGCGCGTCCAACCCGAGCTGCGATGGTACCTTGCCGCCGACCGTCGCCTTGACCTGCGGGCGTGCGGGGCGGTTCATGCGCCAGCTTGCCGGCATCCGCACGACCACCCCGGCGCTTTCGAGCGTGGAAACGTCCTTGAGGAGCGCCAGCGCCTGTTGCGGGCGCCAGCGCAAAGGATGAAAGATCTCGCCGGTATCGACCATCGTCTTCAACCAGCCGCATTGCTCGGCGGCACGCTGAACCGGCATCAGCAACGACAAGAGACGCTCGCGGTTCTTTGCGCCGGAATACTCCTGCAGCGCCTTGCCGAGCGGCAGATGCTGGGCCTTCGCCTGGGCCGACAGCCGCGTCGTGTAGGTGGCCAAAAAGGCGAACGGGGCTTCATCGTCCTTCCGGTTCTCGGCCAGATTGAAATGCACACGGCCGACTAAATTCCAGGCAGGATGCCTGGATTTGAGAAACTCCTGCACGGACAGCTTCGCTTCGATCAGCTCGGCATCGAAAGCCGCATCCATGCTGCGCCAGAGGTCGGCCAGGACGGAAGCCGTCAGATATTCAGCTCCCGCCATGGGCGGAGCAGCGGCAGCCATCTTGTTCAGGTCTTCATCGGCAGGAATGGGTACAGGAGACTTGGTCTGCCCCTCGCCGATATCCGGAAGCGCGCATAGCGCCGTTACGTAGCGCGTCGCAAACTCACGCCAATACGACAGCACCGGCGGCAGAATCGCCCCGACTTCGTCGGCGCCTAGACGCAACAATCCGTGTCCGGTGCCCCGGCCAAACGCCGTTTCCAGCCGCGCGCCGTGCTCGAACTCCGGCATCGCCGCCTCGCCCTCTCTCCTGAGGGTCAGCGAACCGTGCGGGGTGAGAACGAGTGCCAGCCTCATCAATACATCTTGTGGTTCACGGTGACGGTTAATTTGCGTACGCGGCTGCGGCGGTGTTCGAACTTTGCCACTTTAGAGCTGATTCTGCCGTGCCGCGAACCCCAAGCGGCTGCTTACTCCGTCACGGCCATTTGCGTTGCAATCCCGGCTCGACAGCCGCAGCGGCAAGACGGCCGCTCTTCCGCCGGCCCGCGCAATCGGTGTAACGTGAGCCTGAACTGGGCATCCGCGGCGACATCTCCATTCAAGGAAAATGGTCGGCGCGGCTTGGAGGCAATCACCGGAGGGTGCTTGATGTTGGGTAAGGGCTTGATCGTCATGCTCGCCGCGACGGCGGCGTTGGTGCTGGCGCCGTGCGGCGCGCGGGCGTTCGATGAATCGAAATATCCCGACCTCAAGGGTCAATGGGAGCGGGTCGGCGCGCCGCGCTGGGTCGCGCCGGGGCAAAAGGCGCCGCTGACGCCGGAATATCAGGCCGTCTACGACGCCAACCTGGCGGATCAGGCGGCCGGCGGACAGGGCGATTGGCCCTCATCGTTCTGCATCCCGCAAGGCATGCCGGCGATCATGAACCTGTACGATCCCATGGAGATCGTGGTGACGCAGGACACCACCTATATCCTGATCAGCCACATCAACGATTCCTACCGGCGGATCTACACCGACGGGCGCGACCGGCCGGCGGAGGGCACGGTCGAGCCGAGCTATGCGGGCTATTCCATCGGCAAATGGGTGGATACGACCGGCAGCGGCCGCTACGACGTGCTCGAGGTCGAGACGCGCAATTTCCGAGGTCCGCGGGCGTTCGAATCCACCGGCCTGCCGCTGCACCGCGACAATCAGAGCGTCATCAAGGAGCGCATCTATCTGGACAAGGCCGACCGCAACATCCTGTATGACGACATCACGGTGGTCGACCATGCGTTGACGCAGCCGTGGACGCTGCACAAGAAGATCGCGCGCGTGAATGCGGCCCGGCCGGTTTGGCGCTCGGACCTCTGCGAGGAAGACAACGCGCTGGTGCGCATCGGCAGGGATGGCTATTTCCTGAGCGCGGACGGCTATCTGATGCCGACCAAAAAGAACCAGCCCCCGCCCGATCTGCGCTATTTCAAGCAATCGCAGAAGTGACGACTTTGCAAAGCGACGACCTGCCGGACGACGAGGTCCATGCGCGCCGCCTCGAGCCGCGCGAATGGGCGGCGGTATTTCCCATCGTGGCGCAATTGCGCCCGCACCTCGACGCGGAGAAATTCCTCGACCGGGTTCGGCGGCAAAGCCATGGCGGCTACGAGCTGGTCGGAGCGTATCGCAACGGCCGGCTGATCGGGGTGCTGGGGATGCGCCCGGTTCACACCCTAGTGCGCGGCCCGCACCTGCACGTGGACGATATCGTCATCGAGGAATCGGAGCGAAGGGCCGGCGGCGGCCGGGCCCTGATGGCTTACGCGGAAGCCGACGCGCGGGCGCGCGGCATGACGGCGGTGTTTCTCGATGCGAGGCCGGAAGCGATCGGGTTCTATCAGGCGATCGGCTACGAGCTGCACGCGGTCCCGTCGATGAGGAAAACCCTGTAGTCCTCGATTCGGCGTGAAACTCCACGCGTTTCACCTTGCCATGGTGCCCACATCCGAGTGCGACAGTCTCTGCGTCAAGGCGAAGAGCCGAACTCCCCATTTGTTGATCCGAGCAGGACACGGATACCGCTCCAGCATCTCGCGTCGTCTTCCCGGCGCCGCTTCATCGCTCAGTGGTATCCGAGTCCTGGATTCGCCATAGCGATTCGCACATTCAGGAAACGCCGCCTTAACCAGCTTCGCATGGCGCTGATCGCACGTGTCGCAAGACGATTATGCTGCGATTGCGGTTCACGCGCAGGAAATACGTCCGGCTCGACGATCGTCCCTGATTTGATTTGGGCGCGTTCAGCTTTTCTGCTCGCCAAGAGAACAAGGAGGGCAATGATGCCCCGCTACTTCTTCAACATCATGGAAGGCCAATCCCAGAATCTCGTGAGGGATATCGAAGGGGCTTTGCTCTCCGGTGTCGGCGAGGCGCGCAAAGAGGCGGTTGGCTTGGCCCAGGACATTACGCGGCACGGAATTCACGAACCGACCCAGACCTGGACGGTGATCGTCACCGACGAGACGGGAGACGAAGTTCTCACGGTGCCACTATCCCCGGCATCTGCCCGCAAGACTAACGGCGTCTTTGGCCTGGGCAACCGCATGGCCAAGCTCGAACCGAGCTCCGGCCGGGGCACCATCGTCTGGTTGATAGGGGCAGCGGTGTTTGCGATCACCGTGCAGACGGCCCTCACGGTCGTCCATGTCGCGCAACAGCACGGCAGCTACCAGACCGCTTCGGCACCAACCGAAAGCGCCGTCGTGGCGGTCCGCTTTGCTGCGGAGGCCAGCATGGCGGATGTCGGCAAATTCCTGGAGAGCTACCAGGCCTCTCTGGCCGGCGGCCCTGGTCCGGGCAATCTGTATCGCCTCAGCATCGGGGACACGGCTTTGCCGCCAGAGGAGCTTGCGAGGATCGTCGGCCGCATGGCGCAAGAGAAGATCGTCGCGTTTGCTGCTGCGGTGCAGTGAGCCTGGGTCTATCCCGCGAATCTCCTTGAGAGTTTGAGACCTGGGTCTGCGATCGCAGGGCGGCACGACTTTGCCGCAAGCGCGTCATTTTGCACCGATAATTTCAGTTAATCATTTTCAACTGATCATTCGTGGCTGAACTGCGTATTATCATTTTTGATGGAAAGTATTATTTGGTCTTGCTTCCAGAAGTAGGCGCTGGAAGCACCTTGTTTAGGCGCCAATTTATGCTGCGGATACAGAAAGTTTACTCCGTCAATACGCAACCCAAGCACAAAAATCGCTCAGATCCACGGGGATTACCGATTTTTAATGTCTCGTCCAGCTTGTAATCAGGGCGTCGGTACGAGAAATAATGTGTCTACCGAGAACAACTGGTGCCGCCATGAAAGTGATTACCGAGAAAGCCAAGGGCCGACCTCCGCGCCGGTTCCTTTGGATTGTCGGTGTCGCGGCGGTGATCTTGGCGGCGGGTGGTCTGTTCTGGCGATGGGGCACACCGCCGCCGCGCGCGGCGGCGCAGCCCCCCACGGTGCCGGTGACGGTGGCAATGGTGGCGCGCCGCGACGTTCCGATCCTCCTGCAGGGGTTGGGAACCGTGCAGGCCTCGAACACCATCGCCATCCGCAGCCAAATCGACGGCAAGCTGCAGTCCGTCGACTTCATCGAGGGACAGGAGGTCCACAAGGGCGACACACTGGCGGTGATCGATCCGCGCGCGCAGCGCGCGGCGCTTGACCAGGTGGTGGCCAAGAGGGCGCAGGATCAGGCCCTATCGAGCGCCGCCCAGAAGGATCTGGAGCGCTTCAAGACGCTGGTGCTCAAGAACGCCGAGACCCAGCAGAACGTCGATTCCCAGCAGGCCAAGGTGGATCAGCTCAAGGCCACGATCGACGGCGATCAGGCCGCGATCGAGAACGCACAGACCCAGCTCTCCTACACCACCATCACCGCGCCGATCGACGGCCGCGTCGGCTTCCGCCAGGTCGATGCCGGCAACATCGTCCATGCCAACGACCAAAATCCGCTCACGGTACTGACGCAGGTCCGACCAGTGGTGGCGACGTTCACGCTGCCGCAAAAGGACCTGGCGGATGTGCGGGCGGCGATGCTGCGCGGCACCGTGCCGGTGGTCGCCTTCGATCAGGACAATATCCGTCAGCTCGCTGCGGGCGAGCTCCTGCTGGTCGACAATCAAATCGACCAAGCCACCAGCACGCTCCGCCTCAAGGCCAAATTCGCGAACACCGACGATCGGCTGTGGCCGGGCGAATTCGTGCATCTGCGCGTCCAGGTCGACACCCGCGCGGGCGCGGTGACGATCCCTCCGGTGGCGCTGCAGCGCGGGCCGCAAGGCTACTATGCCTGGGTCGTCAAGACCGACAACACCGTGGAACAGCGGCCGATCGAAGCCAGCCAGGTGAACGACGAGGTCGCCATCGTGACCAAGGGCCTCGCGCCCGACGAGCGGGTGGTCGTCAACGGCCAATACCGTCTGCAGGCAGGATCGCGGGTCGACGCCAAGACCGATCTGGCGGCAAATGCACCGGACAACCGCTCGTGAACATCTCGGAACTCTTCATCCGCCGCCCGATCGCGACCTCCCTGCTGATGGGGGCGCTGGCGATCGTCGGGATCGTGGCCTTTCCGCTGCTGCCGGTGGCGCCATTGCCGCAGGTCGATTTCCCGACCATCCTGGTGCAGGCGCAACTCGCGGGAGCTAGCCCCGACACCATGGCCGCGACGGTAGCGGCGCCGCTCGAGCGCCAGTTCGGGCAGATTTCCGGCGTCACCCAGCTGACCTCGACCAGCGTGCTCGGCGCAACCGCCATCACGCTGCAATTCGACCTCAACCGCAACGTGGATGCGGCCGCCCAGGACGTGCAGGCGGCGATCACCGCGGCCGGCCGCCAGCTGCCGACCACGCTCACCTCGCCGCCGACCTATCGCAAGGTGAACCCGGCGGACGCGCCGATACTCATCCTGGCCGCCCATTCGGACACGCTGCCGCTCACGACCGTCGACGATTTCGCCGACACCGTCGTGGCGCAGCAAATCTCGCAGATCACCGGCGTGGCGCAGGTCATCATCGGCGGCGAACAGAAGCCGGCGGTCCGCGTTCAGGTCGATCCGGAGAAGCTGCAGGCGCGCGGGCTGACGCTGGAGGACGTGCGCAGCGTGCTGGCGGTCGCCAACTCCAACGCCAGCAAGGGCAGCATCAACGGCGTCCGGCAGAGCTTTACGATCGCCGCCAACGACCAAATGCAGAGGGCGGAAGACTACGACAACGTCATTATCGCCTATCGCAACGGCGGCCCGATCCGGGTCCGTGACGTCGGCCATGCGGTAGCAGGACCACAGGACGTCAATATTGCGGCGCTGACGGGCGACAAGCCTGCCGTCATCCTGCTGGTGTTCAAGCAGCCGGGCGCCAACGTCATCGACACGGTCGATCAGATCAAAGCCGCGATGCCGGCGCTCGCCGCCGTCATACCGCCGGGCATGCACCTGGACACCATCGTCGACCGCACGCAGACCATTCGCGCCTCGGTGCGCGATGTCGAATTCACCCTGGCGCTGACCATTTGCCTGGTGGTGATGGTCATTCTGGTGTTCCTGCGAAATTTCTGGGCCACGCTTATTCCGAGCGTCACCGTGCCGCTGTCGCTGCTGGGGGCGGCCGCGACCATGTATCTGCTCGGCTTCAGCCTGGACAATCTCTCGCTGATGGCTTTGACGCTCGCGGTCGGCTTCGTCGTCGATGACGCGATCGTCGTGGTGGAGAACATCTACCGCCACGTCGAGGCCGGCAGCTCGTCGATGGCGGCCGCGATCAAGGGCGCGCGCGAGATCGGCTTCACGGTGCTTTCGATCAGCATCTCGCTGATCGCGGTGTTCATACCGCTCTTGCTGATGGGCGGCATCATCGGGCGACTGTTTCGCGAATTCGCGCTCACCGTGACCGCGGCCATCGTGGTGTCGGTCGTGGTCTCGCTTACGCTCACGCCGATGCTCTGCTCGCGTTTCCTGCGCAAGCAGTCGGAGCATCATGGCGGCCTCTATCGGGTCATCGAGCGCGGCTTCGAGGCGCTGATCAGCGGTTACCGGCGCATCCTCGACGTGGTGCTGCGCCACCAGCCGCTCACCCTCATGGTCTTCCTCGCCACCTTGGCGGTGACCGCTGTCCTGTTCGTCATGATCCCGAAAGGCTTCTTTCCGACGCAGGATACCGGCCTGATCCAGGGCCTTTCGGAAGCCGCGCAAGACGTCTCCCCGGACGAGATGAAACGCCTGCAAGGCGAGCTTTCGCGGGTGATCGCGCGCGATCCCGACGTCGCGTCGTTCGGTTCATTCTTCGGCAACGGTGGCGGCAATACGTTGAACACGGCACGCTTCTTCATCGGCCTCAAGCCGCGCGACGAGCGCAATGCCACGGCGCTCCAGGTGATCAATCGGCTGCGGCCGCAACTCGCCAAGGTGCAGGGCGTCAATCTCTTCCTGCAGCCCGCCCAGGACATCACCGTGGGGGGCAAGATCTCGCGCGGCCAATTCCAATATACCCTGCAGGACGCCAACCTGGAGGAGCTCAACACCTGGGCGCCCCGCATGCTCGCCAAGCTCAAGACCGTACCCGGGCTTGCCGACGTTTCCACCGATCAGCAGGGCAACGCCCCCCAGCTGCGGGTGGAGATCAATCGCGACGCGGCCGCGCGTTTCGGCATTCAGCCGCAAGCGATCGACGACACGCTCGCCGATGCCTTCGGCCAACGCCAGGTGGGGCAGTTCTTTACCCAGACCAACTCTTATTTCATCATCCTCGAAGCGCCGCAGGGCCTGCAGCAGAGCCCCTCGGCGCTCGACAAGATCTACGTGAAAGCGCAGGGCGGCGGACAGCCGGTGCCGCTGTCGACGCTCGTCAACGTCGACACCAACCACACCGGCCCGCTTTCGGTCTCCCATCAAGGGCAATTCCCGGCCGTGACGCTGTCGTTCAACTTGCAGACCGGCGTTGCGCTCGGCCAGGCGGTGGACGCGATCCAAAAGGCGGAAGCCGAGATCGGCAAGCCGCCATCGCTGATCGGCACCTTCCAGGGCAATGCCCAGGCCTTCCAAACCTCGCTGTCGAGCGAGCCGATCCTGATCGTCGCGGCGCTGCTGGTCGTCTATGTGATCCTGGGCGTGCTGTACGAGAGCTACATCCACCCCTTGACGATCTTGTCCACCCTGCCCTCGGCCGGCGTCGGCGCGCTGCTGGCTTTGTGGGCGGGCGGATTTGATCTGTCCGTGATCGGCATCATCGGGATCATCCTCTTGATCGGCATCGTGAAGAAGAACGGCATCATGCTGGTGGACTTTGCCATCAGCCGCGAGCGTGAGGGACTCTCCGCCGAGGCCGCCATTCGCGAGGCCTGCCTGCTGCGGTTCCGGCCGATCATGATGACCACGATGGCGACGCTGCTCAGCGGCCTGCCGCTGATGCTCGGAAACGGCTCGGGCTCGGAACTGCGCCAGCCGCTGGGCTATGCCATGGTGGGCGGGCTCGTCCTGAGTCAGCTGTTGACCCTGTTTACGACTCCGGTGGTCTATCTCTATCTCGATCGCCTGCAGACGTGGCTGCGCGGAGAACGGCATCGCGAGCCGGTCCCGATGCTGGAAGCGGCGGAGTGATCGGCGCAGCGCGGTTTTGATGCGGTAGAGCCGGTCCGGCGGGCGGGATGGCTTCCTTGCCCTCCCGCGGAATGGTACCGTTTGGGCCGACGCCGTGGATCGAAGGCCTCGGGCGCCCGGCGCCAGATCAGGGGGCAAGAACGGATCGCCCCGGGCAGAGCTGAATTTTCCAGGAGCCACCCGTGCGGATCATCGATTCCCAGGTCCACATCTGGGCGGAAAACACGCCGGACCGGCCCTGGGCGCCGAACATGGAGGGCCGCGCGCACATGGCGGAGCCTCTGAGCGCGGAGAAACTTCTCGGCATGATGGACCAGGCCGGCGTCGATGCCGCGATCCTGGTACCGCCCTCGCTCGAAGGCGACCGCAACGATCTGTGCCTCGCGGCGGTGCGGAAATTCGGCGACCGCTTCGCCGTGATGGGTCGCCTCGACTTCACCAAGCCGGGCTCGCGCGCGGCGCTCGCGACCTGGCGAGACCAGCCCGGCATGCTCGGACTGCGTCTGACCTTCCATCGCCCCGATACGAGGCCGCAACTCACCGACGGCACCGCCGACTGGCTCTGGCCGGTCGCGGAAAAGCACGGCATTCCGCTGATGGTGCACGCACCGGAGCGCCTGCCCCAGCTCGCCGTCATCGCGGAGCGACATCCCGGCCTCACGATCATTGTCGACCATATGGGCTTCGGGCGTGAAACCATGGACGCCAATGCGCCCGCCGGCGCCGCGCGCGTCGCCGCGCTGGCGCAGTACCGCAACGTGTTCGTGAAGGTCTCGGCGCTGCCTTGCTTCTCGAGCGAGCCGTACCCATTCTGCAACTTGAACGAACCGCTGCGCCGCGTGATCGACGCGTTCGGTCCGCGGCGCTGTTTTTGGGGCACCGATCTGTCGCGCATGCTGGAGCATTGCACCTATCGCCAGGGCGTCACGCATTTCACGCAAGCATTGGATTTCCTGTCGTCCGACGATCTCGATTGGATCATGGGCCGCGGTTTGCTCGAGTGTCTGCGTTGGAAAGCCGGGAGACAGTGAGATCGAGCCCGCGGCATGCCGCCTTCGACGTTGACTCCGCGCCGACCTTGGGGCCTGCTCGCTCGGGTGCCGGCCAGGGCGCCACACGCAGGAAATGAGATCGCCATGTTTCGGTCGCTTGGTAGGATCGGGTTCGCGGCGCTGTGGATTTTGCTGAACGCGGGCGCGGCGCGGGCACAAAGCTACCCCACGCATGTCCTGCGTCTCATCGTTCCGTTCGCGGCCGGTGGCTTGAATGATACCGCGGCAAGGCTCATCCAGCCGCACCTCGAAAAAGCGCTCGGCCAGACCGTCGTGGTCGAGAATCGCACGGGAGCGACCGGGATCGTCGGCGCCGAATTGGTCGCCAGAGCCGCGCCCGACGGCCACACGC
>Ga0075024_100000503_pt1 | contig 14374 bp, 15 predicted proteins | sample Str013_2_FD_71389 | JGI IMG/M metagenome (GOLD analysis project Ga0075024, IMG submission 71389) | Freshwater sediment microbial communities in response to fracking from Pennsylvania, USA - Straight Creek_MetaG_SC_2013 | ecosystem: Environmental > Aquatic > Freshwater > Creek > Sediment... | reverse complement strand
ATTACATACCAAATCAATTAAATCAGAAGTTCACGGCCATTTAGACGCCCATCCGTTCCTATATTCACGCTTCACAAACTGATTGGCTTCATCAAAATTTGTGATCTTCATATTTACTGCATCCCATAATAGTTTTTTTCTTCCAGGAAATCCTTTTTCACTCCTGATATTCCAACTTCTCAATGCGAGGTTACCCATCAAAATCGTTTCTGTCAAAGGCCCTGCATATTCAAAGGGAGAACTTAATTCCATTTTGCCATATCCTGCAATGCAGGCATTGATCCATTGTATATAATGCCCTTCGGGTACGCGGGCCAGTGTTTTTGGCACAACTGCTTCCATGGTTTTTGAAAGAGGAAGTAATTTTGGATCACTTCCATAAGTGCCGCACATCATCTTTCCCTTTGTACCTACGATCAACACACCGCCTCCGTCTCTGTCACCAAAAAGTTCATCGGGCCCTAGTTCATCGGGACGTTCAGGACGAATGCCTCCATCCATCCAATACATTTTCACATCTGGCTTCCCATCTTTTCCCGGAAATTTTAATTTAATCGAAGAAGCCGCAGGGCATGATTCAGGAAAATAATCAGGGGTCCACATTTTTTCGTAGATCGAAACCTGGCTGCATTCCACTTCGCTCGGGTAACCCAGGCCCACTGTTTTAAAAGCAGGATCGATCAGGTGGCAACCCATATCACCCAAAGCGCCTGTACCAAATGCCCAAAAGCCACGCCAGCTAAAAGGAACAAATTCCTTATGATAATCCTGCACCTGTGCCGGGCCCAGCCATAAATCCCAGTCAAGCTCTTTCGGAATTTCATCTTTTGTTTTCGGGTAACCCGTGCCCTGCGGCCAAACGGGTCGATTGGTCCATATATATAACGCTGTTGCATCCCCGATAATTCCTGCATTGTACCATTCCTGCATTTGCCTTACGCCCTCACCTGAAGAGCCCTGGTTACCCATTTGGGTAACCACTTTATAGCGCTTAGCCGCCTCCGTTAGCATTCTCGCTTCATAAATATCATGTGTCAATGGTTTCTGTACATATACATGCTTACCCAGTTGCATAGCCGCCACAGCAGCTATTGCATGCACATTATCCGGTGTAGATACAGAAACTGCATCAATATGATTGTGCTCCTTATCCAACATTTCCCTAAAATCCTTATAGCGTTTGGCATTGGGGAAACGTTTGAATGAATTGGCTGCTTGTCTATCGTCTACATCACATAAAAATCCGATATTAACTTTCGGGCTCTTTGAAAATTCGGCCAGATCGCTCTCACCTTTACCGCCTGCGCCAATTCCGGCGATATTGAGTTTATCACTCGGCGCAACAAAACCACGTCCCAATACATGCCTCGGCACTATAAAAAATCCAGCTGCGGCCACAGATGAATTTTTTAAAAATTTCCTGCGGGAATTGCTGATCAGATTATTTTTTTTCATGTTGATGCGTTAAAAATATTTCAGATCTCGTAATAAGGTAAAGGGCGTGGGGTATAAGGCATGACATGCCCTTTACCTTACACCTCACACCTCATGCCTTCACCTTCAAACTCCCAAACTCCATCCATCACGATAATTTCTTTTTACAAACTGGTTGGCATCATCGAAATTGGTAATCTTCATATTCGGACCATCCCATAACAGCTTAATGAAACGCCCTGGGTATTCAAATTCGTTGCCTTTTTTCTTTTGGATATCATAGCTGCGAATGGCGAGATTGCCCATAAGCACACTTTCTGTCAATGGCCCGGCAATATCAAAATGTGAGCTGAGGTTTTTTGCTTTTTCGCTGCCATAACCTGCAATCGCTGCTTCCACCCATGCCGCATAGTGGCCATCTTCACCACCCGGAACACGCGCGATGGTTTGTGGCGCTTTGACTTCATTTGTACGGGAAGTAGGCAATAGTTTAGGTTCTACTCCATAAGTACCGCACATCATTTTCCCTTTGGTGCCCATGAAAATGACTCCATTGCCGCCATCTCCCATCATTTCATTGGCGCCCAGTTCTGCGGGTCTTGTAGGCTGAATACCTCCATCCATCCAATGTAATTCCACATCCGGTTTCCCATTTTTTCCTTTAAAAATTAAAGTGATATGAGAAGCAATGGGACCGCTTTCGGGATAATAAGCTTTGTTCCAATTCTCAATATACTTGGTGGCCACGCTGCATTCTGCAGAAACCGGATAACCCAATCCTGCCACTGCAAATGCAGGCGCCATTATATGGCAGGCCATATCGCCCAATGCACCAGTACCATAATCCCACCAGCCACGCCAGTTGAAAGGAAGTACGCCTTCAAAATAATCTTTCTTCGGAGCGGTGCCCAGCCACAAATCGAAATCCAGGCCCGCCGGAATGGGTGATGCCGTTGCCGGCCTGGCAATACCCTGGGGCCATATTGGCCTGTCGGTATAACAATATATCGTATGTACATCACCGATGATTCCGGCATTGTACCAATCCTGCAACTGACGTACACCATCACCCGAAGATCCCTGGTTGCCCATTTGGGTAACTACTTTGTAACGATGAGCGGCTTCTGTCAGCATCCTTGCCTCATAAATATCGTGGGTCAGTGGTTTTTGAACATATACATGTTTGTTCAGTTGCATAGCGGCCATAGCAGCGACCGCATGCGTATGGTCCGGCGTGGAAACAGAAACGGCGTCGATTGATTTCCCTTCTTTGCTGAGCATTTCGCGGAAATCTTTATAATATTTTGCTTTGGGAAATTTCTTCCGCGCGTCTACAGCCTGCCTGTCGTCCACATCGCAGAGAAAAGCAATTTCTGCTTTACCGCTTTTGTCGAATTGAGTGATATCATCAAAACCTTTCCCACCGGCGCCAATACCCGCTATATGCAATTTGTCGCTCGGGGCAGTAAATCCCCTGCCTAAAACATGCCGCGGAACAATAAAAAAGCCCGCTGCGGCCAATGATGAATTTTTAAGAAATTCCCTGCGGGAACCATTTACCTGATTTTTCTTTTTCATTAAATAATTTTTCTTGGTAGATAATTTATTTCGCTGACTAATTTACACTAAATGATCATGCCGGTTAAATTTAATCTGTACTTTATCTATATACAAACCCAGATCCAGGCTTCAAGCGCATTCATATTTTAGCAGTATACATACTGCTTATGCCTATCAGCGCCGTTTCTGCCAACTGATATATCTTACACTAAAGCAGATTCCAATGTAATCTTTGTATTTAACAATTTACTGATCGGGCAATTGAGTTTAGCATCTTCTGCAGATTCTTTAAATTTTTCGGCGCTGATCCCTGGTATTTTTGCTTTCAATGCCAGGTGGGAACTGGTGATGGCTCCATCAGCCAATGTAACTTCAGCAGTAACATCCAACGAATCGGCAGTAAAACCTGCTGCCTGCAATACAAAGCTCAGTTTCATAGCAAAACACCCGGCATGTGCCGCAGCAACCAGCTCTTCCGGGTTTGTGCCAACGCCATCTTCAAACCTCGATTTGTATGAATACTGGGTTTTATTCAGCGTAGTACTTTGTGTCGTAAGATTTCCTTTCCCATCTTTTCCCGAGCCGTTCCATACGGCTGTAGCTGTACGTTTCATATATTTTTGTTTTAGTTTAGATAAAAAATTAAAATGATGATTTCATGGGATGATTTCGAAAAAATTGATATGCGTATCGGAACGATCACGGAAGTTAAGGATTTTCCAAAAGCAAAAAAGCCTGCCTACCAATTAAGTATAGATTTCGGAGAAATGGGAATAAAAAAATCTTCTGCACAGGTTACACATTTTTATAATAAAGAAGATTTGATAGGTAAACAGGTAGTAGCCGTGATCAATTTCCCGCCTAAACAAATCGCTGATTTTTTAAGTGAATGCCTGTTGCTGGGCGTTTATACTGCTAAAAAAGAAGTAGTTTTATTAGCGCCTGAAAGACTGGTAGGAAATGGGTGGAAGATCGGGTGATTTTGCGAATAAACATTTTCAAAAACTATGGCTGAATCCCAAAACACAGAAAATTCATTTATATCCACACAGCGACTGGAAGCATTCAGTGATGGCGTATTTGCCATTGCCATTACCTTGTTGATCCTTGAAATAAAAATCCCGGATCATAATGCCCTGCAGCATCAATCATTGACAAATTATCTCTGGAGATTATGGCCAAAATATTTCGCCTACATATTCAGCTTTATTGTTATCGGCATTTATTGGGCCAATCATCATTATATTTTTAGATTATACAAAAGAACCAACCATGTTTTTAATCTCCTGAATGTTTTTTTTCTAATGACCATTTCTTTTTTACCTTTTCCTACTGCTGTTTTTGGAGAATATGTCAACGAGGCGGAAAACCGGCATAGCGCAGTTACCTTCTATGCAGTGGGTATTTTCCTGCCCGCGTTACTATGGTTCATAATGTGGTTGTATGGCAGCTATAAGAAAAGACTGATTGATGATAGGTTGAGCAGGCACTTCATTCAATACCTGACAAGACAGTTTACTCTTTCAATTATTCTTTACATCATCGCAATCATTGTTTCATTATTCAGCTCGGTCGCCAGTGTGGCGCTTTCGGTAATACTAACTTTGATTTACCTGTTACCGCCTAAAAAACCTGAGTATTCCTGAAGATGTCAGAATTATTTTCAACATATTATCAATCACCCGTAGGGCTGTTGCGCATTTCCGGCACTGAAAATTATATTTGTGAGCTCAGTTTCATCGACACCATTGAAAAACCGCCAGCTGATCATTCCAGGAAAAAAATTCCACAAAACGTCATTCAATGCGTAGAACAGCTTATTCAATATTTTCACGGTGAAAGAAGGGTCTTCGAATTCCCGATTAACCAAGAAGGCACTGCATTCCAGCAAAAGGTATGGAATGAATTGATCGGTATTCCATTTGGGAAAACCATCAGTTATCTTGAATTATCCAGGAGACTGGGAGATACCAAAGCCATCCGCGCCGCAGCTTCTGCCAATGGCAAAAACAATATAGCCATTGTAGTGCCATGCCACCGCGTCATTGGCTCCAATAATGATCTTGTTGGATATGGAGGAGGCATCTGGCGAAAAAAATGGCTGTTGGATCACGAAGCAAAAATTGCGCATGGAGTGCAGACACTGTTTTAGACCAGGAAGAAGGTATGGGGTGTAAGGCAGAGGGCCTGACTTTGATGCCAGCTTACAAAAGCAATTTTTTTGTTGCTACAAGTAATAGCATCACTTTCATATTTTGTTTGATAAGTTTGCTATTTAAATTCATCGCTCGAAAATGCCAATGGAAGCAATGAACCTGCTTCGGCAATAATGTATACTTTGCCTTCCATGCCTCCAAGAATGAGCCGGATGGGCCGTTTCATTCTTTGTTCATATTCATGCAGTGATTGCCTGCAAATGCCACAGGGAGATATGGGATGATTGCTCCGGCCATGATCGTCCCTGTAACTGATCGCAATGGTTTGAATTGGAATGTCGGGATATAAAGAAGATGCAACCGACAACAATACTCTTTCTGCGCATATACCTACAGGGAAAGACGCGTTCTCCTGGTTGGTGCCAGTAACTTTTTTCCCATTTGCCAGTATTGCCACTGCACCTACCCTAAACCGTGAGTAAGGCGCGTAAGCTTGCTCTGTTATTTTCTGTGCTTCGCACAGCAATAACGAATCCTCATTATTCAATGCCCCGATTGCCTCGTATATTTCAAATGAAAATTGGTATTCTTTTTTTTCCATATTGCATGGATGCTTTGCAGTATTTAAAAACCCCGGGAGGCATCAGGATAAATTATTTAATCTTTTGAAATAATCGTTTCCACCTGACACCCTTATCCCAACTCATCCATATCAGCCAAGCTTCACCGACTACATGATCTTCAGGAACAAATCCCCAATATCTCGAATCCTGCGATTGATGCCTGTTGTCACCCATCATCCAGTAATAATCCATTTTGAATGTATATTGGTTATCTTCTTTGTCATTGATGAAAATCTTCCCCTCCCTTCTCTCCAGCTTATTGTGTTCATATACACGGATGGGCCTTTCATAAATAGAATAGTTTTCGGGAGTGAGTGTAATGGTGGCTCCTTTTTTGGGTATCCATATAGGCCCGAATGCATCAACCGCCCACCGGTGCACATTGTCGTAAGGGTATACACGGCCGCTTGCAACAGTATCAAGCTCGGGAACAATTGTTTTCGCCAATCCTGTCTTCAACATTTTTTCTTTCGCAATAGGAGTAAGCAATATGCTGTATTGATTGGGAACCCCGGTTTGCCTGAATTCCTGGGAATTGTTGACATCAATATTGTATTCATCTTTCATGATGGTTTCATCCAAAGGCTGTCCGTTTGTTGTTACCATATAATCAGTTTGTGAGTAAGCAGGGAAAGCAACGGGTTTGCCATTGATATATATTACCTGGTCACGGATCTGCAAGGTATCGCCTGCCACGGCAGTGCATCGTTTGATATAATTTTCCTGCTTATCAACCGGTCTCACAATCAGCGGGTATTCATCGGGGTCATTCAAAATAATTTGCCGGCCCGCATTGATATCACCTCCACCCACTGAACGGCATACATCGTAGTATGGCTGTTCTGACTGGTATCCTTCTTTGTTAATCACTGTATCTCCTGCCGGGAAATTAAAAACCACCACATCATTTCTATTTACCGGTGCAGAAAACCATCGGGTATATGGAATCTTAATCCACTCAACATAAGATTTGGCATTCACGAAAGGGAGCGTGTGATGAACAAAAGGCATTGCCAACGGCGTGTTGGGAATACGTGGCCCATAGCTGAATTTGCTTACAAAAAGAAAATCGCTTACCAACAATGTTTTTTCCATTGAAGGTGTTGGGATAGTATATGCTTCAAAAACAAATGTACGGATCAGCGTTGCTGCTACGATGGCAAAAACTCCTGCATCGATCCATTCACGTGCAGAAGTTTTCTTGTGTTTTCTGACAATTTCCGCGCCCAGGAATTTATCATTTTTATCGAATCCAATAGAAGGAAAATAAACCATAGGTAAAAGCGCTGCCATTGCATGTTGCGCCAGGCTAAACTTGCCAAAGGTTTTTACAAATTCAACAAAAATTCCCATCGTGATGAACCAGCCTACAATAGGTATCAATTGCCAGAATACCCAATGCTTGCGACGTTGGGCAAGTTGCACCATTATCCAGGTATTATAAAAGGGAACAAAAGCCTTCCAGCCAGCAACTCCCGCTTTTTCGAACATTTTATATAACCCTACTGCAGGCAATAGAAGAATCAATAATTGAATAAGTATAAGAACAAAAACCTGATATGAAGTCATCCTTTAATTTTTATAATTGCGCAAAAATACCATATTAATTCAGGCGTCAAAATATTGATGCTGAAAGTTTTCATAAGATTAGAGAAGAAGGCGTGGGGTATGGGGTGTAGGTTATAAGGCGTGGGTAATAGCTGGTTGCTGTTTGATGTAATAGTAAATTAAAATAGTTCTTTCGCTAATAAAAGCGCAGGTCAGTACCTCATACCCCACACCTTACGCCTCATACCTTACACATCATGCCTCTATTTTTTCGGAAGCACATAATTCTCCACGTCATCCCGGCTGACGGTTTTGCCGGAAAGAATGATCAGGCGTTCCACTACGTTGCGCAATTCCCTGATATTACCGCTCCAGTTATAGTCCTGCAAGGCGCGGATCGCTTCTTCATCGATCGTCTTTTTTGCGATGCCATAATCGCTGCAAATATCAGCGAGAAATTTATCTATCAGCAAAGGGATATCATCTTTGCGTTCATTGAGTGAGGGCACATGAATGATGATCACACTCAGGCGATGATATAAATCCAAACGAAAATTTTTCTCTTCCACTTCTTTCAAAAGATCCTTATTGGTAGCTGCAATCACCCGAACGTCGACATTGATATCTTTATCTCCGCCTACGCGGGTAATTTTTCCCTCCTGTAAGGCACGCAATACTTTTGCCTGCGCATTCGGGCTCATATCACCTATCTCATCCAAAAACAAAGTGCCCCCGTTAGCCTGTTCAAATTTTCCGATTCGCTGTCGCATGGCCGAGGTGAAAGAACCTTTTTCATGGCCGAATAATTCGCTTTCGATCAATTCGCCCGGTATGGCAGCACAATTCACCTCAATGAGAGGCCCATTTGCACGGTTGCTCCGCTCATGAACCCAACGTGCAACCAATTCTTTTCCAACTCCATTTTCGCCGGTAACCAGGATGCGTGCATCGGTAGGCGCAACTTTTTCAATAGTTTCTTTTATTTTTTGAATAGGAACTGAAGCACCTACCATTTCCTGCACCTTACTTACCTTACGCTTCAGCACTTTTGTTTCTGTAACCAATTGTGTTTTGTCCATCGCATTGCGGATGGTGATCAGCAAACGATTCAGATCTGGCGGCTTCGAAATATAATCATAGGCACCTTTCTTGACGGCTTCTACTGCCGTTTCAATGGTGCCGTGGCCCGAGATCATGATGATGGGCATATCAGTATTTATTTCCTTCGCTTTTTCCAAAAATTCTATTCCGTCGATTTTAGGCATTTTGATATCGCAGAGAATTACATCATATTCTTTTTCCCTGAATTTCTTCAGGCCCTCTTCACCATCTCCTGCCTCGTCTATTTTATAGCCTTCATAAGAAAGAATCTCGCTTAATGTTTTGCGTATTGCCTTTTCATCGTCTATGATCAGAATGTTGGACATGTTTAACAATCTTTTGATATGGAAAAATTACAGGCGGGAATCTTAACCGGCTGTACTTCAAAAATAAGCATATGAAACCGAACCTCCTTATGGCAATTATTCTGCCACTTTTCCCGGCATACCTGCAAAACACCATATCGTCTTTTGCGATAAGCGATCTGGCAAAAAATGAAAAATTATTGATGAACAACGAAAATCCTTACCCCGAAATCGGCGCGATTCCTTTGCCGGAAGGATATACCAGGATTCAAACTGAAAAAAAATCTTTCGGCGAATGGTTGCGAAATGTTCCACTTAAAAAAAGTAAAACGGTTTATTTGTACGATGGTTCAATAAAAAAGGATCAGTCGGCACAATATGCTGTTCTAAACATTGCTGTTGGTAATAAGGACCTGCAGCAATGCGCTGACGCCGTTATGCGTTTACGCGCAGAATACCTGTTTACACAAAAAAGATTTGATGAAATCAGTTTCAGGGATAACAACAACAGGGATTATTCATTCAGTTTACCAGCCGACAAGCCTCATTTCAATAAATACCTTGAAAAAGTATTTTCATACTGTGGCACTATATCACTCGAAAAGCAACTGCATCGCATCAGCAGAGTAAATAACGTCCACATCGGAGACGTGTTGATTCAGGGTGGTTCTCCCGGCCATGCGATGCTTGTGATTGATATGGCCATGAACAAGGATAAAAAGAAAATTTATATGCTGGCACAGGGTTATATGCCGGCGCAGGATATTCATATAGTCGTAAATCAAATGGCCCCCCAGCTAAGCCCCTGGTATGAAATGAATGATGAAACTATTTATACACCAGGATGGATCTTTCTTCCCGCGCATTTTCGTAGCTGGTAAATGCCTAGTTATCAACCATATTTGAAAAAAACCTAACTGTTGGTATTTTTTCATCGTAAAAATACCTTGCATTCCATATCGACGTATGGTATCTTAGAATATCCAAATTTTTTGAAAACCTATTAAAATTAAAATTTCCACCTATGAAGCACAATCCTGAAATCACCCCTGTTCCGACCGGTAAAATTTTCCTTAAGCTAACAATTTTCGGATGTTTTTTATTGGGTTTTGCCTACATCTCATTGCTGATATTAAATAACATATTGAGCGCATTACATTAACTCAAAACATTTATCAAATTCCGCAGTTTTCATTTTATAAAATGGACTGCGGATTTTTTATTTGATCACATCGAGTTCAACAACGGTGTCGATTGGATCCTGTTCGACACTTTTCAAATCAATCATGATATATCCGTCGGTAAGTGGCTGAAATTTGAGCTGTATGCCGGTTGCAAACAACCTGGCTGATTTTACTTTATAAGGGAGCTTCGAAAAGAATTTATCACCATCAGCTTTAAAAATATGCAGGTAAACTTTATTCCCTTTTTCAGTAACTGCGCCCCAATCCTGCGGTCGCATAAATCCTGCATGTGTTCCGTAAATGGTTGGCCCATACTTTTTCAACCAGTCACCCATACCATTTAATCTTTCTTTAAACTCCGGTTGTATATCTCCATTGGGCAACGGCCCTATATTTAACAGCAGGTTTGCGCCATAGCCCGCATCTTTTACAAGCAATTGAATTAAGGTTTTGAGCGATTTATGATTCCGGTCCGTGATATTGAAGCCCCAGGAATCATTGATGGTTTCGCATGTTTCGAGCGGAAGCGATGAAACCGATGCACCACCAAAACCGGTCGTATTTGCACCCGGTAAATCTTTTTCAAACATCTGGAAATCCTCGCCTGGCAAAGGCGTTTGATGATGATTGTTACCAATGAGGCACTGGGGTTGTAGTGTATGGATCAGCGTATAAATTTCATTGATATGCCAGTCAACTTTTGATTGCTGATTTTTGTCCGTATCATTATCCAACTGATCCCAAAAGCCATCGAACCAAACGCCTCCGATTTCTCCATAATTCGTCAACAGTTCCGTTAGTTGCGCTTTCATGAAATGGATATAACTGTTCCAGTCACTCTTTTGTGTGCGCCCTGTTCCATGACCGGTTCGGCCGGTTTCGTATTGATAGTCGGAACGATACCAATCGAGTAATGAGTAGTACACAAATAATTTAATACCTTGTTTATGGCATTCATCTGCCAATAACTTTACAGCATCTTTGCCCCAGGATGTATTGGTGATTTTCCAATCAGATTGTTTGGTATCCCAATCACTGAAACCATCATGATGGCGTGTAATAAGTGTGATGTAATGCATGCCTGCATTTTTTGCAAGGCCGACCCATTTTGCAGCGTCAAAATTAACGGGGTTGAAAATTTGTAAAAGCCTTGCGTACTCAGGCACACGGATATTCCTATTATTCATCACCCATTCTCCATCTCCCAACACACTAAAGGCGCCCCAGTGTATGAACATGCCAAACCTGGCGCTATCAAACCACTTACGGGCCTGTAGGTTTTCAGGAGTAGGCGTATAAACTGACTGGGAAAAAAGAGAGAACGAAAAGAAAAGCAGGGAAACAACGAGTAGAAATTTTTTCATAAAAAAAATTGAACGGTTGATAATAAACCCGGATACCAGCAATGTGCAATGATCAGTATTAGATTTCCGAATCCGCCAGCCGATCATTTTCTCATATACATTACTTCTTTGACGAGTTTCACAGTTCTCTCCACATTGGGCAATGCCAAGGCCACCAGGTTGGGTGCATAATGCAAGGGTGCATCTGCCGAAGTAATGCGACGTATAGGCGCATCGAGATAATCGAATCCTTCCTTTTGAATATGATAAGTTATTTCAGATGATACAGAAGCAAAGGGCCATTGCTCTTCAACTATAACCAGGCGGTTTGTTTTTTTGACGCTGTCCAGGATAGTTTTCCAATCAAGGGGCCTGATTGTACGCAAATCGATCACTTCAGCACTTACATTTTCCTTTTCCAATTCCGCGGCTGCGCCCAATGCCACTTTCATCATTTTATTGTAGGATACAATGGTTACATCTTTACCTTGCTTCTTCACATCAGCTTTCCCCAACTCGATATAATATTCTTCTGCCGGCACGTCGCTTTTATCGCCATACATTACCTCACTTTCCATAAAAATCACAGGGTCCTCTTCATAACGGATGGCCTGTTTCAACAAACCTTTGGCATCATATCCATTGCTCGGCGATACCACTTTCATACCGGGAATATTTGCAAAATAACTTTCAAAAGCCGTAGAATGCTGTGCACCTAGCTGGCCGGCAGAACCGTTCGGACCGCGAAAAACAATTGGACAACCCACTTGCCCGCCACTCATGGCCAACATTTTAGATGCAGTATTTAATATCTGGTCCAACGCGAGTACTGCAAAATTGAAAGTCATGTATTCAATGATCGGTCGAAGGCCATTTTGCGCCGCACCAACACCAATTCCCGTAAAGCCTAATTCTGAAATAGGTGTATCAATCACCCGCTTTGGGCCAAATTCATCCAGCATACCCTGGCTGACTTTATACGCGCCATTGTATTCTGCCACTTCTTCGCCCATCAAAAAAACACGATCATCACGGCGCATTTCTTCATTCATGGCTTCCCGCAAAGCCTCCCGAAAAGGAATTTGTCTCATTCACTGTAATTTAACGAGTGGCAAAAATATCGGTTGTAAAGGATATTATCAAATCGCGTTCAGCGATATGGCAGGTCAAAGGTTTGCCATACGGCTGGTAACAGGTAAAAGAAACCTTAACCTTATAAAAATTGTAGTTTTGAATACTGTTTTAATCCACCTGACTTGGTATCAAAAAATTTTTAAAGACGATAGGTTCCCTGATACAACTGACACAAATTCGAATCAAACCATTTTATCAACACGCTACTGGTCATATGGAAATACAATAGTTTTTAAAAGATCAATAAATCGTATTAATTAATAATAAATGAACTCCGTTACAAAAGAATTGCGAATCATTATCGCCGATTATTCCGCAAGAATGCGGGCGATTGCAAAAGATGAATTTATTGATAAGCCTTATCCGAATAAATGGAGCAAAATAGAAATCCTTGGTCATTTAGTCGATTCGGCACAAAACAATATCCGCCGCTTTATTGTGTCACAATATGAAACATCTCCATTCATTATTTACAACCAGGATAAATGGGTAGCTATTGCTGATTATCAACATGCTTCCGTAAATGATATGATTGATCTTTGGACCCTGCTGAACAAACAGATATGCAATATTCTCGATAATACACCGCCAGATGCGGCTAAGCGTACTTGTGAGACAAACAACGGAAATTTATATACGATTGAATGGCTGGCTGAAGACTATATCAAACATCTGCTGCATCACCTGCACCAGTTGTTACAATTGGAAGCAGTCGATTGATGTCTGAACCAAGATTTTATACGATTAGACTGATTGCGGTGATGGGAAGCGGTTTTAAAAATCCAGGTTATTATCAGAACAATCGGTCTAATCGTATAAAATCTTGGTTCAGACATCCGCGCATTTACTTATCATCCAACGGCAACTCATGCACCATCACATCCCAATGAGCCAATAAAATTTCAAACCGATGTTGTTCATCTTTTTCGAGCTTTTCGAGGTCGGGATATAATTGTTTCTTATATGGTGTAGTCAAATCCGGATCAAAAGCCAGTTCAACGTTTTTGAAAATGATGGTCACTTTAAAATCCCAACGTGTATCTTCTCCGCTGTGAAGAACGGGTTTTTCGGCAATCACATTAATAATATCTCCTTTCTCCTTTGCCTTTTTCAATAATGGGTAATGATTTTTTTTCCACAGAGCAATAAATTCATCGGCATAACCCCATTTGGCTTTATAATAATTTTCAATAGTAAAATATTGCTTTGATGCCTGCTGATTATTTTGTGCAAAAGCAGGTTGAAGTGAAAAACAAATACAAGCGATAATGATCGCTGCGAATGAACTTGATTTTTGTTTGATATTACAACGCATATTTACTGTTTTGATTAGGTTAGCTTAGTTTTACTATTTATGAAATATTCTTTATAAAATATTGTTTATCATTGTGTTATATAGGCCACCTCTCATCCTTGCATCAATTTCTGCAATCATCACATTCCGGTCTATCGTCGAATTTAATCCAAAAATCGAAGCTTTGTATTGCTTTATCGAATAAGTTATGAGAAAAAGCAAACTATGGCAATCTTTGTATTGTTGAAACCAATCATCCTACGAAAACGAAACAGAATCCCTAAACCTTAACCGTAGAAAAAAATATCCAAATCCTTAAAAACCGACCAAAATCCTGATCCTTAAACCAAGAGCAATCCAAATCCATTGAAAAAAAGTTGAAAGTCCCTAAACACTAAATCCTATCCCTGAAAAACAAAAACCAGTATCGTTAAAAACCGGATCGTTTATCAAAACCTTAGCCTGAATGCTTACATTTACACGCTGACTACCCGGTTTATCGAATTAAAAGCTGCCTGAAAAGGCAGCTTTTTTATTGCATAAAACTGGATTTTATGCGATGAACTGCTGATTTTTTCTTAATTGGCTGAACTCCTGATTCGGTCTGATTTTAATGACTTGCTATATGTGAACTAATAATTGGAATATTTATTTCATACAAAGACTAAAAGAGAAAAGTGGAAGATATTTTC
>Ga0075024_100000502_pt1 | contig 14376 bp, 14 predicted proteins | sample Str013_2_FD_71389 | JGI IMG/M metagenome (GOLD analysis project Ga0075024, IMG submission 71389) | Freshwater sediment microbial communities in response to fracking from Pennsylvania, USA - Straight Creek_MetaG_SC_2013 | ecosystem: Environmental > Aquatic > Freshwater > Creek > Sediment... | reverse complement strand
TCATCAGGTTGATCGCTGCGAAAACGATGGTGGAGGTTCCGGCATAAATCATCTTCGGCAGCTTTTGTGGCAGCACGAACATATTGAAAGGTGGACCGCCCGCATGGCTTACAAAGCTGGTGAACCCTGCCACCGTGCCCCAAGCCAGGCCGCGCGGAACATCGGCTGGTTTGCTGGGCACCACTCGCCAAGCTTTGGTGATCGCATCAATGCAATAAACCAAACCGATGAGGCCGACAAAAAGCTTCACCACGTCTTCATTGGTGCTGTGGGCCGTGGCCCAGCCAATGCCTATGCCGATGATACCCGCCGGGATGAGGATGGCGATGTTACGTTTGTCAAATTCATGGCGATAAATCCACAGGCCATAGATGTCGCTGATAATGTAGATGGGCAACAACAAGCCTGCAGCGGTGCCTGCTGGCATGATAAGGCTGAGCAAAGGAACTGAAAGCAGGCCCACCAACGGCAGGCCACCTTTGGCTGCCCCCACCAAGAAAGACGTAAGAAGTGCCAAACCCCAGAAAATGATTTGAGTGGTGGTCATTTTTCTTCGGGGCCGAGGGCCAGTTTCGAATAATCAACATTAAGGAACTGGCAAAGTTGTTCGACGACAAAGCCGTGGTCGTCACGCTGGGGAATGCCCGAGACTGTGATGCTGCCGACCACGCCTGTGCCGATGATGTGGATTGGGAAGCCCCCTCCTGCATCAGCATATTCCAAAATATCGATGCCACGCTCCATCCCAAATGCCGCGCCGCGCGCCTTATGCTCGCGGCCCAATCGGTATGTGCTCTTGTGAAAGCGCTTAACGCTGTTGGTCTTGCGGCGCACCCATTCCAGATTGTCGAGTTCAGTTCCCGGCAGTGCCGCAAAGAAAAGCTGGCGGTCACTGACACGGATGTCGATCACCATCGGATAGTTGGCTTGATCTGCCGCATCACGCATTTGACATCCCAAGGCCCAAGAGGCTTCTTCGTCAAAAGCCTTGAAGCGCAAAGCTTGTTCTTGTTGTTTGATTTTTTCGATATCGCCGGCGATGGACATGAAGCCTCACTTTAGTTATGTTTCCACCAATTGCCGCTTTTTAGACACCTTCACAATGCAATAAATCGCGGCACGGGGGGAAATGAATCCAAACCCCTCAGAACTTATCCGCTTGGGAAGCAGGCGGCCACAAAAAGGGAAAGAAAAATGTCGAAAACTCTGCGCAACTTGGGCCTTGGTGCCATCATGGCACTCACTGCTAGCGCTATTTTGTCGAGCCAAGCCTCAGCTTTGTCCATGGCTGAATGCAGCGTGAAATACCGCGAAGCCAAAGCTGCTGGCACCGATGGTGGCTTGAAGTGGAATGATTTCCGCAAAGCCCAGTGCGGTACTGACGCAGCTGCTGCGCCTGCCGCACCAGCTGCCCCAGCCGTTGCTGCCAAGGCTGCTGCTCCGGCTGCACCAGCGGCTGCACCCGCTGCTGGCGGCATGACCTTGAAAGAATGTTCCGCTGCCTGGAAGGCGCTGAAGGCTTCTAACTCTGTGCCAGCTGGCATGAAGTGGAAAGACTTTGTGGCCGCCAAATGTGTGGTTCCTGGTGCTCCTGCCGCAGCTGCGCCTGCTGCCCCTGCCAAGGCCGCAGCTCCTGCTGCACCAGCCGCACCTGCTGCCGCTGGCAAGGTAGCGGCGCCTGCTGCTCCTGCAGCACCCGCTGCTGGCGGTGAGATGGTCGACAAGAATGGCAAGCCAATGTCGGCTGGTCGTGCTGCTATGGTCACGCGTGAGCGTGCTTGCGGCGCACAGTGGAAAGACCTCAAGGCCAAGGGCCAAGTTCCAGTGGGCCAAACATGGCCACAGTTCTGGTCTGCCTGCAACAAGGCGCTGAAAGCCAAGGGCCAATAAGCCTGCATTGATTTCAAAAACGAAAGGCCCCGGAAACGGGGCCTTTTTTCTTGGTGCGATAGCTGTGTTTAAGCCGCTGCTGCGGACACACGGTTGCGGCCTGCGCGTTTGGCCACATAGAGGGCTTCGTCCGCACGTTTGATGAGACTTGATTGCGTGTCTTGCAGGCCCTGCAACATCGAAACGCCGATAGAAACAGTCACTGTGATTGATTTGGCGTTGCCAATCACAAATGGCCGCCCGCCAATGGCTTTGCGCAGGCGTTCGGCAACTGTTGATGCCAATTTCATATCAGCGCCCGGCAATACTAAAATGAACTCCTCACCACCCGTGCGGCAGCACAAATCAATGCCGCGGGTTGAGGCGCGAATGCGGTTGGCCAATTCCTTGAGCACGGCATCGCCAGCGTCATGGCCATGCGTGTCATTGATGGCTTTGAAATGATCTGCATCAATGGCCAGCAAGCTCAACGGGCGGCCGCGGTTGATATGGTCAACTGTCAAATGTGACAGATGGGTTTCGAGATAACGGCGGTTGTAAAGGCCAGTGAGCGCATCCGTTACCGCCATTTCGATGGAAGCTTTGACCGACAAACGCAGCTGCTCGGTGAAACGCCAGCGCTTCACTTGGGTATTCACCCGGGCCACCAGCTCTTGCTTATCCACGGGGCGGATCAAATAGTCATTGACGCCCATGTCGAGAGCTCTGAGCAACAAGTTTTGGTCGGTGGCGTCAACAATAACCAAAATCGGCGTTTGGCGCGTGGCATCAGCCGAGCGCAGTTGGGAGACCAAGCGCAGGCCATCAAACGAATCTGTGCCCATGCTGACTACGATCAGATCATAGGGATCTGCGCTGACAGTTCGCACCTGGGCATCGAATGGTTCACAGAACTCCACATCATGCAGGCCTTCGAGGGCTTGCTTGGTGCGCTCTCGCGACGACTCGCGGCTGTCCACGCAAAGCACACGGCCATGCACATTGTTGTCGATTAACAGTTTGGGGATAACGCCTGTGGCTGTGCCGGCTTCTGCACGTTGGCGCAATTCATCGGTCAACATTTTCAGCCTGATGAGTGAACGCAGACGGCTGAACATCGCCAGATCGTTGACGGGCTTGGTCAAGAAATCATCAGCACCCGCTTTCAGCCCTTTGACACGGTCTTCCGGCTGATCCAGCGCTGTGACCATGATGACGGGAATGTGGGCTGTGGCCGGGTTGGCCTTGATGCGGGCGCAGACTTCAATGCCATCAATACCCGGCATCATCACGTCCAACAATACAATGTCAGGCTTGACGCGGGCCACGGCCTCTAAAGCGTCCAAGCCGTTAAAGGCGGTGACAACTTCAAAATACTCGGCCTGAAGCTTGGCTTCGAGCAGGCGCACATTGGCGATTACATCATCAACGACGAGTACGCGGGCTGTCATATTATTTACTTCAAGAACTTGTCGATGGTTTGCAGGAAAGACACAACTGAAATGGGTTTGGAAATATAGGCTTCGCAGCCGCCTTCCCTGATCTTCTGTTCATCGCCCTTCATGGCAAAGGCGGTGACTGCGATTACCGGAATGGATTTCAGCTCATCATCTTCCTTGAGCCATTTGGTGACTTCAATTCCTGAGACTTCCGGCAATTGAATATCCATCAAAATCAAATCGGGCTTGTGTTGGCGGGCTAAATCCAAGGCTGAAAGACCGTCTCTGGTTTGCACCACGCGGTATCCATGGGCTTCCAGCAGATCGTTGAACAATTTCATGTTCAATTCATTGTCTTCAACAATGAGAACCGTTTTGGCAGTTACGGCAGCACCGATCAAATCAGACATCATACTGGTCTTTTCATGCGAAACTTCGAACATTGCAACAGTCCCCGAACCCTGGTTGTTCTTCGCAACCGATGGAATTGATCCAAATTGGAGTTTATAAACGTTTAGTTAAACCTTGGTGAAGATTGCAAAGCGCTGGCATCACTTATGCGACTTGGGCTAGGCTGGGCGGGCCATGAACCGTCTTAAATCACAATCTTCCACACAACCGAGCATGTTGCCGCTCGAACTCATCACTTTTCTGGCGCAGGATGAGGAGCGGTTTTCGAACTTTCTGTCATTGACGGGGCTTGGCCCGCAGGATTTTCGCGCCCATTTGGCTGAGCCGGCTTTTCAAGCGATGATATTGGATCAAGCGCTGCAAGATCAAAGTTTGATTTTAGAATTCACCACGGCCAAAGGCTTGCAACCTGATGCGGTGTTGGCGGCGCGGCGCAGGTTGCCTGGCGCTTTTGGAGGTTGATGGCGGTGGCGGGTTTCTGCCGCGATTGTCTGAGCGATGTGAGCATTGAGGCGCGGCGCTGTTCATCATGCGGCAGCCCACGCTTGTTGCGCCATACAGAACTTGATGATCTTTGCATTGCGCATATTGATTGTGATGCCTTTTATGCGTCAGTTGAAAAGCGTGATGACCCCAGCCTGCGCGACAAGCCGATGATTGTGGGCGGGGCGGAGCGTGGGGTGGTTTCCACCGCCTGTTACATCGCGCGCATCAGCGGGGTTAAATCCGCCATGCCCATGTTCAAGGCCAAAGCACTTTGCCCTGAGGCTGTGGTGGTGAAACCCAACATGGCGAAATATGCCAAGGCGGGGAAAGAGGTGCGCGCCTTAATGGAGGAAGTGACACCCTTGGTGCAGCCTGTTTCAATCGATGAGGCGTTTCTTGATCTCAGCGGCACGCAGCGATTGCATGGCGCATCGCCAGCCCGGGTTTTAGCCAAACTTATTTTGCGCATTGAAAAGGAAGTGGGCGTTTCGGCTTCGGTTGGTCTTTCGCACAACAAGTTCTTGGCCAAACTTGCGTCTGATTTGCAAAAACCACGCGGCTTTTCGGTGATCGGCCGGGCTGAAACACTTTCGCTTTTGGCGACAAGGCCAGTGGAGGCCATTTGGGGCGTTGGCAAGGCGATGCAAGACAAGCTTGCATCACGCGGCATCACCATGATTGGCCAACTGCAAAAGATGGAGCGTGATGATCTGGTGCGCCAATTCGGCAGCATGGGATTTAGGCTCTACTATCTCAGCCGTGGCGAAGACTTGCGTGTGGTTGAAACCCATGATGAGGCCAAAAGCATCAGCGCCGAGAATACCTTCTTCGAAGATTTGTCTGACTATGAAAGTTTGGAGAAGGAGCTTTGGCCCTTGTGCCAAAGGGTTTCGAAGCGCGCCAAAAAAGATGGGCAATCCGGCCGCACCATCACGCTCAAACTCAAGACTTCAGATTTTGCCGGGCGCACGCGCGCTGTATCCGTTGAAGGTGGCACTGATCAGGCTCATGTGATTTTTGAAGCGGGAAAAGCTTTGCTCAAGGCTGAGTGTGGGGGCACGCGCTTTCGGTTGATCGGCATCGGGCTTTCGCGTTTGACTGAAACCAGTGCCGTGCCGCAAGCGGCACTTGACGCAACCTTCGCCACGCGCAGCAAGGCGGAAGCAGCGATGGACAAGATCCGCGACAAGTTTGGATCAGCCGCAGTTGACCGGGGCATTGGCTTTAAAGAAATCAAGCCGAAAGCTTGAATACCGACGCGCCCTTCTGGTCTGCCTCGACCAAGCCACGCATGCGCGAGTCGAATTCCTTGGCAATCGGCAAAAAGCGCATGGCCAAGGCATTGCGCAAGGCAGGCCATTCAGCTTCATTGCTATCTACACAAACTGAAAAGATTATTTTGTCGTCACCAGGCGCTGGCAGTGGCATCGATATGCCAAAGCGAGACAGGCCGTAACGCTCTGCAATGCTGTTCACTTTCTGCGCGAGATGATCGACCGCAAACCATTCGGCCCAATCAACAAATTTGTTTTCCATCACGCCGTTGATCACGGGATCATCGAGTGGTGTAAAGACCGACATGTAATAACTCATGTAAGCCGGATCATAGGTGGCAGACCACACAACTTGGTCGGGCGCACCTTCCTGATATTGCAGATACCAATATGAGAGATGGCGCACTTTGTTCTCAGGCAACAGGGAAAGCAAATAAGTTGTTGCTTCCTCCATACTGCGGAACTGTGGTTTGGCTTTTGCTGTATCGTAGAGTGACATTTTTGATCCTTGCCAGATTTTGCTAAACTTCAATCGTAAATGAATTCCTAACGTTACAATCTCAAATTGCACACTTGTTGATCATGCCATCTATGTTAGTTTTTTTATTTAAATTGCCGATAATTTGAAATGGTATTTGCCGTTTAAATTTAGGTTTGAATGGGCTATTCAGCCCCAAATGAGCCTGCAACTTTTGCCTATTTCTCGCAATATCACCACCTTACGCAAAACCGTTGCTGCTTGGCATCATGATGGATTGAAGGTGGCTGTTGTGCCAACTATGGGTGCTTTGCATGAGGGCCACCTGACTTTGGTGAGGCGCGGGTTTGAAGTGGCAGACCGGGTGATCACCACGATCTTCGTCAATCCCAGACAGTTTGCGGCGCATGAGGATATAGGTCGCTATCCACGCGATGAGGCGGGCGATACCGAAAAATTGGCTGCTGTTGGAACATCTTTGATCTTCGCGCCTGCTCCAGAAGAAATCTATCCAGACGGGTTTGCAACTGCGGTGCATATGGAAGGGCCAGCCAAGGTTGGCCTTGAAGATGCTTTCCGCCCCCATTTCTTTGATGGCGTGGCAACGATTGTGGCGAAACTCTTTGTGCAAACAGCGGCTGACTTTGCGATGTTTGGCGAGAAGGATTATCAGCAGTTAAAGGTCGTCACGCGCATGGCACGCGATTTCGATTTGCCTATTGAAGTCGTGGGCGTGCCTACCATTCGCGAAGCCGACGGCTTGGCTATGTCTTCGCGCAACGCCTACCTTTCAGCAGAAGAGCGTCAGGAAGCAACTGCGATCATCCGTGCACTGACGAAAGCGGCAAAGACCATCCGCAGTGGTGGCAACCATGAGGCGGCAACTCAAGAGGCGGCGGAGGCATTGGCCGCGCAACATTTCAAAGTAGATTATGTGGCTGTGCGCAATGCAGACACTTTGGCCACGCCGCAATCAACGACAGAACCATTGCGATTGCTGGCCGCGGCCTGGTTGGGCAAGACCCGCTTGATTGACAATATCGCGGTTTAAATTACAGCAGGCCGAGTGCGGCCAATTCACGTTTCATCTGCTCTGGCATGGCGGCATCCAATTTATCACTTGATGCCAAATCTGGTGGTGCATCCGCAGCTTCAAGATAGCGCCACCCCTGAAAAGCACGACGTGGGCTGGGGCGAACCGATATGATTTTTGGTTCGAAAATGATGCGGCACCGCGTTATCTCATCAGCGCCTGTCACTTTCTCAAATGCTGCAATCGGCTGGCGGCACAAAATCATGCCCCTGATCACCCAATAGAGTGAGCCACCGGGCAGGATTTGCGCCTCACGCTTTGGGTATGCGCGGGTGACATGATCCAGTGTTTCACCTTGCGCTCTGGCCAGCTTGCTCCAAGCGCGCATTTCTGAAATTTCACTGACGCCAACACAGAGTTTGATGAGATGCAAAGACATGTGGGCTGTTTAGCTGAAGTTGGGTTCGCGTGCAGGGTTTCTCAACAGCTTTTCAAGTGGCCGCGCTCGGCGTGTTCAAACCACAAATCGTCAATCTCATGAAACTGAAAGGCTTTGACTTTGCGCAGGCCAATGCCATGGCGGATCATCAAACCAGCAAATCTTTCGCCATCCACCAAAGTGATGCGCCGCGTGATACCTTTCACCACATCCATGGCGGGTTGGCTGAATTGCCCGGTTGTGACAAAAACACCTTTGCTGGCATGGCGCATTTCCAAGCTGCCAATAAAATCACGCACGGCGGGTGCGCCAACCACAGTGCCGGGGCGCAAACGCTTGGCTTGCAGATAGATTGCATCAAGGCCGAAATCATCCAGATCAATAATGCCGTCTATGCCGCCGTCTCCGCTGCGCCCCACTTTGTGGGCAAGGTCTGGCCTGTCACTGGCAAAACCCGCAGCGCGCACCACGTCCAACACCAAACCCTCAAAACAACTGTGGGTGAGGCAGTGCAGTCTCGCCAGCAATGCACCAACCAATTGCTTTTCATGTGAGGCTTGCACCAAATCCAGTTTGGAGAGTGATATATTGTATGGATCGTTTTGATCATAGCTTGATGTTTGCACCGGCGAAAACTCAAACTGTTCCACGCCTTCGATTTCGGGTGCCTGCAAAATTTGTGCTTGGTCATGGACGCCTTTTTCCAAGCCATACCATGGCCGCATGATCCCCAAATATTCTTCTGTCGTCATTGTTTCCCCCATTTGTATCCGTCCTTGCCCGGTGTGATAGTTCAACGGAATGGGTTTCGTGTGCAAGACCGAACACGCGTAAAGGTTAGCACGCTGCGTTAATGCAACGTCGGGGTGGGACCGGATTGTGGCTTGGCCAACAACACATAGAACGCTGCGAGACCCGCCGCAAAACCACCGAGGTGGGCTTCCCATGCCACCGCATTATCTTGCGACAAGGCGCCGTTCGACAGATATTGTGTCGAGGCAGAAACCACGGTCAGCGCCAGCCACATCAGCGTGAAAATCAGCGCTGACCGATTAGTGAATATCTCAATAGGCCGCAGTGGGCGGCCCCTGCCATACATCAACGGAATGGCAGCGGCGAGCAGGGCTGACACACCACCAGATATGCCAACAAGAATTAAATCTTGGCCCCAATGCAGCGCCAGCGAAGCCAGCGCGCCAGCGATGATACCAATCGCCAAGATCAGCAGATAACGCACGTTGCCCATGAAAGCCTGCACAGGCTTGGAGAAGACAACAAGCCACAGCGAATTCAGTAGAACGTGAGTCCAGTTTGCGTGAAGCAAGCCGTAGGTCAACATGCTCCACCAGGCTGCACCAGTGGCTTGCGGAAATGGTGCTGGGCCAAAGCGGGCTGGAATGAAGGCAAAATCATAAACTGCCCATGCCTGCCACTTGGGGCCGCCCAATTCCAGGCCCGCGTGAATGGCAATAATCAAAGCGACAATGGCCCACACAACTGTGGGCAAATTGAACATCGGCGCTGAAGCAGGTTTTGGCCTGCGGAAATTAATCACGTTCGATGGCTCTGGCACTTCCTGCTCCCCTCCCCGCCGCCTGTTGGCACGCTGCCTGCAACATAGACCAGCAAGGTTCAAAACGGGACAGACCAATGGTCTCTCCCAAATACAGAGGATAGGCCATGCAGGTTAAAGATCGCAATGAAATTGAAAGCGCTTCCGCCCATATTTCGCACGCTGGCAGCCGCGCCCTGTTCCGCCATTGGGAAGCTTTGCGCGCTGAGCGCCCCTGCCCTGACCGCAAGGAAATAACTTTCGCTGGCCTTGCCAATGTCATCACCAATATTGCCATCTTGGACCGCAGTGCCGACGGCAAATGGCAATATCGTTTGGCTGGCACCTCCATCTGCAAGATGCTTGGCAAGAATGTCACCGGACAAGAAGTTCTTTCGAGCTTCAATTCGTTCGAAGCTGAAGTTATTGGCCGCGTGCTCAATGTGGCTGAAGAGCGTTTGCAACCCGGCCTGATGCGCATGCGTTTGGTGGATGAGGAAGATGCACTCACCGCAACCGAACTGTTGATTTTGCCAGTGATCAATTCTGCCACCGGAAAAGTGCAGCTGATTTGCGGCCTGTTTGAACTCAGCCGCACCGGCGAAGAAACACCTGTTGGCAAGGTACATGTTGAACTTTTCTCGGCACGCTTGATCTGGACTGAACACTTGGCCGGAAAGCCAGCTGGTGCGGCCATTGAACTGGCGAATGCCGCTGCTCACACGCGCTTGCGGTTGATTCAGGGCGGTCTCTCAAAATAAAATATCTTAACCTGTCTTTTACTCCCCATCTCGTTAACTGATAGCTTGTAGAAATACTGCTGACGGTTTCCTGTATTGGGCACATGGGCGACCACCATTTAAGGGTTATTCCATGTCAACTGCGCTCGCTCTCGAAATCGATCATACCAAGTCACCAGAAGGCCTTGGGGCCCGTTTTATGTTGCCGGATCAGAGCGAACACCCTTGTCGTGTTTCCAATCTTTCGCCCGAGGGGGCCACGTTTCTTACCCATAAGATCCCCCATTTAGGCGTGCCAATTGTGGCTTATATTGGTGAGTTGGGCCGCATTGAAGCGCTGGCTGGGCCCGCAACCGATGGCGGATTTACCATCACCTTTTCGTTGACTGGCCCAAGGCTGGAGCGTTTGCAACAGCGCATCAAGGCCATGCTTGCGGCAGGCGTTGACACCAGTGTTTCGCCGCGCCGCTTCATGCGGGTTGAACCCACTGAAAAGCTTTCACAAATTACTTTGCCAGATGGCCGCGTTTATCGCTGCGAAGTTCTGGATATTTCCATCGCCAGTGCAGCGATCAAGACTGATGTGATCCCCGGCCTTGGCACATTTCTCATGCTAGGCCGCATGAAGGGCCGCGTGGTGCGTTATCTTGACCAAGGCGTTGCCGTTGAATTTGTCAAACAGCTTGATGTGTTCCAGATGCGCAACATGAGCGACGAACTGCGCGTTTAACACAGCGCATTAAATATCCTGCACATCCACCACGCCTTCCATGGCGCGCACCGCACCTTTGATTTGAGGCGTGATATTGAACTTTGAGCCGAGGCCGATTTCAACCTCGCTCCCACCCTCCAACAGCAAAGTAACACGTGCTGGGCTGCGCCCACCTGTTTGCAGGCGTCTGGCAATGCTGGCGATGGGGCCAGCATCACGCAGGAAAATTTGCAGGCCTTGGGTGATAGTCGCTGCAGCTTTATCCAATGCTTCAACTGATTGTAAACGCAGTTTCACTTCTTCTGCTTCGACATCGGCTTCAACGCGCAGCACCACCGCGCGTCCTGGCTCCAACAATTCACGGAACTGGGCGAGCTGATCTGAGAACACCACTGTTTCAAACTGGCCGGAGGGATCAGAGAAACCCACGAAAGCAAATTTGTTTCCCTGTTTGGAGCGGCGCTCTTGCTTCATCGTCACCGTGCCTGCGAGGCGCGCCGCCGTTGCGCCCTTGGTGATGGCCTTTTCACGGAAGCTGGCGAAGCTTTCCACGCCCAATCTCTGCAGTGGCTTGGCATATTCATCCAGCGGGTGGCCGGAAAGATAAAAGCCCACCGCATCAAATTCATGGCCCAGCTTTTCCATGGGCAACCACATGTCACGGCGCGGCAGAACGATATCTTCGCTGGCCCCGCCACTCATTGCGCCGAACATGTCATTCTGGCCTGCTGCTGCTTCGCTGGCGGTGCGGTTGGCGATGCCGATGATGCTGTCGATGGCTTCAAGCATCACGGCGCGGTTGGCGTTGAACCCATCAAAGGCGCCGGCCTTTACCAGGTTTTCCATGGCGCGGCGGTTCAGCGCCTGCGGTGGGACACGACGGGCAAAATCACCCAGTGATGTGAACTGTCCTTTGGCAAGACGCGCGGCAACGATATCAGCAATTGCTCCGGCACCAACGTTTTTGAGCGCTGCCATGGAGTAGAGAATGGCACCGTCTTTGACGGCAAAATCAACGCCACCTGCATTGACCGATGGCGGCAGAACCTTGATGCCCAAACGCTCTGCCTCACGCTTGAAGAGCATGAGCTTATCGGTATTGCCCATATCCAAAGTCATGGACGCGGCAAGGAATTCCACGGGATAGTTCGCCTTCAGCCAGGCGGTTTGATAGCTGATATAGGCATAGGGTGCCGAGTGGGATTTGTTGAAGCCATATTCGGCGAATTTGGCACAGGCATCGAAAGTGGCCTTGGCGATGTCTTCTTCAATGCCATTGGCGGCCGCACCCTTCATGAAGGTTTCGCGCTGGGCATCCATTTCAGATTTGATCTTTTTACCCATGGCGCGGCGCAAGAGATCGGCCTGTGCCAGCGTGTAACCCGCCATGTCGCGCGCGGCTTGCTGCACCTGTTCCTGATAGGTGATGACGCCGAAGGTTTCCTTGAGGATAGGCTCCAACACTGGGTGAAGATATTCCACCGGCTCTTTGCCCAGTTTGCGGGCGCAGTAGGTGGGGATATTGGCCATCGGGCCCGGACGATAGAGCGCCACGAGTGCGATCAAATCTTCCAGCCGGTCAGCCCGCATGGCGCGCACAGCATCGCGCATGCCCGCACTTTCCAATTGGAACACGCCCACCGTGTCACCTTGGGCCAGCATGGCAAAGGTTTTCTCATCATCAAGCGGAATGGCATTGGCAGCAAAATCCGGCACGCGGGCGCGGATGAGTTTCTGGGCCTTTTCGATCACCGTTAGTGTCTTGAGACCCAAGAAGTCGAACTTCACCAAGCCCGCCTTTTCAACGTATTTCATGTTGAATTGCGTGGCGGGAAAGGCGGAGCGCGGATCACGATACAGCGGCACCAATTCCGTTAGCGGCCTGTCACCGATCACGATGCCCGCGGCGTGGGTAGAGGCGTTGCGGTAGAGGCCCTCAAGCTTCAGTGCGATGTCAAACAATGCGCCCACATTGGGGTCTCGCTCTCGCTCTTCCTGCAGGCGTGGTTCCATCTCAATGGCTTGTTCGAGCGAGATAGGATTGGCGGCGTTGACTTGGATCATCTTCGATAGACGGTCCACCTGGCCATAAGGCATCTGCAACACACGGCCCACGTCACGCGTTACCATGCGGCTTTGCAATTTGCCGAAGGTGATGATCTGCGCCACGCGGTCTTGGCCGTATCTTTGCTGCACATAGGTGATGACTTCGTCACGGCGATCTTGGCAGAAGTCCACGTCAAAGTCGGGCATCGATACGCGGTCAGGATTCAGGAAGCGCTCAAACAACAAGCCGAAGCGCAGCGGATCCAAGTCTGTGATCGTCAGCGTATAGGCCACGAGAGAGCCAGCGCCCGAACCACGGCCCGGCCCCACGGGAATGCCCTGCCCTTTGGCCCAGCGGATGAAATCCGCCACGATCAAGAAGTAACCGGGATAGTTCATCTTGATGATGACTGAGAGTTCAAAATCCAACCGCTTGTCATAATCTTCGCGCGTGGTGCCCGGTGCCAAGCCTGTGATGGCGAGGCGCTTATCCAGCCCCGCCTTGGCTTCCGCGCGCAGCACTTCGGCCTCATCGCCTTCAGCAAAGCGCGGTAAAATGGGCTTGCGGCCCTTGACCCAGAATGCGCATCGCTTGGCAATCTCAATGGTGTTTTCGATGGCCTCAGGGATGTCTGCGAAGAGTGCGGCCATCTCCTGTTGGGTTTTGAAATAATGTTCCGGCGTGAGGCGGCGGCGATTTTGCTCTGAGAGCATTTCACCTTCGGCAATGCAGATCAGCGCGTCATGGGCGGAATAATCATCAGGCGTGGCAAAGTAACATTGATTGGTGGCCACCAGCGGAATGGCTAATTCATAGGCCAAATCAACCAGGCCCTCTTCAGCGGCTTTCTCGGCTGATGTGCCATGGCGTTGCAGTTCGATGTATAGACGGTCACCAAACAGGCTGTGCAGGCGTTGCAAAATTTCAACCGCCAATGGGCGTTGGCCATTGACCAGTGCCGCGTTAACGGGCCCTCCAGGGCCGCCCGTGAGGCAGATCAGGCCTTGCGATAATTCTGCAAAGCGGGCGAAGGAGACATGCGCTTCAGCGTTATCGCCCGGCTCCAAGAATGCGGCTGAGGAAAGCTTCATGAGATTATGATAGCCTTGCTCATCTTTCGCCAGCAGTACCACGGAGGTGAAGCGCTTGAGGCCTGCCTCTTTCTGAAATTTGTTTTCGGCCTCTTTGGGCGGACTTAGATCAACTTTGAGATCTAGGCCGATGATGGGCTGGATGCCCTTGTCAGTTGCCGCCTCTGAAAATTCCAATGCGCCGAAAAGATTGTTGGTATCTGTCACCGCAACGGCTGGCATTTTGGCGTCTTTGGCCAAGGCCACCAGCTTCTTCAATTGCAACGCGCCTTCGGAAAGCGAATAGGCCGAATGCAGACGCAGGTGGATGAAGGTGGGTTGGCTCATGGTTGCAGCTTGCCAGATTCCGCCGCGATCTGAAATGCTGCAGTTTAACTTTTCCGCACAATGCAGGGCGCGTTGACAGCCTGCAGCTTGGCGCAGGTGGCGTCTGCTTCGCTGCGGGTTTTCTCACCCAGCATCACATAGACCAAGCGCCTTGTGCCGCGCGACAGATTGCGTTTGCGTTGGATCATCGGGTCACGGTTTGCCAAGGCCAAGGGGAACCGCAATTTTAGACGGCGAAACTGTGCCACCGCCACGCCCTCATTGAAGTTGACGGCCAACACGGCTGCCCAGGGTGCAGAAGGGGCCGATGCAATGTGAACACCTGAGAGTTCTTCTTTGCGGCTGGCGAGGGCCACGCAATTGTCGTTGAAATTTGCAGCTTTACCCAAAGTGGGTGAGGTGAAATTGGCTTCAGGCTTTTTCCACTCTTCAGCCTCGTGTCCGGTGATGAAGGCCACATAGTTTAAAGTCTCACCGG
>Ga0075024_100000501_pt1 | contig 14383 bp, 10 predicted proteins | sample Str013_2_FD_71389 | JGI IMG/M metagenome (GOLD analysis project Ga0075024, IMG submission 71389) | Freshwater sediment microbial communities in response to fracking from Pennsylvania, USA - Straight Creek_MetaG_SC_2013 | ecosystem: Environmental > Aquatic > Freshwater > Creek > Sediment... | reverse complement strand
TATCATAACCGCTATGGTTTCCCATATGGCTGAATTTTTCACGAAGAATCAATATCTTTTTCATAGGTAAATTACCTGGGTTTCCATTCCTGTACCAGTCGCACCCCACCCCTGTCCTGCGTATGTCCAAACCCTGATTTATAGGGATCAGCATTGATGACATCCACAAACAACACATCTTTTATCCCATCGCAATAAGTTCCATTTGCATTAAGGAAAATATCTATCCTGTACCTCCCGGAAATCATGGGGAAATTTTCAACCCTGCATTCAATCACACCGGATTTATTCAATCCTCCCAATACAGTATGGGTCATCCTGTTGTTGAGCGATGAAATAAATCCCCTGTTCTTATTATAAATATCAATCTCAATTTCCATATCATTTAATTGCTCCAGCTTGTTTGAAGTATAAAATAGCAGGAAGGAGATATCAGAACCTGATACAACAGTGGAAGTAGCTTTATCCGAATCATTATCGATCAGTTGTATATCGGTAAATACAACATCGCCCTTTCCGGTCCTGTCCTTTCGTTCACTTAATTGAGTGATGGACATATCATTCGAATCCAGGTATTCACGTACCATGTCTTTCGAATCTCCACTATTAATAAGTTCACCATTTTTCAATAAAATGGAGCGTCTGCACAATGTTTGGATGGCTCCCAGGTCATGGCTAACAAAAAGAATGGTCCTTCCCTGCGAACTCACATTCTCCATGGTACCCAGGCATTTCTTTTGAAATTCGGCGTCTCCCACTGCCAATACTTCGTCAACGATAATAATTTCCTGTTCCATATAAGCCGCCACGGCAAAACCCAGCCTTACTTTCATTCCCGAGGAATAAAACTTAAGCAGGGAGTCAATGTGCTTTTCCACACCGCTGAAATGAATGATTTGATCCAGCTTCCTGTCAATTTCCTTTTTTGTCATTCCAAGGATGGTTCCATTCATATAAATATTATCGCGCCCGGTTAATTCGGGATGAAAACCTGTTCCTACTTCCAAAAGGGATGAAATTCTTCCTTTTACCCTTGCTTCACCGAATGTAGGTTCAGTAATACGGCTCAATATTTTCAATAAGGTACTTTTACCAGCACCATTGTGCCCGATGATGCCAAATGCCTCTCCTTTTTTTATTTCAAAAGAGATGTCCCGGAGCGCCCAGAAAATATTCTTTTCTGAAAGATCATTAAAATGGCTTTGCTTCCATAATTGCTTAAAATTATGTACTGGTGCCCGTAGGACATTACCAATGGACTCAAATAAAGTGTCTGATTTTTTCTCGCGTACACCTAACCGGTACAACTTTGAAATATTGTCAACTTTGATGGCCCAGTCGCCCATAGTAATAAAATAATAGATTAAGCTACATCTGCAAAGCTCCTCTCCATTCTCTGGAAATAAGCGGCAGAAAAAACAAATAATACTGCTGACACCAGGAACGAGGTGGTAATCCAACCCCATGGCATGGCGGTCCCCAGGAATACAGCTCTGAAACCTTCAATGACACCTACCATTGGATTAAGTGCATACCAATTTCGCCAGGTAGCAGAAATGGAATATGTGCTGTACACTACCGGTGCAAAATATAACAGCAATTGCACCAGGAACGTCATTCCATGTTTTATATCCCTGTATTGCACCGACATGGCGGAAAAGAGTAAGGCCAGCGCCATTGATACCAGGAATAAATCAATTAGCAATAGTGGAAAATAAATCAAATTCCAACCTGGGTTGATTTTAAAATAAAACAACAATACTATCAATACGATGAATGCGATGGCAAAATCCAGCCATTTGGCAAGGGCGGCAGATAATGGAATAAATATTCGGGGGAAATATACTTTGGTGATGATGGTATTATTCTGGACAAGTGAAACAGATGCATCAGTTAAGGTTCCGGAGAAAAAGGTCCAGGGCAGCATCGCGATGAAATTGAATAGAAGATAGGGAACCCCGTTAGAATCTACTTTTGCAAATCTTCCAAAAACAACGGTGAAAACAACGGTAGTGAACAAAGGTTGAATAATGGCCCAGCTTACGCCAAGAACGCTCTGGGCGTATTTGGCACGGACACCCCTGATGGTAAGAAAGTACAACAAATCCCTGTATTGTACTATTTCTGCCCAGTTGAGCCAACGCCATTCAGACGAACGCCTGATAAGCGTTTCTTTTTCTGCTATTTCAGTTGTTCCTTTCATGGGTAATTTATACAGGTAAAGTGCCAGGCAATCAATTAATCCTGCGCCCGGTATTTTCTTTTCTTTTTAGAAGGCTGCGTATAGCCATTTTTACTGCCATACCGATAGCCGTTATAGCCATAAGTATCCCAATAATCAAGACCAGGGGCTTTTTTTATTTTTATTCCATTAAAAACTATTCGGAGGTTGGGTATTGAACCCGTGTCATTTAATTCATTCAGGAATTTCATGAACCCATGGTGTGAATAATTTTGCCTGATAACATATAAAGAGATATTTGCGTAAGGCGCTAATATTTTTGGATCGGATACTATTCCAACGCATGGCGTATCAAGAACAATGTATTCGAATCGTTGTTTAAGTTCTTCCATTAAACCAGGCAATTTGCCATTCAATATTAATTCGGCAGGGTTTGCTACAGGAGCGCCACAGGGTATTATCCATAAATTTTGTTCCTTATGGTATTGAACACAAATTTCATCCAGCGTAGCCTCCCCTTTAAAATATTCACCCAGGCCTTTGTCATAGGTAATACCCATCTCCTGTGAAATAGCCGGTTTATATAAGTCAAATTCAAGCAGCACTGTCTTCTTACCGGTCATGGCAAGACTCATCGAAAGGTTGATAGAAATAAAGCTTTTCCCTTCCTTCGGAACTGAAGAAGTCATTAGCAAAATCCTCCCTTTAGGTTCTTCACGCAACATGAAATTAATATTGGTTCTTAGTTCCCTGAATTGTTCCGCAATCAGGGTCCTTGTTTCAGCACCCACTACTATTTTATCGCTGGAGCCTGCCGCGTCGAAAATAATTTCTCCTATAACCGGAATGGCAGTTCGGTTTTCTATTTCAGAACGGTATAGTATCCTGCTGTTTCCAAATTCCTTTTTATAAATGATCAAACCACCTAATAACAAAGAGATAACAGCACCATACAGGAATATAATTACCGGGCGGGGCTTTATCAATCCGTAATTCTCCGGCTTTTCAATAATCCTGTAATTGGGAGAAATTGCTGCAGCCGCAATGGCGGTCTCTTCTCTTTTTTGAAGCAGAAAATTATACAGGTCGTTTTTTATATTTTTATTCCGGTTAATGTCTACAAGGGAGCGCTCTTTTTGTGGTATACTACCCAGTGATTGGCTAAAACTTGAATTAGTGGATTTAAGCGCCTGCCGGGATGCATCCAGCGATAGGCGGAGATTTTTCACACTTTGCAGAATGCTTTGTTTGCGCTGCTCAATCCTGTCTTTCAGTATATTTATATTGTCACTTTTTTCGCCGGTAATTTTCCGAAGCCGCTCCAGTTCAAATTCATCCTGGAATAATTGATTGAGCAGGGTTACCAGCACCTGGTCGGATAGGCCCAGTGTAGCAGGTACCGGATCAGCAGAAGTATTGCGCCTGGAAACATATGCTTCTATTTGTTGCAATACACTCAACTGAACGTCCATCTCACTGATCCTGCGATCATTTTCCTTTACCTGTCCAAGATAGATTTGGCCCTCTGTGGCAAGGTCAGTTATGCCGGCTTTTGATTTATAATTCTGCAGGGACGATTCCGCGCCGTTTAAATCTTCCGAAACAAGTAAAAGCCTGCCATCGATAAATGCCAGTGAGTTGTCGAGTATTTGCTTTTTATTGTTAACATATTGGGCCCCGTAAAGGTCTATTATTGTATTCAATGTTTGTACGCCTCTTTCGGCTACCTCGTCAACAATACTTAGGTCAAGTATGGAAGACTGTTTGCTTACCGGTGTCACTTTAAACCTCCGCTGCAAAGCGACCGCAGCATTTGATACCGGCGTAAGGGCAAGCATTAATTCATTCTTAGCATCATTAATTATTTCCCGGTTGATATGCCAGCGGCATTTACCCATAGGTGAACTGACAATACTGTCGGCCGGGTAGATACGGTTATTAAATTCAATGGTATTGGAACCTGCATTTATTTTTACCAGTCCTGTTATTGCCACCATTAAAGAATCGGGAGAGAATAATTCGATTCCAGCGGGTAACTCAGTATACAAGTGTTCCCTTCGCAGGGATTTTTTGTTTGTCCACTGTATGTCCAATTTCATCTTTCTTACAACTTCCTCCAGTAAACTTTTTGACTGTATGATTTCTATTTGCTTCTCAATTTCAGATAACTGGTAACGCTGATCGGGTCGTACAGTTGCCGGATTAAGATTATTGTCTTTATCCTGCGAATCATCATTCACTACGATTTGGGCATTTGCTTCATAATAAGGAGTGGCATATTGCAAATAGGCCCAGGATGCGCCAACTCCAAGTACCAGGGACAACAGTAGCAATGGCCAATAGGGCCAGGTTCTAAACAATGCCTGCGAAAATTTACGCCCGCTGTCTTTTTCAGGGGCATCCAAAACAGGCGTGGTGGATGAAATGGCCAAGTGGTTATTTTTTGGTAAGGTTAAGAATGGTAAGCAACAATGACACTGCGCCGGCAGTTATGCCAATATATTGAGGTAGCCTTTCCCTGGCTATAAAGCCTGCAGGTGCCGGTTCCACATACAATACATCATTTGTCTTCAGGTAATAGTAAGGCGACAGGAAGATATCTTTTGATAATAAGTTGAGGCGCCCAAAACTCCGCACTCCATTTATCTCGCGAACCACGAGCACATTTTGTCGTTTACCCAACAAGGTTAGATCGCCTGCCAGTCCAATCGCCTCCAGCACGGTAAGTCGTTCATTGGGTATGGTAAAGCTGCCGGGGTGGGCCACCTCTCCTACTACAGTGATGCGGTAATTAAGGAACCGCACATTCACTACCGGGTTTTTTGTATAGTCTTTAAATTTATCCGTCAGGAATTTTTCAAGCTGCAACCTGGTCATGCCTTCAACAGACACCTTATCCAGGTAAGGAAGTTTGATGGTACCATCCGCTTCCACCAGGTAACCCAAAACAGGAACAGGGGAATTACCCGTTACCGGGTTAATATTATTTCCCTGGATGATACCACTGCCAGAATTAAGCGGAATTAAATCTTCTGCATTTGTACCGCCGATGGTAATCCAAAGCTGATCATTCTTCTGAATAGGAGATTCGAATGCGTTGATGGCATGGGATAAACTTCCAGATGTGGTATCCTGGAGATTATGCATATATACCATCCTCCTGGGGCCCGTACAACTGCTGGATTGTATAAACAATATCAAAAGGAGCAAATAAAACAAACTGGACCCCTGACCCATTAATTTATATCTCTTACAGCTGGCAGGAATGCGGTTGGTGAAAATATTTGAGTCAGTGGTAAGAATCATCCGAAAGTATTTAAATAATGGTTGAAATATAGGGTTTAATATACAAAAGGAGAACTGAAGTACAGACTATTACCAACCTGCCCAACAAAGCTTCGCCACCTGGGTCACAAAGGCCAAAAAAGCAGTCGTGACCACATCAAACACAGGTGGTTTCAAAATTTTGCACAATGATTTTACTTTCGGTTGGATTTATTTAATAATTCGGCACTATAGGTTAATCTTTATCTTAATCAGAAAACAGTTCAGGCCAAATATTCGATTGCTCCTTCGCATAGCCTGAAAGCAATCCCGATATCAAACCAAATGGAATGATCAATTAAGAAATCAAAGCTTTAAAGTTGAATTGAACAGATATTGGTCTGCTTTATTGGCTCAAGAAGATATTGGATAAGAAGATTGTAGAGCCTGAAAGGATATAAACAACCAGAAAGGGAATACGGAATTAAAATAGGTGCGAAACCTTAAATAATATTGTTCCCAATTTAATCAAAATAATTTTAGTAACCCACTCTATCTGTAAAAAACAAAGGTTGATGCAGACTGACTTTAATGCTGAAATTATATCCTGATTTCATAATCAGGTGATTATCCTGTAATTGATTGATTTTGTTGGACTTTGGATTAATAGGGCCCATTATAAAAATACCTCGAACGGTTGATCTTTAAGTCACGCAACAAACCCGATTTGGGGTTAATGGAGATATTGAAACCCTTGGTTTGACCAGAATATACATTGAGCGATAATTGCCAGCAATGCATATTGCGGGAAAGAAAGGCCGTTACGTTTTGCAGGCCCGTTCCATTGAAATCATAATAGGTATTCAGGCCCACTTTCCAGTTTTCTGTAAGGTTGAAATCTCCACCCAGGTTAAGGTTTGAATTTATGGTGGTTTTATAGCCACTATAATCCGGTTTCAATTGCCGGAAGAAACTAAGGGAGTAGGATATATTGACCGACCATTGTACATTGAAATCCGCAAACTCCGCAGGGTTGCTGCGCACATATTGCAACTGCGCCTGCTGTTCCTCCAGGGTCATGGGGCGGTTAAACTGGTTAAGCGATGAATTGGAACTGGCCTGTGTGGAATCTGCATTCTTGTCCTTTTCCTTCTTTTTACTCTGGAAGGAAGTAGAGATCGCAATATTGCCATTGGTTATCTGGCCCAGGCTGAATTTTCCGTTTTGCCAGGCGTATTTGTTTTTCCTGAAACCTACAGAATCATAGACATAGGGATCGAGGTTGGCTCCGGCAGTTATATTTATCTTTTCAAACAAAGTACTGCGCAGGTACATGGAAAAATTGGACAACTTAAAGGAGTCGGCCATAAAATTGTAACTGCCATTGAAACCAAAACCATCCAGTAGTTTTATTTTCTTGATTCCTGCGGCACTGGTATCCTTCTTTGAGCGGACTTTCATTTCGAGGTTATTGTCCACCCCAAAACTTAAACCACCGAAGCGTTGACCTGTCAGCGCACCAAACATGCTTCCTTCATATTTATTAAACTGGAGTTTGCGTTGCGTGGAATCGACAATCGTTTCATAATAATCCTTACTGGCCAGCCCTGGATTGTAGTTCACGCTCATTGTGGGACGTATGGTATGTCGTATGGCAACGATGCGACTGGTTTTACTGAATTCACGCAATCCATAGATGGCTGTATTCAAACCAAGACTAAAGGCAATATCACTCGAGCGGTAGAAACCTTTATTAATAGTAGTATCAACTTTTTTACCATCCCAACTGCGTACAAATTGTTTTGAATACCAGTTCTCCCTGTAGGATACGCCGGGTGCAATCTGCAAGGCGCCTAGTTGTGGGAGCGCGAGGGTAATGGGTATGCTGTGTTGCGCGCCCCATTGTAAAGTGTCCAGTAAGCGGCGGAAACTAAACAATGAATCATAAAATGAAAGCTGGTTGGCGAAATTGCTGTTCAAACCAATTCCTAGTTTCTCGTACCATTTGGCCTCACCCACAAATTCCTTTTTTTGCAGGGGGTAAAAATTGGCCACCGTAAAAGCGGCATTGGGAAGGTTTACGCTAATTAAACCGGTATTATTGTTTTGCTGGTGGTTGGCGCTGACGGTAAGGTTGTATTTGTTTTCCCAGTTTTTTGAATAGGTAATAGAAGAACTCAACTGGTTCTGTACACTTCTCATCGGGTTATTTGTGAGAAGCTGGTTGTATTTTGTACTACCGGCGTTTACACTGGCCGAAAATGTCTGACCAGGACGTGCACGGCTGTCTACGGTATGGTTCCAGTTTATATTAAATGTTTTGGTGGAAGAAAATTCCTGTTTGCCTGCATCCGCCAGAATCCTGGTATTCTGATAACTCAGCGTCATGGATCCCTGGTAACGGTATCGTACCCTGTAGGTGGGTGTTATGTTTACCCGGTAACCCCCATAGGAATATATATCACTCCTTAAGGTGACATCATAATTATCGTTGAGAACTTTATAATAGCCAAGCCCTTCAAGGCCCAGTCCAAACTGGTCGTTGGCAGAAAACTGTGGTGGCAGCAATCCACTGTGTCTCCCCTGCGATAAAGGGAAAAAACCAAATGGTATATAAATGGGAATGGGTACGCCTTCAAATTCGGGATGAATGGGTCCGGATACTGCCAGCTTCTGGTTGATCAGTTTCATTTTCTTTGCCCGGAAAGCGAAATGCGGTGTATCCAGATCACAGGTGGTAAAAGTGGCATTGTAGGCAAAATATTCATTCTGGGATATCTTTTTCATAACATCCGAATGCACAAACATTTCCTGCTGCTGGGTATAGGTATTCTTGGTAAGTCCCTTTTGTGATTTGAAATTAAAAGCAAGGGTATCGGCCGTCATATTATTATCACCCTGTACAAATTTTGGAATGCCGGTACGCTGTCTGGCGGTATCAAGGAAATAATACGCATATACGTTTTGGTTACCCTGGTCAAGGTTTATGATACCACCATCCAACACGATGTCTTTGTATTTTACGTTCGCCTTATTGTACAGCCATATCTTCTTCGTAGGTACATCCAGTACCATCGAATCGGCGGCCGCATAATTGACGGGTGCATCCAGTGAATCCTTCGACATCTTCACATTGAAACTGTCCACTTTCGCAACGGTTTTACCGGTCGTGTCTTTTATAAGTACGCTGGTATCTTTAGTGATAACGATACCACTGCTGTCTGTTTTCTGCGTTTTCTTTGGAATCGTGTCCGTGATGAATGTTAAGGTGCTGTCAAAAAAGCCGGTATGGGTGTAATTAGAGGCATTTAACATCGTTATGCTACAAAGCAATCCAATAAGGGCGATCAGCAGAAAGGATTTTGATTTAACTTTGTAAACGTTGCGCATAAGTACAATAGAGCAAAAATAAGGCTTCACTGTATAAGATTATGTGAAGATTACCAAACCCGATAAATACTTGTTACCGGTATGATGAAAAAAAATTTAATGGTTTTTGGCATTATTGCAGTATCCATTTTTGTTTCTGCTTTCTCATTTACCAACCCCCCGGCTAAAAAATCAGGAAAAGCCACTACAATAAGAACACTTATCATTGATGCAGGCCATGGTGGCAGGGACCCCGGCGCCCGTGGTTTGAAATCTCATGAATCAGCGGTAGCCTTGGATATAGCCCTGAAGCTGGGCAAGGCCATTCAGCAGGAATTCCCGGATATTAAGTTGGTATATACCAGGACAACTGATGAGTTAGCAGGAGGTGGGAATGATATCAGACAGGCAAATCGTTACCGCGCCGAACTGGCTAATAAATCAAAAGGCGATCTGTTCATCAGTATTCACTGCAACGCCACCCCCCAACCACCTGGCGGATGGTATGCCAAACGTGTAATCGGTCACAAGAAGAAAGTGGTAACCGTTGGCCGTGGTAAAAAGAGAAGAAAGAAAACAGTCAATGAACCGATTTATGAGAGCTACTGGGTGGAAAACAAACGGGTAGGTACCGAAACCTATGTTTGGGCTGCCGATCGCTCGGACAGCAAGGCTCAGAAGATTGGGGAAAATGAGGAATTTGGCGAACAATTGGAAGATTCCTTGAATGTCCTGGATCAAAATTCACCAGAGGCTAATTTAAGGGCTCAACTCTATACAAAGTATTTTTTTAGTAACAGTTATACGCTTGCCTACCTTGTAGAAAAACAATTCGAACAGTCTGGCCGTACCAGTTATGGCGTTAAGCAAAGAAACAATAAAGGAATATGGGTGCTGCAGGCCACTGGAATGCCCAGCATATTAATAGAGACAGGTTTCATCACCAACCGTGAAGAGGAACAATACCTCAATAGCGAAAAGGGCCAGGATGAAATAGTAGACAATATCATGGAAGCCTTTAAAAAATACAAACAGGATCTGGAAAAACCAAAAGGCAATAGTACTGGTAAGACAGGTAGTAGCGGAAATAAATAATTTCTGAATTTCCAGTAATTCTATTCACACTTTAAATACAGGCCACTCTCACCTGCAAAAATATAGATCATTGATGGCAGTTACCTGATTTACCGCATGTATATGCCAAATCAGCATTTTCATGTAGGTTTGTAGCTTAATTGTGAAGAATCAGTAATTAAGAAAAACCTATGTTAAAAGTTTCAAACGAAACCAAAGTTGGTGCACTAACCGCTATATCGATCGTGTTGCTGATACTGGGATTTAACTACCTGAAGGGTAAAAACCTTTTCAGTAAGGCCAACACTGAAATTTATGCTGTATTTCAGAAAGTAGATGGCCTTAGCATTTCCAACCCGGTAACCATCAATGGGCTTCAGATTGGTAAGATTTATGAAATGCGTGAAAAAAGCCGTAGCCTCAATGGCATCGTGGTAACGATCAACCTGATTAAAGACATAGATATCCCCGACAACTCTTTTGCCAGTGTGAACCGCGATTTGCTGGGAGGTGCTACCGTTGCCATTACACTGGGCGACAGCAAGGCCCTTATGAAGAACGGGGATACTTTACAAACACAAAATGTATTGGGGCTGATTGACGAAGTAAGATCCTCCATCAACCCCACACTGAATGTTGTGAACGGAACCGTTAAATCACTCGATTCACTGTTAAAAGTGGTAGGCACTTATTTTGACCCTGCTACTAAAAATAATTTTCATACCATCGTAGCCAACCTTACAAAGTCTTCTGCCGATTTACAGAAACTGATGGATTCCCAAAACAGCGCCCTGGTACAATCATTAAACAACATGAATTCCATCACTGGAAACCTGGCGAAGAACAATGATAAAATCACCAATTCACTGGGCAACCTTGAGAAGGCAACAGGTAAACTGGCCAATGCAAAAATTGATGAAACCCTTGCCAGCCTGCAGGGAACAATGAATGAACTGAAAGGCATTGCAGCCAAGGCAAACAGTAAAGACGGCTCGCTGGGTTTACTGTTAAATGATCCCAAATTGTATAAGAATTTGGAAAGCACCACTTACAAATTGAATATTTTGCTGGACGATTTCAGAACCCATCCCAAGCGTTATGTTAGTGTTAGTGTATTTGGGAAAAAAGACAAGTCCCAGCCATTAACATCCCCGCTTGCAGACGATTCGGCCAGTATACATCTACAGAAAAAGTAATGATGCGAAAATTTTATGCGGGTTTCCTGTTGATTTTAATTGGCAATTGTTTTACCGCCGCTGCACAGGATACGATAAAGACCCCACACACAGGTGGCGATACCATCAGTATCGTTAACCTGGTACACAGTGACCGTCTGCGTTTTAAAAAAGTGGATTCACTCACCCAGTTGCAGATTGTTGCGGGCCATGTGGAGCTACAGCAGGATAAAACCCTCTTCTATTGCGATAGTGCGGTCATCAATAAATACCTCAATACCATGGAAGCTTTCGGCCGTATCCATATCAACGATGCTGATAGCATTCATATTTATAGTGAGTACCTTATCTATGATATCAAAAACAAATTGGCCATACTTAAAAAGAAAGTAAAATTAACGGATGGAAATGGTACCCTCACTACGGATGAGTTGCATTATGATACCAAATCAAAACTGGGGACCTATACCACGGGTGGAAAAATTGTAAATGGCAAAACAACCATTACCAGTAAAGAAGCCGTTTATTATGGCGACCTGAAGGACGTTTATTTCAAACGCGACGTGAAGATGCGCGACCCGCAATATGATCTTGATACCGATTCTCTGATTTATAATACACAAAGCCAGCTGGTTACTTTTATCACGAAGACCTATATTAAAGACAGTACCGGCGGCACGGTGGTTACTTCCGATGGGTTTTATGACATGAAGAATAAAATAGCCCGTTTTGGAAAAAGACCCATTATTAAAGACGGGAAAGGTGTAACCATTACCGGCGAGGAGGTATTAACAAACGATTCCACCGGCGAAACCATAATAAAAGGAAATGGCGTGTATAAAGACAGCGCACAGAAAATTTCTGTAATTGCCAATCACATGATTGCAGATAAGAAGAACAAAACCTTCCTTGCTACCCAGCATCCGCTGATGATTATTGAACAGGACAAGGACTCTATATATGTAAGCGCAGATACTTTATTCTCGGCAAGGGTTTCCGATATCAGGGATCCGCATTACCATGAACTGCAAAGGGATACGATAAAAAATGTAACAGTGGTAAATGCAAAGGACAGCAGCGAGCCACGTTATTTTCAATGTTACCACCATGTCCGCATATTCTCCGATTCCCTGCAGGCTGTATGCGACAGTATGTTTTATTCCGCTACCGATTCTGTTTTTCGCTTGTATACAAACCCTATCGTATGGGCCAGCCAGAGCCAGATAACAGGGGATACCATCTACTTGTATACGAGGAATAAAAAGGCCGAGCGCATGTATGTATTTGAAAATAGTTTTGCCATTAATAAATCGGGTGAAAACATGTTCAACCAGGTAAGCGGTAAAACGCTGAATGGTTATTTTAAGGATGGTGAAATAACTTTTATGCGCACAAAAGGATCGCCGGCGCAAAGTATTTATTATGCAAAAGACGAGAACGACGCCATGGTAGGTGTAAACAATGCCGTGGGCGATATTATCGACATGCAATTTGAAGACAAGGCGCTGAAAAAAGTTATTTTCCGAAACGATGTGAGCGGTACCATGTACCCGATGAACCAGATACCTGAAGAAAAAAAGACCCTGAGGAATTTTAAATGGCTGGAAGAAAAACGTCCGAAAACAAAATTCGAATTGTTTGAAGACCTTAACCTGTAAACCATCCTGTCATTGTTCATTTAACATTTCCATTTTCTGTAATAGTATGTTAAATGAACCATCGCCAAACATACACTGGCATTATTTTCGTTTTCATTTTGAAAATCTACAATAGTTATGCGCAAATTACTTTTAACCCTTCTCGTCACCATTGTAATTGGAGCATGCTCCACTTTGTATGCACAGGATGCTGGCAGCGATTACAAACTTGGATTTGGTGTTCGTTTCAGCAGCCCTTCACCCACGCTTAGCAATTCGGTTTCCATAAAATACATGATGCCTACCGGCAATGCCATTGAAGGTTTGATTTCCTTTGGCACCAGGTTTGGTATTGGAGGGCTGTATGAAGTCCACAGAACATTGAATGGTACACCCGGGTTGAAATGGTTTTATGGAGGTGGCGCCTACCTGGGTTTCCAAAGTGGTTCCACTTATCTTGGGCCAACCGGTATTGTTGGATTGGATTATAAGTTTGACAGGATTCCACTAAACCTTTCTATCGACTGGAAACCTGAATTGGATATTATCCCTAAAATAAATTTCGTTCCGGATGCCTTCGCTATTACAGCAAGGTTTACCCTGAATTAATTAAAAGAATATTCTATAAGAAAAGCCTTCCGTATGGAAGGCTTTTCTTATTTCAGCCAGGCGGTCCATTCTTTTCCAGCCTAAATGTTTCTCTACACCATATTTCCAGCGCCCTGCAAAGACAGGTTTATTTATTGCTGTGTCAACCCATGTATTTGCGGTTTTTTGCAGGATTTTATTTTACTTTGAGCAGTAACCTACCGTTTTTATGCTTAAAAGAGAAAGACAAGCCTATATACTTCACCAGGTCAACCTTCACAATAAAGTATTGTCATCCACCCTAAGCGACGAAATCAGCGTGTCGGAAGACACCATTCGCAGGGATTTGCAGGAACTGGCGGAGGAGGGTAAAATAATAAAGGTCCATGGCGGCGCCCTGTCACAGTCTTTCAATTATGTCAATTACCCTTCCGCTAAAATTTACTCCAGTGAACAAAAAAGAATCATTGCCCAGAAAGTCGTTGGCCTCATCAAAGACGGGATGTTTATTCTTACCACTGGCGGCACTACCATTATTGAGCTTGCGCGTATTTTGCCACCAAGGCTGAAAGCAACATTCATTTCGGGAAGTATTCCTGCGGTTTTAGAGTATATGCACCATCCCAATATTGAAGTGATTATTATTGGAGACAAGGTATCCAAAAGCTCAAAAATTACAGTGGGTGCGGATGCCATTGCAAAAATAAAACAGGTAAAGGCCGACCTCTGCCTGCTGGGAGTAAACTCCATCGATATACAGCACGGAATTACTGATCACGATTGGGACGTAGTACATATTAAGAAGGCTATGATTGAGTCATCAAAGAAAACCGTTTGCCTCACCATTTCTGAAAAAATCAATTCAAATCAACCTTTAAAAATTTGTGCTATCAATGAAATAAGCACCCTTGTTACTGAATTATCTCCCGATGACCCCTTACTCCATCCCTATATAGAAGCAGGTATAGAAGTGATATAATGTAGTTTTTAACCAGCGGTTCTATGTAGGTTGTCTTTTTGTATTCTTTTGATTTTCAAACTCCTCGTTTTGATATTTGGCTTTTACCTGCAGGAAGGTTTCAACAATTTATAGC
>Ga0075024_100000500_pt1 | contig 14393 bp, 18 predicted proteins | sample Str013_2_FD_71389 | JGI IMG/M metagenome (GOLD analysis project Ga0075024, IMG submission 71389) | Freshwater sediment microbial communities in response to fracking from Pennsylvania, USA - Straight Creek_MetaG_SC_2013 | ecosystem: Environmental > Aquatic > Freshwater > Creek > Sediment... | reverse complement strand
CCTGGTGGGACTGGACTATGCAGTGGTCACAGCCGATAAGGGTGTGGTAGATTTGACGTATGTCTGATCAAGCAAAATACCAGTGGCCGGAGCCGGTGACGGCAACGCCGGATCGTCTGGGCGGCGAGCCCGTATTTGCCGGGACCCGAGTGCCGGTGCAGGCAATGTTCGATTACCTGGAGGCTGGCGACTCACTCGACCGGTTCATTGATCATTTCCCGGATGTCGCGCGAGGTCACGCGCTGGCGGTGCTGGAGCTCTCAAGACGCAGTTGACGGGTTCATGTTGCCGTTTGGGGGCATTTCCCCCTTCCGCCCCTCCAGCCACCGCTTCAGCGAGACCGAGCTTTCCGACGACGGTCGTCCGGCCAGCAGCCCTTCGGTGCTGATGTCCTCGTCGAGATCGGGCCAATTGATCCCCTCGCCCCGGCCGATCAAACGCCAGTTGTTGCGCTCGGGTTCGCTTCCATGGAGGAGCCGAGGATACCAGGCGAGCGGCACGGTCAGGGTGCGGCCATCGCTCAGCTCTACGCACAACGTATCTGCGGTGGTCGAGACGGAGGTCGCCTGCGGGACGCGAAGCTCAGCTGCCGAAATAGTCATTCCACGCCTACAGAAAGGTCGTCTCGTTGTCGTTGACCAACCGCTCGATATCTCGGAGCTCGGCGGGCCTAAATCCGCCGCTACGAGCAAGGCGGACCGGCCCCAACCAGAGCTTGGCGATATTGCGCTCGCGTTCGGCATGGATATGGGGCGGCTCCACGCCATCTCCAGCGTAGAAGAAGAACCGATAGGGGCCAATCCTCAGAACCGTCGGCATGGTGGAACAGTCCCTCCACTTGCAGCCTTGAATAGCGGCAATAGGGCGAGGCGGCAATGCAACCCGGCGGCGTCAACAGGTGCGGGACGGCGTGCCTTCTGGTATCATGGGTTCGAACGGAGCCGAACCATGCCACTACCCAACCCATTGATCACCGCGTCACCCGAACGCCTCGGAGGCGCTGCGGTGTTCGCCGGCACCCGCGTGCCGGTGCAGAACTTGTTCGATTATCTGCAAGCGGGCGACCCGCTGAGTGAATTTCTCACCGATTCCCCGAATATAACCCGCGAGCATGCGGTGGCCGTGTTGGAGCTGGCGCGGAAGGCTGCCGTTGCGGAGGCGGTCACGATCGCGGCTGAATGAGTGCGAAAGTCGGGGCCTGCTGCGGAACAGTGCCGAGCCGCTGCCACGATTGTACTTTCCCGCGCTTGCGTTATGCTCGGCAGGTACGGTGACGGGCCGGGCAGGTGCCATGGTGTCGGAATAGAACATGAAACAGCTCATTCTCACCCTTCTGATCGCGGCCGGGCTCATCGCGGCCGGCTTTGCCGAGGTCGCTGAGGCCAAGGGCAAGCGCACCAACCAGAGCCGGGCCGGCGAGGTCAACGGCACAAAGTGCTTCCTGGTGCCCTATGGCGGCCGCAACGGCGGCGGCTGGTGGTGCAGCTGCGGCTCGGGAAATTGCCCGGGCTCGCCTTACTGAGCGCACGCGTCGGCACGGGCTCGCTTCGCCGGGGAGCATGGCATGGATGACGACGAGGTGCTCAGAGTTGCGCGGGCGATGGGCTTGACCCGGCTCGAGCCGGAACATCTGATGCAGCTCGCCCAGAGCCTCGAGGCGGCCCGCCGTCTCGGCCAGCAGCTTCCCGGCGACCTGCACTGGAGCGAGGAGCCCGCGATGGTGTTCCGCGTCGCCCCGCCCGATCCGGAACGCGCATCATGACCGATCTGGGCTTTCTCGGCCTCGCCGATGCCGGCGAGCTCATCCGCGCGCGCAAGCTGTCCCCGGTCGAGCTCACGAGCGCGCTGTTGGCGCGGATCGCGAGGCTCGATCCCCTCGTCCATGCCTTCGTCCGGGTCACACCCGAGCTCGCCCTCGCGGCGGCCCGCGAGGCCGAGCGCGAGATCATGGCCGGCAACTGGCGCGGACCGCTGCACGGCGTGCCGTTTGGCCTCAAGGACATCATTGATTGCAAGGGGCTGCCGACTACGGCGCATTCCAAGCTGCTGATCGACAATGTCCCGAACGAGGACGCGTTCGTTGCGGCACGGCTGAAGGCGGCCGGCAGCGTGCTGCTCGGCAAGCTCGCCACGCACGAGTTCGCGATCGGCGGGCCGTCATTCGATCTGCCCTGGCCGCCGGCTGTCAATCCCTGGGGCCGCAATCTGTTTCCGGGGGGCTCGTCCAGCGGCTCGGGCGTGGCGCTCGCCGCGGGTCTGCTTCCCGTCGCGCTCGGTACGGACACCGGCGGCTCGGTGCGCAATCCGGCATCCCTGTGCGGCATCACCGGCATGAAGCCCACCTATGGCCTCGTCAGCCGGCGCGGGGTGTTGCCGCTCGCCACCTCGCTCGATCATGTCGGGCCGATGACGCGCGGCGTGCGCGACAATGCGCTGCTGCTCGATTTGATCGCCGGCCATGATGCCGCCGATGCGGCCAGCGTACGCCGCGCTCCTGAACGGTTCTCGGCGAATATCGATGCCGGCGTGAAGGGTCTCAAGATCGGTCTCGTCCGCCATTTCTATGCGGAGGACATGCAGGCGGATTGCGAGCAAAGCGCCGCCATCGAGGCCGCCGCGGAGGTGCTGCGCGGCCTCGGCGCCAGCGTGCGTGAGATGCGCCTTGCCCCCCTCGACGACTATGCCACCTGCTGCCGGATCATTCTGCGCGCCGAGGCGTTCGCGGTGCATCGGCGGTGGCTCGCCGAGCGCCCCGCCGACTATGGTGCACTTGCCCGCCAGCGGCTGCTCGATGGCGCCGTGGTCAGCGCCGCCGACTACATCGATGCGCAGCGGCTGAGGGCCCGGCTCATCCGACAGACCGACTTGGCGTTCACGGGCTTTGATGCTGCGCTGACGGTTTCGGGCATGGATCCGGCCTGTGCGATCGATGATGCCGAGGCGACGGCGCGCAGCTACCCGCGCCAGGCCCGCCAGCCGTTCAATGTCACCGGCCAGCCGGCGCTGGTGGTGCCGGCGGGCTTCACCGGCGACGGCCGCCCCCTGTCGCTGCAGCTGATCGGCCAGCCCTTCACGGAGGCCAAGCTGTACCGCATTGCCTTCGCCTACGAGCAGGCGACCGGCTGGCTTGCACGGCATCCGCCGGGTGTTTGACTCCCTCAAACGTTACTCGGGGATGGTTTGGGCAGCGGGCCGGATCGCGCTGATCGCCGGCGCCATCGCGACGTCGAGCTATGGCCCGGCCTCGGTCGAGGAACGAAACGGATCGGCAACCATGCACGCAGCGCGGGCTCTTACCGCCAAAGTCCGGCTCGGCATCGATGTGCTGGCCGCCCGCCGGTTCGCGCCGCTGCAAGGCCTGCGCGTCGGCCTCTTGACGCACGATGCCGGGCGCGACGCCGCGGGGCGCCGCACGATCGACGTGCTGGCGGCCGCCCCCGAGATCAAACTGGTGGCAATCTTCAGTCCCGAGCATGGCCTTGCCAGCGTGCACGAGGGCAACGTCGATCACGACCACGACGCGACGACCGGCCTTCCGGTGACCAGCCTGTATGGCGCCATCCGCCGGCCGCCGGATCACATGCTCGACGGCCTCGACGCGGTAGTCATCGACCTGCAGGACGTCGGCGTCCGCTTCTACACCTACGCCACCACGATGGCCTACATGCTGGAGGCGGCGGCCCGGCGTCGCCTGCCGGTGGTCGTGCTCGACCGCCCCAATCCGATCGCGCCCGCCGGCGTGCACGGGCCGGTGCTCGACCGGGCGCTGCGCTCGTTCGTCGGCTATTTTCCGATGCCGGTGATGCACGGCATGACCATCGGCGAGCTGGCCAGCCTGTTCAATGCGGAAAACCAGCTCGGGGCGCAGCTGACGGTGGTGCCGATGACCGGCTACAAGCGGACGGACTGGCATGAGGCGACCGGCCTTGCCTGGGTGAACCCGTCGCCGAATTTGAAGGCCGTCGCGCCGACCCTGCTCTACCCCGGCATCGGTCTCGTCGAGCTCACCAACGTCAGCGTCGGACGCGGCACGCCGACGCCGTTCGAGCTCGTCGGTGCGCCGTGGATCGACGGGCACGCGCTGGCCGACTATTTGCGCGGGCGAGCCGTTCCGGGGGTCGCCATCCAGCCAGCCGAGTTCACACCCAGGGCCGACAGGTTCGCCGGCAGGCGCTGCCACGGCGTCCTTTTGCAGTTGACCGATCGCGGCAGGCTCGATGCGGTGCGGCTCGGCGTCGAGCTGGCAGTCGCCCTGCGCCGCTTGCACCCAACGCATTTTCGCGCCCGCGAGATGGCGAGCCTGCTCGGCTCCTCGCAGGCGCTGGCGGGGATCGAGGCGGGGGAGGACGCGGGACGGATCGCGGCCCGCTGGCAACCGGCCCGCGCAGCGTTCATGACATTGCGGGCCAAGCATCTGATGCCGGACTATCAATAGGCGAGGTGCGGACGCAATCGTGGGTGCAGAGATCGATGGCAAACATCGCCGTTGATGCGGGACCTATGATTGATGATTGCAGTGCGTAGGCTCGCCACCGACCGGCCGGCGAGGGCGGATGATAACGCGCTGAGCGCGCCCGGATTTCCGGTTGCTATGGCGCCGACATCAGAGTATGTATTACCCAACGTATTACGCGCAGGACCGTCGTCATCATGACCATCACCATCCGACTGCCCGACAAGCTGGAAGCCGATCTCAGGGCCCGCCTGACCCGGGAGGACGTAGCGCTGTCGGAGTTCGTGCGCCAGGCCATCGCCGAGAAGCTCGAGCGGGAGGCGGACGTCAAGCCGTCGGCTTATGAGCTCTGGCAAAAGCACTTCAAGGGATTTAGCAGCGGCGAAACCGACCGGTCCGAGCGGGCGGAGGAGATTCTGCGGGCCAAATTCGATGCCAAGCGTCGCAGTCGATAGCAGCGTTCTCTACGCCCTGTTCGATCAAGCCGACAAGGGCCATAGTCGCGCGTCGGCGTTCCTTACGCGCGCTTCGCAGAAGCTGATCGCAAACCTGCCGGTGCTTACCGAGGTCGTCTACCTGCTGGACTTCTCACAAGTCTCGCAACGCGCGTTCCTCAACTTTGCGCAGGAGGCATTGACCATCGATCAGCAGACCGCCACCGACCTTCCCCGCATCGTCGAGATCATGGCCAAATATGCCGATCTGCCGGCCGACTTCGCGGATGCGTCGCTGGTGGCGCTGTGCGAGCGCCAGCGGATCACTCAGATCGCTACCTTTGATAAGGATTTCGACATCTACCGATTGGCCGATGGCAAACAGCTCGCCAATGTGATGGAAATGCGGTGAGGCTTGACAGCTTGCGCGGGCTGCTCAAGGAGGAGAGCATGATCATCGCCATCGACGGGCCGGCGGCATCCGGCAAGGGCACCCTGGCGCGGCGCATCGCCAAGCGCTACGGCCTCAATTACCTGGATACCGGCCTCATCTACCGGGCGGTGGCGCGCGACGTACTGGCGGCCGGCAAAGCAACTGCGGATGCGGAGGCTGCCGCGGCCGCCGCCCGCGCGCTCGACCCCGCCTCGCTCGACGACGCCTCGCTCAAGGACCGCGGCATCGCCGACAACGCCTCGATCGCGGCGGGCCATCCGGAGGTGCGGGCCCTGTTGCTCGCCTTCCAGCGCCAGTTCGCGGCGACGCCCCCCGGCGCGGTGATGGACGGCCGCGACATCGGCACGGTGGTCTGCCCCCATGCCGACGCCAAGTTGTATATCACCGCGCGTGCGGAGGTACGGGCCTTCCGCCGCCATCGCGAGCTGGTCGGCAAGGGGGAGACTGTGAGCCTCGCGCATGTGCTCGACCTCATCCAGAAACGCGATGCCCGCGACAGCGAGCGCGCCACCGCGCCGATGAAGCCCGCCGCCGATGCCCGCTTGCTCGATACCTCGGAGTTGAGTATAGATGCGGCCTTCGACGCCGCAGTCGCTTTGATCGAGAGGTCGATCGGCCGATAAGGGCTGGACCCTAGTCCGGCTCAAATCCGTATTGGCGGGCCAGGGCCCCAAGGATCGCGACGCCACACAGACCTTCCGCAAGCGCGCGCGCCAGGCCGACATCGCCCGGGGCGCATATAATGCTTGAAACAATCCAGATCATCCATGGAACCGGTGCGGCTTTGCCGCGCCCATTCGCCGTCAACAGGAGACCAGTTTGAGCACCGTAGCCCACAACGAGATGAACCCCAGCCGCGAGGATTTCGCGGCGCTGCTGAGCGAGACCCTGTCCAAGGACGACGTGCACGAAGGCACCGTCGTCAAGGGCAAGATCGTGGCCATCGAGAAGGATCTCGCCGTCATCGACGTCGGCATGAAGACCGAGGGCCGGGTGCCCCTGCGCGAGTTCGGCGGCACCGGCAAGGATTCCACCCTCAAGGTGGGCGATACCGTCGAGGTGTATCTGGAGCGCATCGAGAACGCGCTCGGCGAGGCGGTACTTTCGCGCGACAAGGCCAAGCGCGAGGAGAGCTGGACCAAGCTCGAGAAGAAGTTCGAGGCCAACGAGAAGGTCGAGGGCGTCATCTTCAACAAGGTCAAGGGCGGCTTCACGGTCGATCTCGACGGCGCCGTGGCATTCCTGCCGGGCAGCCAGGTCGACATCCGCCCGGTGCGCGACATCGGCCCGCTGATGCATCAGACCCAGCCGTTCCAGATTCTCAAGATGGACCGCCGGCGCGGCAACATCGTGGTCTCCCGCCGCTCGGTGCTCGAGGAGACCCGCGCCGAGCAGCGCTCGGAAATCGTCGCCCGGCTCGGCGAAGGCCAGGTGGTCGACAACGGCGTCGTCAAGAACATCACCGACTACGGCGCGTTCATCGACCTCGGCGGCATCGACGGGCTGCTGCACGTCACCGACATGGCCTGGAAGCGCGTCAACCACCCCTCCGAGATCCTCAACGTCGGCGATACGGTCAAGGTGCAGATCATCCGCATCAATCCCGAGACCCAGCGCATCAGCCTCGGCATGAAGCAGCTGCAGTCCGACCCGTGGTCGGATATCGTCGCCAAGTATCCGGTCGGCACGCGGGTCAAGGGCACCGTCACCAACATTGCCGACTACGGCGCGTTCGTCGAGCTGGAGGCCGGCGTCGAGGGCCTGATCCACGTCTCGGAGATGAGCTGGACCAAGAAGAACATCCACCCCGGCAAGATCGTCGCCACCAGCCAGAGCGTGGAGGTGCAGATCCTCGAGGTCGATCCGCAGAAGCGCCGCATCTCGCTCGGCCTGAAGCAGACCCACGACAACCCGTGGGACACCTTCTCGGCCGCGCATCCCAAGGGCGCGCTGGTGGAGGGGCCGATCCGCAACATTACCGAGTTCGGCCTGTTCATCGGCCTCGACGGCGGTGTCGACGGCATGGTGCATCTGTCCGACCTCGACTGGAACCGGCCGGGCGACGAGGTCATCAAGGAGTACAAGCGCGGCGACATGGTGAAGGCCGTGGTGCTCGACGTCGACCAGCAGAAGGAGCGCATCTCGCTCGGCATCAAGCAGGTCGCGGGCGATCCGCTCGACAAGCTCGGCAACTTCAAGAAGGGCAGCGCCGTCACCTGCGAGGTGATCGCGGTCAACGACGGCGGCATCGAGGTGAAGCTCGCCGACAGCGACTTCACCACCTTCATCAAGCGCGCCGATCTCTCCCGTGACCGCTCCGAGCAGCGGCCCGAGCGGTTCAGCGTCGGCAACAAGGTGGACGCGGCGATCCTGCAGATCGACAAGCACGCCCGCCGGGTATCGGTCTCGATCAAGGCGCTCGAGATCGCGGAGGAGAAGCAGGCGGTCGAACAGTACGGCTCCTCCGATTCGGGTGCCTCGCTGGGTGATATCCTCGGCGCGGCGCTGAAGAAGAGCCAGACCGACGACGACAAGTCGTAAGGCGAGGACCCACGCTTACTCACCCTCTTCCCGTGTTGACGGGCAGAGGGTGAGGGGCGACCAATTATGGCAACGCCGCCGCGGTATCGGCAGTCATGACCCGGTAATACGGATGGCCATCCGACTATGGCGCAGGCGTCGCGAGCGGCTTGCCTTTCTCGACCACGTACGTGTTGATGATCTTGGCACCGTTGGGTCCGGCCTTACCCCAGTGCACCGTGTTCGGCGGGATCTGCCAGCTGTCGCCGGGCTTTACGGTCAGCTCCGGCTTGCCGACAGCATTCAGCACGATCTCGCCTGAAGACAGGACGCCGCTGTCGATGCCGAAGTGGGTGTGTCTGCCGATCACGCCATTGGGAACGATCTCCACCGACGCGATGACGGTCTCGTAGTTCGACCCTGGCACATCGAACTTCTGCAGGATCGTTCGTTTGATGTCGGTGGCTCCTTGCGTGATGGCCGGCGGTGTCGTTTGTGCCATCGCGGCGGTCGATCCAACGCCCACAGCGAGAGCGACGGCAACAAGTGTAGATGTTCGGATTAGACCCTGGAACACGGATATTCCTCCTTTTATGTTCGAAATTCCTTATCTGCTCGCATAGCGAGTAGAAGCTACTTTGTCGGTTTCACAGACGCAACAGCCTCGCAGCGTCTGACCTCGGTCGATGCCGACCCGCTGCTGAAGGAGGGAGCCAAGGCATGAGCTACGATTTTCTGATCGGCGGCGGCGGCTCGGCGGGCTCCGTGCTGGCCAATCGGCTCTCGGCGCGCAGCGCCAACGAGGTGCTGTTGCTGGAAGCGGGCCAGTATCCCGGCACCGCCTATTTCCGGAGGGAGGATCAACCATGAGCACTCCGATAGCCTATTCCGACGAATGGGGACTGAAGGACAAGGTCGCCATCGTCTGTGGAGGAGGCGCCGCGGGCGATGGCATCGGCAACGGCCGTGCCGCCGCGATCCTGCTGGGGCGGGCCGGCACCCGGGTGCTCGTCGCCGACCGTGATCAAGCCAGGGCCGAGCGAACCGCAGCCATGATCAAGGCCGAAGGCGGAACCGCGGCGGCGCATGCCGCCGACCTCACCGACGAAGGCCAGGCGCGCGATCTGGTGACTGCTGCGCTCGATATGTACGGCCGCCTCGATTTCCTCGACAACAATGTCGGCATTTCGAGCAAGGGCAACGTGGTCACCGAGTCGCCGGAGACCTGGCGGCGGATGATGCAGGTGAACGTGGAGGCGATGTTCCTCACCTCGAAATACGCGATCCCAGCCATGATCAAGACGGCCGGACGTGGCGCCATCGTCAACATCTCATCGATATCCGCACTGAGGCCGCGCGGTCTCACCATCTACACCACCACCAAGGCCGCCATCATCGGGCTGACCCGCGCCATGGCGATCGATCACGCCAGGGAGGGCATTCGCGTCAATTGCGTGGCGCCGGGTCCGGTCTATACGCCGATGGTTTACGACCACGGCATGAGCGAAGAGGCCCGCGCGCAGCGCAAGCAGGCATCGGCCCTGGGGATCGAGGGGACCGGCTGGGACATCGGCCAGGCCGTGCGCTTCCTGCTGTCCGACCATGCCCGCTATATCACCGGTCAAACCCTGGTCGTCGACGGTGGCGTGACGCTGCAGGCGCCCGAGCGGGAGAGCCATTCGGAGCGATAACGGTCAGGGCGAGGCTGGGGTGACCCCATGCGCGCTCTGCTGGCCGAAATAGGCATGCTCCAGCCGCCGCGGCAGATCGTGCTCGTCGGCTGCGGCCTCCAGCACGATCGAGCCACGTGCCAGGGCATAGACACGATCGGCCAGAGCCAGAGCCTTCTCCACCAGCTGCTCGACCAGCAGCACGGCCGTGCCCGCATCACGCAGCCGCCCCGCCGCCGCCAGCACCCGGTCGACCAGCACCGGTGACAGACCGGCCGAAGGCTCGTCGAGCATCAGCAGCCGCGGACGCCGCACCAAGCCTTGCGCGACGGCAAGCATCTGCTGCTGGCCGCCCGATAGAGTGACCGCGCGATCCTGACGCTTGGCGGCGATCTCGGGGAAGAAGGCGAGCGCCTCCTCGACCTGCACGGCGCGCTCGCGTCGTGGCATGCCGTAGCCGGCCAGCAGCAGATTGTCGAAGACGGTCAGTTGCGTGAACACACGATGTCCTTCGATGACGTGCACGAGCCCGGACCGGACCACGTCGCGCGGGCTCGCGCCGGATAAATTCGTGCCCGCAAAGCTGGCCCGGCCCGACCAGGGCAGCAGCCCCGAGATCGCCCGCAGCAGCGTGGTCTTGCCCGCACCATTCGGGCCCAGCAGCGCCACCACCTCGCCCGCTCCGACGGTCAGGTCGACACCGTTGAGCACGTTGATCTTGCCGTAGCCGGCAACCAGCCCGTTGATGACAAGCAGCGGCTCACGCACCGAGATAGGCATTGACGACCTCCCGGTGGGCGCGGATCTCGCCGGGCGATCCCGAGGCGAGCACCTTGCCCAGATTGAGCACGGTAACGCGGTCGCAGATATCGAAAATCAGGTCGGCATGGTGCTCCACCAGCAGCACGCCGGTTCCACGCCGGCTGATGGCGACGATCAGGGCCCCCAGCCGCTTGATCTCGTCCACCGACAGTCCGGCGGCGGGCTCATCGAGCAGCAGGAAGGACGGCCGCAGCATCAGCGCGCGCGCGATTTCGACGAAGCGCAACTCGCTGTGCTGCAGCCGGTCCGATCGCACGGCGGCAAGCTGCTCCAGGCCGACTGCCGTCAATGCCGCCACGGCGTCCTCGCGAAGCAGCGCCTCATCGCGACAATGCCGCGGCAACGACAGCAGCGATTCAACGAAAGCGCCATGGCCGTCGATGGTGCCGCCGATCATGACGTTTTCGAGCACGGAGGCGGCGCCGATCAGACGTGGGGTCTGGAAGGTGCGCGCAATCCTGTGGCGCGCGCGCGTATGGGGCGCCCGCGGCTGCAGGGCGGTCTCATTCAACCGAACCTGCCCCGCCTGCGGCGCATAGTATCCGGAGATCACGTTCAGTATGGTGGTTTTGCCGCTGCCGTTGGGGCCGATCAGCCCGTGCACCTCCCCGCTGTGGATCAGCAGATCCACGCCATCGATCGCACGAAGGCCGCCAAAACTCAGCGCGACGTTATTCAGCGCAAGCACTGTAGGGTTGGCATTGTCGGTCATCAGTTTCGACAACAGCTCGGAGCGGGGGCGGATCTCACGGTGCTGCGCGAGCGGACGGCGGTTCTTGTAGTCGAGCATCTCGGCGATGCCGCCAGGTACGGCCAGCACGATCACGAGCAGCAGCGCCGCGTAGAGAAACGTCGACCACGCCACCAGCGGCGCCGCGAACTCGGGCAGTGCGGTGAGGATGATGGTGCCGAGCAGGGGACCCAGCACCGAGCCGCGTCCGCCGATCAGGATGGCGATGAAAAACAACACCGACAGATCGAATGTAAAAGCGTCGGGCGTAATATAGGACTGCAGCGAGGCGAACAGCCCTCCTGCCAGTCCCGCGACGGCGCCGCTGAACACGAACACAGTGATGAGCAGGGCCGGTTTGGAGATCCCGACCGATTCGGCGGCAACCTCAGCGTCACGGATCGCCACGAGCGCACGGCCGAACCGGCTCGCTGCCACATTGGTCGTCATCCACGTGCAGATCACCGCAATGGCGAGGCAGAAGTAATAGAAGCCCCACGGCGAGGCGAAGGGCCAGGGCAACACCGGGCCGGGCACGCCGACACCGCCGCCGGTCACGCTTTTCCAGGCGAGGGCGATCTGCGTGACGATGGTCGCAAAGCCGAGCGTCGTCATGGCGAAATAGAAGGTCCGCAGCCGCAGCGCCGGCAATCCGACGATGACCCCGGAGATGGCGCCGGCGATCGTGGCGATCGCCAGCGCAAGGTAGGGCGACAGCTCTGGCATGACGGTCCCGGCCGACAGCACGCTGGTGACATAGGCTCCGAGTGTGAGCAGCGCCACCCAGCCGATCGCGATCTGCCCGGCGAAGCCGACCACCAGGTTGAGGCCCGAGACGAGCACCCAGTAGATGCAGGCGCGTGTTGCGATAACACCCAAATAGGAATCGCCCAGCAACGGCAGGCAGGACCCGCCGACAGCCAGCACGACAACCGGCAGCAAGGCCTCGAGCCTGGCGAATCCGCCAGCTTTGGCGGCGAGGGCGGGCGCTGAAGCCGTGTCCCTCATACGCGCCGCGCGGCGGCAGCGCCGGCAAGGCCCTCGGGCCGGATCAGCAGGACGAGGATGAACACCACGAACACGGCAACCGAGGCGAACACGCCGCCGACGAGAAAATTGGCCGACTGCTGGAACAGACCCAGCGCGAGCCCGCCGGCGACGGCGCCGCGGTTGCTGCCCATGCCGCCGAGCGCGACCGGGACAAACCCGTAGAAATTCAGCAGCGGCCCGTTGCCGAAGTAGGCCAGCATCATCTCTCCCCCGGTGAAACCCGCGAGGGCGCCGATCGCTCCTGCGAGCGCAAAGCTCGCCAGCCGCAACTCGCGCTCGGGAAGGCCGAGCGCGCGGGCGGCATAATTATCCTCCGAGATCGCAAGGAAGGCGCGTCCCACCAGCGTATGGCGATAGAGCAGCTCGAGCCCCAGTATCGTCGATCCACACGCCAGCATTGGCAGCCAGAATTGCTGGTCGAAGATCCCAGGCCCGAACGGCAATACGCGCGGAAACGGCTGCGGCTCGGTGCTCCACTCGATGGCGACGAGCTGCTGGATCATCAAGGCGAAGGCGAGCGTCGACAGCACATACAAATGCTGCTCGAGGCTCTTCAGCACCGGCCGCACCGTCACGATCTCGGTGACGATGCCGATCAGGGCTCCCACGGCGAGCACAGCGAGGAAACCCAGCACGACCGGCATGCCCAGCCTGTCGATGAACAAGGCGCCGAACACACCGCCCAGCATACCGACGGCCCCCGCCGAGAAACTGAACACGCGCGAGGCGGCGAACATGACGTTGTAGGTGATGCCGATCAGCGCGTAGACCGCCCCCAAAGCCAGCCCGTAAGAGACGATCGACTCGATCATCGGTCTATCCGACGTAGCCTGGAGCGAGCTTGAAGGCGCCATCCTGCAATGAATTGGCCTGGCACATGATGATTTCGCTGTTCTGGAACCCATCGTGCAAATCGGGCGTCCAGGTAATGGTGCCGTAAACGCCGGGCCAGGCGCTGACCTTGTTCCAATAGCCGGCGATCTGCTCGGGCTCGCTGCCTGCCGCCTTGATCGCATCGGCGATCATGCGCGGCCCATCGTAACCCATGGCGATCCACCACAGCAGCGTGTCCGACATCTCGATCTTGGCCTTGCGAAGGCGGTCGACGAATTCGACCGTTCGCGGCGGCAGCGCGCCGGCGGCGTTATAGCTGCAGTTGCGGAAGTTGTTCGAATACACTTTGTCCCAGTATTCCGGCTTCTTCAGCAAGGCCTTGGTTTGCCCGGAGCCGAGCGTGGTCTGCCCGACGATCGGGATATCCCAGTTCATCTCCGCGCGGGTATTGATGATGCGCGAGAGGAAGCCGGCATTCACGCTCCAGGGCATGATGACCTGGGCCCCGGCGGCCTGCATCCGCAGCATGTCCGGTTTCAAGTCCGGATTGTTCGCCTCGACATTGCCCTGGTAAACGACATCGGCGCCCAGCGCCTTGAGCATCGGCACGTAGGTGTCCACCGATGCCGTGCCGTAGCCGGTGGTGTCGCTGACCACGGCGACCTTCTTGAGCTTGAGGATTTGTACCACATACTGGTTTGCGGCGCCGCCGATCTGGCGACTGGTGGGCGCGTTGCGGAAGGCCAGCGGGTACTTCTTGACGTCCGTCAGCGCGTCCACCCAGCAGGGATGGATTTGCGGCACGCCATCCCGCGCAATCAACGGCGTTGCCGCCAACGCCTCGCCGGAATTCAAGGGTCCCCAGATCACGTGGGCCTTGTGCCGGCGGGTGAGCTCGGTCGCCGCATTCACCGCCTTGGTCGGATCGCTCTGCGTGTCGCGGACGATCAGCTCGATCTGGCGACCATTGATGCCACCCGCCGCGTTGATCTCCTCGACAGCCAGCACCGTGCCCCGGTTTATGCCGATACCGGTCGATGAGCTGGGGCCGGTCAACGCGGGCAGGTAGCCGATGCGGATCGGCTCGGACGCCGCGATCGCCGGACGGAACACGCCGGTGGCGAGGGTTGCGGCGCCTGCAGCGGTGCCCTTCAAGACTTGACGACGTGTGATTGGCATCTGGCTCCTCCCGATGGCTGGTTCATGCGGTTGGGCGCGCGCACCTTGCGCCGGCGGCCATTATAAGTCCGCTCGTTGGGCTCCAGCTTGCCACACTATTATTTTACCGTCCAAGCAAGAATTGGCTGCCCGGCAGCTCGTGTTCTGGAACATTCAAACGATTCCCAATTTGTCATCCTCGGGCTCGTCCCGAGGATCCAGCGTCCAGCACGCTCCAAAGCCAGCCGATGGCTGGATGGTCGGCACA
>Ga0075024_100000496_pt1 | contig 14428 bp, 13 predicted proteins | sample Str013_2_FD_71389 | JGI IMG/M metagenome (GOLD analysis project Ga0075024, IMG submission 71389) | Freshwater sediment microbial communities in response to fracking from Pennsylvania, USA - Straight Creek_MetaG_SC_2013 | ecosystem: Environmental > Aquatic > Freshwater > Creek > Sediment... | reverse complement strand
TCCAGGGGCCGTGAGGGGCGGGTTCGGCTGGACCAGACATGGCCGGCCATCATACAATCGTCACGCACGTTTGGCCCGCAAAGCAGCACGATTTGCGGTGCCTGCCTTGGTTTCGACATTCTGGCGCCTGACGATCCAGCATGGGGAACGGGCGAATCGGGGGATTGGGATTGGTCGGCCGCCAGCGTCACGTGACAGCGAGGAGCGCCACGGGCAGCCGCGCGCGGCGGGAGCGCGGCGGGCCGTCGGGCATCAACCTCGGCCGACGCCAGCGCCACATGGCCGATGTCTATATGAACGAGCTGGGGGGCAGCCGCCGCGGCGGCAAGTTTCGCTGGCTGATCAGCACCTGCCTGGCAGCCATGGTCGGGGCCAGCGCCATTGGCATCGTCATCTACGGCTCGATCAACGATCACAGCGGCCAACTGCGCTGGCCGTGGGACAATGTGCTGGCCGCGCCGACCCCGCTGATGGCCTCCGGCTTGAAGATCAACGTCGCCCGCTCCGATCGCATTCAAAACTCCAGCGCCGGCGGCACCACGCGCCTTATCATCCACGAGACCTTCCAGCAGCGGCTGAACGGCCGCCAGCTGATTCAGATCAAGCCGTATGCTCGCATCATAGCGCGTCTGTCGACCGCACCACCGCCGTCGCCCGATCTAGTGCCGCCGCTCAATCCGGTGCGCCTCTATGCCAACGCCACGCCCGGCGCGAGCAAGGATAGCCAGGACGAGAGCGCATCGAGCGACGTTGCTGTCAAGGTGGTCGAGCTGCTGGGCGGCATCCTGCCGAGCGACGATGGCCAGGAACTCGACACCGCCGACGTGGCGGAGCTGGTGGCAAGGGCCGATGCCGGCACTCGCGAGGACGACATACGTCCGGGCTTTGTGGCGGAGGGAGCCGAGGGCCTTGCCGCCGAGAAGGAAGCGCGGGCCAAGCTGGAGCGGTCGCGGGCGCTCAGCGAAAGCGCGCCTCCGCCCAATACCACGGTGCTCATCAAGACCATGGCAGAGCCCGAGGACAACGAGACCGGGGAGGGGCAGATCAAGCACCGTGTCGCGGTCGGCCGCAGCGATACCAAGCTGCTCGATCTGCTCCGCAAGAACGGCGCTGATGCCTCCGACGCGCGCACCATCGCCGATGTCGCCCGCCCCTATTTCAAGGACAGCGATCTGGCACCCGGCGATCTGCTCGAATTCGGCATGGTGCCCTCGGTGCTGGTACCGGGCAAGCTGGAGCCGGTGCGCGTGTCGATTTTCCCGGGCGGCCAGAATTTGAAAGTCACGGTGTATCGCAATGTCACCGGCGACTGGGCCGCCTCGGACAGCCTGGTCGATCCCGCCCTGATGAGCTCGGCGGATGCGCCGCAGCGGGCCACGCTCTATGAGAGCGTCTACCTGGCCGCGCTGGCCCAGCATATTCCGCAAGCGAGGATCGAGCAGATCCTCCGCATTCACGCGGTCGATACCGACTTCAAGCGCCGCACACGTGCGGGTGATGCCGTCGATTTCTTTTTCGACATCAACGACAAGGACCCTGACAGCACGCCGGGCGAGCTGCTCTACACCGCGCTTTCGGTCGGATCCGCCACCAAGGGCTTCTATCGGTACCGCTCCTCCGATGGCGTCGTCGACTATTACGATGCGCAGGGCAACAATACCCGCCGCTTTCTCAATCGCCGGCCGGTGCGCAGCGAGGATGTGCGTTTGACCTCGGTGTTCGGCATGCGCCGCCATCCCTTGCTCAACACGCTGCGCCCGCACAACGGTATCGACTGGGTGGCCGCGGTGGGCACGCCGATTCTCGCCGCGGCGGACGGCACCATCGAGGAAGCGGCACGCAAGGGCGAGTTCGGCAACTACGTCCGCATCCGCCATGCCAACGGCTACAAGACCCAGTACGGCCACATGAAGGCCATCAAGGCGGGGCTGCAGGCCGGCATGATCGTCCGTCAGGGCGATGTGATCGGCTACCTCGGCAACACCGGCCTCTCGACCGGCGCGCATCTGCATTTCGAGGTGCTGATCAATGGCCGCCCGGTCGATCCGTTGAAGCTGCAGGTGCCGCGCGAGCGCCAGCTCAGCGGCAAGCAGCTGGCCGATTTCCAGAAGGAGCGCCAGCGCATCGATGATCTGATGCGGCTGGCGCCGGTGATGCAGTACACGGCAGCGGTGGCGGGGGCGCAGGTGGCGACGCCGACCCCCAACATCCGGGCCGCCACGGCGCACAAGTAGCGCGGAGCGCGGCCAAGCCACCATCGACTTCGCAGCGCCACCCGCTCACCTCACTGCGATCGCCGTGCCCTCACGCTGCCGCACGGATCTCGCGGCCGTTGATCGTGAGCCCCTTGGCACCGGCGCCGATCCTGATCTGATCGCCGTCCTTCACCGTGCCTTTCAGGATCAGTTCGGCGAGCGGGTCCTGCAGCGCCTTCTGGATGACGCGCTTCAAGGGCCGTGCGCCGTATGCCGGATCATAGCCCTTGTCGGCCAGGAAGGCGCGCGCCTTGGCATCGAGCGTCAGCGTCATCTTGCGGTCGGTGAGCAGCTTCTCGAGCCGCTTCATCTGGATATCGACGATCGCCGCCATCTGCTCGCGCTTCAGGCGATGGAACAGGATGATCTCGTCGATGCGGTTGAGGAACTCCGGCCGGAACGCACCCTTCACGATCGCCATCACCTGATCGCGCACGACATCGACATCCTCGCCCTCATCGAGATTGACGAGATAGTCCCCACCGAGGTTTGAGGTCAGGATGATCAGTGTGTTCTTGAAGTCGACCGTGCGGCCCTGGCCGTCCGTCAAGCGTCCATCGTCGAGCACCTGCAGCAGCACGTTGAACACATCCGGGTGCGCCTTCTCGATCTCGTCGAACAGCACCACCTGGTAGGGCCGCCGCCGCACCGCCTCGGTGAGCGCGCCGCCCTCGTCGTAGCCGACATAGCCCGGCGGCGCGCCGATCAGCCGCGCGACCGAATGCTTCTCCATGTACTCGGACATGTCGATGCGGATCAGTGCCTGCTCGTCGTCGAACAGGTACTGCGCCAGCGCTTTGGTCAGCTCGGTCTTGCCGACGCCGGTAGGCCCCAGGAACATGAACGAGCCGATCGGCCGGTTGGGATCCTGCAGCCCGGCCCGCGCACGGCGCACCGCGGTCGAGACCGCGCTCACCGCCTCGCTCTGGCCGATCACGCGCTCGGACAACGCCTCCTCCATGCGCAGCAGCTTCGCCTTCTCGCCTTCGAGCATGCGGTCGACGGGAACGCCGGTCCAGCGCGACACGACGCCGGCGATATGATCGGGCGTCACCGCCTCCTCCACCATCTGCGTGCCCTTGGCATCCTCGCCCTCGAGCGCCTTCAGCTTCTTCTCGAGGTTGACGATCACCTCGAACTTGAGCTGCCCTGCGCGGGCGAGGTCGCCCTTGCGCTGCGCCCGGTCGAGCTCAACGCGTGCCGCATCCAGCTCCTCCTTGATCTTCTGCGCCGAGCCGAGCTTGTTCTTCTCCTCCGACCAGCGGCGCGTCAGCACCGAGGAGCGCTCGTCGAGGTCCGCGATCTCCTTCTCGATGCGCGCGAGGCGATCCTTGGAGGCGGTGTCCTGCTCCTTCTTCAACGCCTCGCGCTCGATCTTGAGCTGCATGGCGCGGCGATCGATCTCGTCCAGCTCCTCGGGCTTGCTGTCCACCTGCATCCTGAGCCGCGACGCCGCCTCGTCCATCAGGTCGATGGCCTTGTCGGGCAGGAAGCGGTCCGTGATGTAGCGGTTGGACAGGGTGGCCGCCGCCACCAGCGCCGAATCGGTGATGCGTACGCCGTGGTGCGTCTCGTAGCGCTCCTTGAGACCGCGCAGGATCGAGATGGTGTCCTCCACCGACGGCTCGGACACGAACACCGGCTGGAAGCGACGGGCGAGCGCGGCGTCCTTCTCGACGTGCTTCCTGTACTCATCCAGCGTGGTGGCGCCGACGCAGTGCAGCTCGCCGCGCGCCAGTGCCGGCTTCAGCAGGTTGGAGGCATCCATCGCGCCTTCCGACTTGCCGGCGCCGACGATGGTATGCAGCTCGTCGATGAACAGGATCACGCCGCCGGTCGCGGCGCTGATTTCCTGCAGCACGCTTTTCAGCCGCTCCTCGAACTCGCCGCGATACTTCGCGCCGGCGATCAGCGCACCCATGTCGAGCGCCAGCAGCTTCTTGTCCTTGAGGCTTTCCGGTACGTCGCCCTTGATGATGCGCTGCGCCAGGCCCTCCGCGATCGCGGTCTTGCCGACGCCGGGCTCGCCGATCAGCACGGGATTGTTCTTGGTGCGCCGCGCCAGCACCTGGATGGTGCGGCGGATCTCCTCGTCGCGGCCGATGACGGGATCGATCTTGCCGGCCGCCGCCGCCTCGGTGAGGTCGCGGGTGTAGCGCTTCAAGGCGTCATAGGCGTTCTCGGCGGAGGCCGAATCCGCGGTCCGGCCCTTGCGGATGTCGTTGATGGCGGCATTGAGCGCCTGGGCAGTCACGCCGGCATCGGCCAGCACGCGCGCGGTCTCGGTGCCGCGCTCCAACGCGAGCGCCAGCAGCAGCCGCTCGGCGGTCACGAACTTGTCGCCGGCCTTATCAGCGATCTTCTCGGCCGAGTCGAACACCTTCGCCAGCTCCTGGGCGAGGTACACCTGGCCGGCGCCGCCGCCCGACACCTTGGTACGCTTGGCGAGCAGCCGCTCGGTCGCCGCCAGCGCATCGCGCGAGCGGCCGCCGGCCTTGTCGATCAGCCCGGCGGCAAGCCCCTCCTCGTCATCGAGCAGCACCTTCAGGAGGTGCTCGGGGGCGAACTGCTGGTGGCCTTCACGCACCGCAAGGCCTTGCGCGGACTGAATGAACCCTTTGGCGCGATCGGTGTAATGCTCGAAATTCATGACTGCCCTCCTTGGCACGCAGACCCGCCCGGATGGCACGGCGCCTGCGCCTGGATTTCATAAATGCTCGGTGGGATCGACCTGCGGACCCAGGTTCTGGCGGCCGCGTGGGCTCCCATTGCCGAATATAGGTCTTCGGCGGCGCAGCAAAAGAGCACATTGACGGCGGTCAAGCGAAATGACGGCAGAACGCCGGCAGGGATTCCACCCTGCCGGCGCACATTGATCCCGATCCCGCCGCTCAGCCGAACTGCCAGCGCTTTTTCACCGGCCTCGCCGCGACGCAGAAGGTGAACCGGCCCCCCATGGCCTGATCGCAGACGTCGGCCGACCTGTCTTGGGCGCGCAGCCAGCTGGTCGACAGGCCCGGGCAATGGGCGGCCACTTTGCCGCGCCAGGCGGCAATGGCGTTTTGTCGCGCGACCGCCAGCGCCTCGTGCTGGTCGCGTTTGATGACGCTGGCGGGCACGTCGTAGGCGCCGGTCAGAAACCGGCCGCTCACCTCGGCCTTGATCGGGCCATGGCAGTCGAGGGGAGCGGCCACGGCCGGCTTGATCGAGGCAACGAAGCCGGCGAGCGGGACGAGCACGGTGGTAACGGCAAACTTGCGCATGGCGGATCTCCATCTGGCTGAGTGGTCCAGATGTGCGCATCCGGGTTGCGAGCCGCGACAGCAAGCACCGGCAAGCACCGGCACCGGCGGACAGCAGAGTTGCCGATCGGCGTACCCTGCGGTTCACCGCCTCCGCTCAGCGCGCCAGCGCCCGCTCCACGAACTCGATACGGTCCTGCCCCCAGAACAGCTCCTCGCCGACGAAATAACCGGGCACCCCGAACAAGCCACGCTCGATCGCCTTTGTCGACGCCTCGGCCCGCCGCGCCTCGAGGGCGGGGCGGTCGCGCTCGACCGCCGCCATCAGATCGCGGCCATTGAGCCCGACCTTGCCGGCCGCATCGGCCAGCACCGACGCCTCGCCGATGTTGCGATCCTCCGCCCACAGCATGGCCTGGATGGCGTTGGCCAGCCGCAGCGCCTGGTGGGGCTGCTGCTCCAGGGCCAGCACCATCAGCGCGCCGGTCACCTCGTTGGCCGGGAAGTGCTTGGGCTCGAGCACCAGCGGCACGCCCAGATGGTCGCGCCAGCGCTGCAGCTCGCGCAGCCGGTAGGTCTGGCGCTGCTTGGAGCGCTTGGGCAGCGGCAGGCCTCCGGTCGCCTCGAACACCGGAGCCATATTCACCGCCAGCACCTGTAGCTCGGGCTTGAAACGATCGACCAGCGCCAGCAGGCGGGCACTGCCCAGATAGCTCCATGGCGAATTCAGCGACAGGTAGTAGGTCAGCTTGTGCGGCATGGGGGAGCCTTTCTTGCGTGCTACCGGCACGAGAGCTCGTGCCATGCGACAAGGTAGAAGGATCGGGGCGGGGAGGCCAGATGTGTTGTATGTCAGCCAGCCACGAGCACGCCAGGAGCGCCCATGCCCGAGAACCAGAATCAGCCACGCGTCTGCGCACTGTACCGCTACCCGGTCAAAGGCCTTTCGCCCGAGGCACTCACCCAGACGGTGCTGACCGCGGGTGAAACCGTGCCGTTCGACCGCGCCTACGCCATCGAGAACGGCCCCGGCCGGTTCGATCCGGCAGCGCCGCGCCACCTGCCCAAGACCAATTTCCTGATGCTGATGCGCGATGAGCGGCTGGCAACGCTGGAAACCCGGCTCGATACGACGACGCAGGTGCTGACCGTTCGGCGTGCCGGCCGCCAGGTCGCCAGGGGTGATCTGAAGAGCCGCCTCGGACGGCAATTGATCGAGCAGTTCCTCGCCGCCTACATGAAAGCCGAGCTCAGGGGCGCGCCGCGCATCGTCGAGTCGGCGGGGCACAGCTTCTCGGACGTCGCCGCCAAATGCCTGCACATCGTAAACCTCGCCAGTGTCGCCGAGATCGCGCGGGTGATCGGCAAGCCGGTCGATCCGCTGCGGTTTCGCGCCAATGTTTATCTCGAGGGGCTGCAGCCATGGGCCGAGTTCGGCTGGCTCGGCAAGCACATCGGCGTGAGCGGAGCCGAGGGAGCGCCGGTCGCGCTCAAGGTCTTCAAGCGCACACAGCGCTGCGCCGCCACCAACGTCGACCCGGCCAGCGGCGTCCGTGATCTTGCCATACCCGCCGAGCTCAGCCGCACCTGGGGCCACAGCGACATGGGCATCTATGCCATGGTCGCTGCGGGCGGTACGATCGCCGTCGGCGATGCGCTCACGGTGCCGGGTTGAACCCGGGCGGGCCGAGGCGGCGGTCTGAAACGGGATCCTGATCCCAACGGAGCGGTCTGATGAAAATCATGCGTGGCCTCGCGGTTCTGGTGGCGGGCCTGGCGCTGCTGTCCGGGCTCGCCGCCTGGTACGGGCTGGCCGTGCCCGGCACGCGGTATCAGGGCCCGCTGCCGGCGCCGACCGAGGCCGAGCGGCAGCTGGCCGATGCCCTGCGCCGCGACGTGATCGCGATCGCGAGCCTGCCTCACAACACGCGGCATGTGCAAAATCTCGAGGCGGCCGAGCGCACCATCGCCAAAGCGCTGGCGGATGCCGGCTACAGCGTCGAGCGGCAGGCCTACCGCGAGGCGGTGAACGGCGTCACGGTCGCCAATCTCGCCGCCGTGATCGAGCCGGCAACGCGTTCCGCGGACACCCAGTCGCTCATTATCGGCGCTCATTATGATTCCTGCTGCGCCAACTGCTGCGATGCGCCCGGCGCCAACGACAACGGCACCGGCACCGCCGCCGTGCTGCAACTTGCCCGCCTGCTCGGCGACCTGAAACCCTCCCGCATGCGCCTCCGCTTCGTGCTGTTCGTCAACGAGGAATGCCCTTACTGCCGCACCGCGGACATGGGCAGCGTGCGCTACGCCAAGCTGCTGGCAGAGCGGGGCGAGAAGGTCGCCGGCATGCTGTCGCTGGAGACGATCGGCGCGTTCTCGGACGCCCCCGGCAGCCAGAAATATCCGGTGCCGTTCCGCTTCATCTATCCTTCGACCGCGAATTTCGTGGCGTTCGTCGGACTGCCGGGCGCGCGCGGTTTCCTGCATCAGGTGCTCGGCGGCTTCCGCGCCAGCACGCAATTTCCCAGCATCGGCGGGCTTGCCCCCGACGCCATCCCCGGCATCGGCTGGTCGGATCACTGGTCGTTCGCCGTACACGGCTGGCCGGCGCTGATGGTCACCGACACCGCGTTCTTCCGCTACCCGCACTACCACCGGCCGAGCGATACGCCGGACAAGGTCGACTACGACAAGCTCGCCCGTATCGTGAAGGGCCTCGAGCGGACCTTGCGCGACATCGCCAAGTGATCCTCACGCCGTCTCGCCGCGTCTCAGCTCCGGCAGATACCATGTCAGCAGCCCGAGCAGCGGCAGGAACGCGCAGAGATAGAACACTGCGGTCACGCTGCTGACGTCGGCGAGCACGCCGAGCGCTGCCGCGCTCAGCGCGCCGAGCCCGAACGTCAGCCCGTAGAACAGGCCCGCCACCATGCCGAGCCGGCCGGGCAGCAGGTCGATGGCATAGACCAGGATCGCCGGAAACGCGCTCGCCATGATCATGGCGATGATCACGGTGAGCACGCCGGTCCAGAACAGGCTGACGAACGGCAGCAGCAGCGTGAACGGCAGCGCGCCGAGGATGGAGAACCAGATGATCTTGCGCCGCCCGATGCGGTCGCCGAGGTGGCCGCCGATCAGCGATCCGACCGGCGAGGCGACCAGATAGAGGAACAGCAGGATTTGCGAGGTCTGCACGCCGACGTCGAAGCGCGCCATTAGATAGAACGTGTAATACGAGCTGAGGCACGCGGTATAGGCGCTCTTGGAGAACATCAGCAGGATGAGCACGCCGACCGCAAGGGCGGTGCCCTTGCGCCGCGCGCCGATCGCGCGTGCCGCGCCGGACTTGCCGGCCGCCGGGGGCGGCGCGTTGCGCTTGTGCCAGTCGCCGATCTGCACGAGCACGATCATGGCGAACAGGGCTGCCAGCGAGAACCACACGATGCTGCGCTGGCCGCGCGGCACCACGATGAACGCGGCCAGCAGCGGGCCCAGCGCGGAGCCCGCCTGCCCGCCCACCTGGAACACGGACTGGGCAAAGCCGTGCCGCCCGCCCGACGCCATGCGCGCCATCCGCGTCGCCTCAGGGTGGAAGATCGAGGAGCCGGTGCCGATCAGCGCCGCCGCCGCCAGCAGCATCGGATAGCTGCCGGCCCGCGACAAGAGCAGCAGCCCGACCAGCGTGAACCCCATGCCCGCGACCATCGAGTAGGGCTGCGGCTTGCGGTCGGTGTAGATGCCGACCAGCGGCTGGAACAGCGAGGCGCACAGCTGGAAGGTGAAGGTGATGAGGCCGATCTGGCCGAAATCGAGGTGGTAGCTGGTCTTGATGATCGGATAGATCGCCGGCACCAGCGATTGCATGACGTCGTTCAGCATGTGCGAGAGGCTGAGCGCCAGCAGCACCGGAAGGGCGGTTTGGGAGGCGGCCGCGCTGGTTCCTGTCGGCAAGAGCTTCTGCATCGGCTTTTCCGGAGTTGGGTGGGGAACGCCGGGCGGTAGCCCGGCCGCCATCGTCGACACGCGGACGGCCTCGAACGAGGCCGCCATCTGCCACAGCAGACCCCGGCAGGCAAGCCCGCAGCCGATCATGCAGCGGCGCTTCGGCTCCTGCAAGCCGATCGATCGGTAGTGCGTCAGCTTGAAAATTGTGTGCGGCCCTGGCGTGCCGGCGAGCAAGCCTGTTTGGAGCCGGCCCAGGCGCCCGGCAGCCAACTGTTCTGCAGCCGGCGGCTTCGGGGCGTCCGCCACAGCCGCAGCATCAGGAGGCTGGTCTCCCCGATCTCGTGCCACGACCCGCTCGCGCCATCGCGCCGCTCGATGAGCCAACGACGTGGCTTGTGGCCGATCCGCTCGATGGTCAACCGGCAGTCCGTCGACAGCCCGAGCGCGAACAGCCGGACCGCCGACTCGGGGTCGCACAGCGTGGCGTGCCAGCCGGCGAAGCAGACGATGCTGTCGGGGGGATCGTTGATCAGGCTGACGTCGAACCCGGCCTCATCGGCGGCGGCGACGCGAACGCGCGGCCCGCGGTGCTCGATGCGTGCGCCGCGGCACAGCGCCAGCACCTCAGCGAGCTCCTCCCGCGCCTGTGTGCGCAACATCGGCACAGCCTTTCCCGGTCGACAATCATAGAACGCTGCAATCGCCCAAATCTTCCGGGACCCAAAGGCAGGTCAATTCCCAGCCGCGAGTTATCCCGTGGAATTTGACGATGCGGCGCACGGGTCGGCTGGCTGGCTGCTTTCAGACTGGAGCTAAGCGCCCTGGTCGGCTACCAATGAGCGCCATCACGCATGACGGTGCGCCGGCATGCCCCACCGATCGCCCAATGGAGAACGAAACGCATGTCGATTCTGCGTACATTCCTGCCGATTCTGCGTACATTCCAGCTCATTCTGGCTGCTATTCTGGTGAGTCTGCCGGGCGTGTGGGCGACCCTGGCCGTCGCCCAGGACTACCCGTCGCGGCCGGTCAAGATCATCGTGCCGTTCGGCCCCGGCGGGCCCGCCGACGTCTATGCCCGCATCCTCGGGCAGTATCTGCAGGAGACGCTCAAGCAGGCGTTCGTGATCGACAACCGCCCCGGCGCCGGCTCCGTGATCGGCACCACCGAGGTCGCCAAGTCCGCCGCCGACGGCTACACGCTGCTGCTGATGTCCAACACGCAGACCGCCAACGAGACCTTGATGGCGGGCAAGCCCTACCAGCTGATGCGGGACTTCGTGGCGGTCGCGCCGATCAACTATTCGGACCTGGTGATGGTGGTGCACCCTTCGGTGCCCGCCAAGACCGTTGCGGAGTTCGTGGCGCTGCTGAAATCCAAGCCCGGCGATCTCAACTACGCCTCCTCGGGACCCGGCACGCCCTATCATCTGGCGGGTGAGCTGTTCAAGGCGATGAGCGGCACCAACATCGTGCACGTGCCGCACAAGGGCAGCGGCGAGGCCCGCATCAGCGTCATTGCCGGGCATGTGCAGATGATGCTCGATGCCATCACCACCATGGCGCCGAACGTGAAGGAAGGCCAGGTGCGGGCGCTCGGCACCACCGGCACCAAACGGTCATCGGTGCTGCCCGATGTGCCGACCATCGGGGAGTCGGGGGTGCCCGGCTACGAGACCACGATCTGGCTCGGGCTGATGGCGCCCAAGGGCACGCCCGACGCGGTGGTGAGCAAGCTGAATGCCGAGGTGAACAAGTTCCTGGCGCTGCCGGCGACCAAGGACGCGTGGGCCAAGCAGGGCGCCGAGCCGATGATCATGTCCCCGGCGGAGTTCGATGCCTATCTGAAGAAGGACATCAAAAAGTGGGCGGACGTGATCCAGAGCCAGGGCATCAAGATCCAATGACTCTCAGGGTGCTGAGCGGCGGGGCGGCGGAAGGCTTGATCGCGGCGATCGCCGGCCCGTTCGAGGCTGCGACCGGCGCGCGCATCGAGGGCACCTTCGGCGCCGTCGGCGCCATGCGCGACACGCTGCTTTCGGGCGCGCCCGCGGACGTCATGATTCTGACCGAGGCCCTGATCGATGATCTGGAACGGCAGGGCCTGCTCTTTGCCGGCTCCAAGACACCGATCGGCATAGTCAAGACCGGCATCGCCGTCCGCCGCCGTGATGCCGCCCCCGCCGTTGCCGGTGCGGATGACCTGCGTCACGCTCTAACCACCGCTGACGCGATCTATTTCCCAGACCCCAAGCTCGCCACAGCCGGCATACATTTCGCGAAGGTGCTGGCGGGCCTCGGCATCGCCGACACCGTTGCCGGGCGGCTGCGGACCTTTCCCAATGGGGCCGCCGCGATGCGCGCGCTGGCGGCGGCCGAGGGTGGGCGGCCGATCGGCTGCACGCAGGTGACCGAGATCCGCAACACGCCCGGCCTCACCCTGGTCGGCCCGTTGCCGCCGGGTTTCGGCCTCGAGACGGTCTACGCGGCCGGGGTATGCGCCAGCTCAGCCAACCATGAAATGGCGCGCCACCTCACGCGGTTGCTCGCCAATGCCGCCAACCGGCCGATCCGCGAGCGTCTCGGCTTCGAGCCGCTGGGATCTTAAGCGCATTCGGCTCGCATCGCCTCAGTGCGCCCGAGCGATGCAGAAATCGACCACCTCGGTCAATGCCCGCCGATAGGCTCCATCGGGAAACACCACCAGCGCATCCTTGGCGATGGCGCCGTAGTGGCGGGCGCGTTCCAGCGTCGCCTCGAGCGCGCGGTGCTGGCCCATCAACTCGATCGCCTGTTCCAGGTCCCCGTCCTCGAGCTCGCTTTTCTCCATGGTGCGCGACCAGAACTTGCGCTCCGCATCCTTGCCGCGCCGGAAGCTCAGGATCACCGGCAGCGTGATCTTGCCCTCGCGGAAGTCATCGCCGACCGCCTTGCCCATGCGGGCCTGCTCGCCCGAATAGTCGAGCGCGTCATCGACCAGCTGGAACGCGATGCCGAGGTTCTTGCCGTAGCTGCGCAAGGCCGCGAGCACGTCCGCGCCCCGTTCGGCGATGGCGCCGCCGACCTCGGCAGCGGCCGAGAACAGCGCGGCCGTCTTGGCATCGATGATGGCGAGGTATTCGTCCTCCGTCGTGTTGAGGTTCTGGGCGGCGGCGAGTTGCATCACCTCCCCTTCGGCAATCACCGCGGCCGCGTTCGACAGGATGCGCAGCGCCGCCAGATTGCCGACCTCCACCATCATGCGGAATGCGTGCCCGAGCAGGAAATCGCCGACCAGCACGCTGGCCTGATTGGACCAGAGGATGCGCGCTGTCTTGCGGCCCCGCCGGAACTCGCTCTCGTCGACCACGTCGTCGTGCAGCAGGGTGGCGGTGTGCATGAACTCGATGCTGGAGGCGAGCCGCACATGGCCATCCCCGCCGTAGCCGCACAGCCGCGCGGTGGCCAGCGCCAGCATCGGCCGCAGCCGCTTGCCGCCCGAATCGATCAGGTGCTGGGCCAGTTGCGGGATCAGCTCGACATCGGAAACCGCCTTGTCGAGGATGATGCGGTTGACGGCCCCCATGTCCTCCCGGACGAGGTCCATCAGCGGCCGCAGGCTTTCGCCCGCATCCCGCGCGCCTTCGAAAGATACGACCACGCCCAAAAGCTGATTCCTTGAACAATCCGAGATTGCCGCACTATACTCACGGTTGCTTCCGGCCGGTCAAGCGCGGAGGCGCACCAGGGTAAGTAGGCTGCTAGCGGGCGCACCGCCAGCGCGCCGCGGTGCCGCATCCCGACGGAGACATCCCCTGCACGAGCTGCTCAGATCGAACGACGCGGTGTTGCTCAGCTACGTCGAGGCCGTGCTCGCCGGCGCCGGCATCACGCCGCTCATCGCGGACACCAACATGAGCGTGCTGGAGGGCTCGCTCGGCATCCTGCCGCGACGCGTGCTGGTGGCGGAGACCGACTGGCGCAGCGCCCGGCATGCGCTGGAAGCGGCGGGGCTCGCCCACGTCCTGACGGCCGAGCCCGGCGCCGCCGCCCTGCCGCTGGACGACTTGCAGTCCTGGCGCTGGCCCAGCCGCAAATGGACGTGACGGACGATACCTTTCTCGACGGCTCGGTGCGCATCCTGCAACCGCGCACGGGCCACCGGGCAGGGGTGGACGCGGTGCTGCTGGCGGCGTCCGTCGCCGTCGGCGACGGCGCGCAGGTGCTCGACGTGGGCGCCGGCAGCGGCATTGTCGGGCTGCTGATCGCCCGCCGAAATCCCGGCGCGCACGTCACCGCCGTCGAGATCGAGCCCGACATGGCGGCGCTCGCCGCCCAGAATGCCGATCGGAATGGGCTCGCCCCCCGCTATCGCGTGATCGCGGCAGACCTGACGGCGCCGGGCCGGCGGTTGAGTGCGCTCGGCCTCGTCGCGGGCAGCTTCGATCACGTGGTCGCCAACCCGCCGTATTATCTTGCATCCGCCAGCCAGCCCGCGAAGTCCCCCTTGAAACGCCGGGCGAACAGCATGCCGGACAGCGATCTGGCGCATTGGGCGCGGTTCCTCGCCGGCATGACGCGCGCGGGCGGCACGCTGACGCTCATCCATCGCGCCGAAGCCCTGCCGGCCCTGTTCGCCCACCTCGGCAACCGGTTCGGCGCGCTGACCGTGTTTCCGCTGTTCGCCAAGGCCGGCCAGGCGGCGGGGCGCATGCTGCTGCGCGGCACGAAAGGCAGCCGCGCGCCTCTCAAGCTGCTGCCGGGCCTGGTGCTGCACGAGGCCGACGGGCAGTTCCGCCCCGAGGTGGAGCAGATGCTGCGCAACGGCGCGCCGCTCGTCATCGGCTGAGCCGGTCGTTTGCAGCCGCCAATTGCGATCGGGGGGCTGGTGTCAGACGAACACCAGCTGCGCTGACCCTCGATGACGAAACAGAAGCATCCTTGACTGGATTAACTTGATATGAGTCGCTTGTTGCTCACCCCCACCCCGGCCCTCCCCCCTCGAGG
>Ga0075024_100000491_pt1 | contig 14465 bp, 16 predicted proteins | sample Str013_2_FD_71389 | JGI IMG/M metagenome (GOLD analysis project Ga0075024, IMG submission 71389) | Freshwater sediment microbial communities in response to fracking from Pennsylvania, USA - Straight Creek_MetaG_SC_2013 | ecosystem: Environmental > Aquatic > Freshwater > Creek > Sediment... | reverse complement strand
TTTTGACTTTTGACTTTTGACTTTTGACTTTTGACTTTTGACTTTTGACTTTTGACTTTTGACTTTTGACTTTTGACTTTTGACTTTTGACTTTTGACTTTATATTATGACAACATTAAAAGAGGGCGCTAAAGCCCCTGCATTCAGTGCAATGGATCAGGATGGAAAAAAGGTTTCGCTCGCAGATTATAAGGGGAAGAAACTGGTGCTGTATTTCTATCCCGAAGATGATACGCCCACCTGTACCATACAAGCCTGTAACCTGCGGGATAATTATGCTTTGCTCAAAAAAGAAGGGTTTGCCGTAGTAGGTGTAAGTCCGGATGAACCAAAGAAGCATAAAAAATTTGAAGCGAAATACGCACTTCCCTTTACGCTCCTGTCCGATCCGGAACATGTGGTAATAGATAAGTACGGAGTATGGGGTGAAAAACAATTGTATGGAAGGAATTATATGGGATTGCACCGGACCACTTTTGTAATTGATGAAAAAGGTATCATTCGGAAAATATTTACCCGGCCAAAAAACAAAGCGCATGCAGAGGAAATAATAGCGCAATGGAAGACGTTGGAACTATAAAAGAAAAGCCCTGTAACTCAGACAGGGCCTTTTAGGGGGTACGGATTATTGGTACTTATCAGTCCCGGTGATAAACAGCTATATATTGTGTGGATTGCCCGCCGGAAGTAGTGGCATCTTTCTTTAATACCAGGTTATTGCTGTCCAGCGTTGCAATAGAATAGGTTTGACCAAGGAATTCAATCTTATTGGGATCGTTGCCAGGCAATTGCCAGGTAAAGCTGGGAGCAGGTGCAGGGGTACATACATTATTATTGTCGCTGATACTGCCACTATTATCCGAATAGAAATTGTACACGTCATCTTTCTCACAATCTTTGATTCGTGGTTCTTCTCCATCCAGCACAGCATTCATATTTTCATCAATACCATAACTGATAAGGTTCCATGCTTTCATCGTGAGCATTTGTTTTATATAGTCGGAAGAAGTGAGGGGTGAGGAGCTTCCACAACCCATGCCCACAACAATAGCAATGGCTACCATTGCAATGACCAGGTTAAATTTGTTTTTCATAAATAGAAATTTTGATGAAGCAGCAATCTAGCGCATTGATTTTCAGCTCGTAAATAGAATTTTTTCTATAAATAAAATGAATCTCTATGCCGGGTTACTGGTTTTCACTTAAAAAAAAGAAATAGTTGATGCCGCATTGACTGCAGACCATCGGTAAAGCAGCAGGGATTTGCTCAGGCCCTGGTTTCTAAACCCCTTTCTATTAGCCTCCTGTAGGAGGATTTTCTATTCTGTCCGGCAACCTAAAGGCATAGCCCCACGTAAAAGATTAAGAATAAAAGAACCAGCATTTAATAATATAACAAATCAATCACCATGTTCTTTGGTAAAAAGGAAAAGCTATTATTCATTTCCATTTCAATTATTATGGCAGGTTGTGCCTATGTGAAGAAAGATGTGGTACAGGCACCCTGTGTTATAGGAACATCTGTTTCTTACGATACTGATATTGTACCCATCATACAGAAAAATTGTGCCAGCTGTCACAGCACCGGCTCCAATGTTTCCGGCATATTACTGGAAACACACGATGAACTGAAACCCTGGGCTCAGAACGGTTTTTTATATGGTACCACCAGCCAGGCATCGGGTTACCCGGCTATGCCGCAGGGAACTGTAAAACTGGATGACTGCACAATTGCCACCTTAAAAAAATGGATCGACGACGGAGCGCCCAATAATTAAAATAACCACCTAACAGGAATTTAAACAAGTGAAAAATGAAACAAAGAATTTTAACAGTAATAGTAATCCTGCTGGCTACAGGGTTCAGTGCAGCAGCACAGAACGATCTGATGAAAGAAATGAATGACAGTACCCATAAGAAAGAATACGTAACCAGTGCATTCAAATCCTCCCGTGTTATAAATGGACATTCTATGGAAATGCTGGGTGCAGGCAATCTTGATCTGCGCATCCTGCACCGGTTCGGACCGGTTAACCAGGGAATTGATCAGTTATTTGGCCTGGACCAGGCCAGCATGCGGCTTGGATTTGATTATGGGCTTTCAAATAACCTCACAATCGGTATTGGCAGAACCACCTATAAAAAAGAGCTGGATGGTTTTCTGAAATTCAGGCCTGTTCGCCAGGCAAAAGGATCAGGTTCTCCGGTATCGATCGTATTAGTGGCGGGTATGTCCATTCAAACCATTAAAAACGCTGATGTAACAAAGACCGTTTCATTCAATTCGAGAGTGGGTTATTACTACCAGGGTATTATTGGAAGGAAATTCAGTGAAAAGTTTACCCTTCAGTTGAGTCCAACACTGGTGCACAGAAACGAAGTACCAACCAACGATATGAATGATGTATTTGCATTGGGTATCGGTACGCGGTATAAAATCAGTCACCGCGTGGCATTCGTGGTCGATTATTTCTATGTAGCAAACGGTCTTCCGCACAGCGCCGGAACCAACCCTCTTTCCGTAGGAGTGGATATAGAAACAGGTGGTCACGTATTTCAATTGCATTTTTCAAATACGAGCGGTATGAACGAACGTGCATTTATTACAGAAACAGTAAACAAATGGGGCAAGGGCGAAATACAGTTTGGATTCAACCTCTCAAGGATTTTCAATATTAAAAAAAGAAAAACCACCTGGTAGAACAGGGAGTTTTCACATTTCTCATAGGGTTATTTTGTGTTTTTAGGGTATAGGGAAACCCCGCCTTTTCTAAGACGGGGTTCATTTTTTTTAAAGGGTTGTATTAATTATGTGGAACACGCGCTAGTAGCTATATGCGTCCCAGTAAATATTTTCACGCATAAACAATTCATAAATATCCTTCCAGCCGTCGAATAATTTGTCGGTGCCAAGGAAGTGATTGTGCCAGATGGTAATGAATAAACCGTTTAATTTTTTAATCGTTGTATAATACATCAGCAATTCCTCGTAGGCTTGTTGGGGAGAAAGTTTTTGTTCATAAAATGAGTTGGCATCCATAAAACAAAAGGGGAAGAGTTGTAAAAGGGTACTTTCATTTTTCTCCAGATCAAACCAGTAAAAGGAAGAAGCGATCGAGGCACGAAAACCATTGATACTTCCATAGCCCATGGAGAAATCTTTATAAATACCACATTCCATCAGTCGCCGGAATGTATGTGGCAATTCTAATTTAATATAATGCTGCCGGCTATAGATTACAGGTTTGTCCAGCATTACTTCCAGCCATTCTATTTCCTCCTTCAACACCCTCCCGGTTGAGGCAATACTACTTTGCCAGGAAGGGTGTATACCTACCTTGTATACCCTGGCGAAATATTCAATCAATTCCTGCAACGCGGAAGAAGCCGTAGGAATGTTTTTATCATACCCGATTTGCTGTTGCGCCACCAGGAAAAAATAGACAGGCTTTACCTTACAATACAAATGCAATGCATCCAGCCATTCGTAGGAATCGTACGGATCTTTTTCCCTGGCTTGTAGTACCCTCCAGCGTTCCTTTACCTTCCCCCATTGATGCTGAAGAATATCCCTTCCAAATCCTCCGAGGTTGCGCAAAAACCCTTTCTGGCGATATGAATAGGCGATATCAATATCATAGGAAGGAATGTATTTAAAACTTTGTCGTTTAAAAACAAGCCAGGGAAATTTCTGCAGCAGGGCCTTTTTAAAATCCTGCAACCAGTAATTAACCAGTGGAATTTGTAAAAAGCCTTCCTTATATGCCAGCGAATTGGTATGCGCATACCTGCCATAAAAATCTTTTTCATGTGGCAGGTATTCTTCATAACGACTCAACAGGTAAAACGAAGCAGCCAGTATATCAAACGTAAAATCTCCTTTTGTTTGAAAAAAAGCCTTCCGGTAGTTTACTTCAAAACATTCTATCACCTGCGGTTTTATTCCATCTTCAAACAAAATTGAAGTAGCGGTAATAAAAAACTCATTCTCTGAAAAATCTTCTGCAGAGTAATTTAATTTGGGTCCGTTAAACTGTTTGAAATACACCCCATCGGTTGTTAACTGAATAGGTTCTTCAAACAACTCCTTGCTGAAAAAATCAACAATGTATTGCAGTCGCGGGGTTATGGTATGCGAGTAGAGTAGCAACATCCGGATAAAGTAATAGCCAGCCTGTTTCGCTGACTATGTACAAATATATCTTCAAAATTTATTTATTCCTGACAGGCTTATTTCTCTCTTTCCACATCTGGTTGAATGTTTTTGGGGAGAAATCAAGATCGCCGCGGTGTGCTGTCCAGCCCTTAAACATTTTATTGACAGCCCAGTTCTTCATGCTCCTGCTGCCTTTGTTCATTAAACCGCGGCTAAGGCTTGCTCTTTTCCATATCTTCCAGGCAATTTTTTCAGTCCAGCTACCGGCGCCTTCCTGTACCGCTTCATGACGGTTTTCGAGCAGTAATTCATGCAGGTTGATTTTTACGGCGCATACTTCTGTGCAATTGCCACATAACGAGGACGCATAACTTAAATGTTTCCATTCACCCATTTCCTTCAAATGAGGTGTTATCACCGCTCCAATAGGTCCGCTATAGGTAGTACCGTAAGAATGGCCCCCAATATTTTTGTAAACCGGACAGGCATTCAGGCAGGCACCACAACGTATACAATACAGACTTTCCCTTGTTTTTTCATTTGCCAGTATATTGGTCCTGCCATTATCGAGCAGTATCACAAACATTTCCTCCGGTCCGTCAGTTTCATTTGATTGACGCGGACCTGAAACAATAGTATTGTATACAGTAATCGTTTGCCCGGTACCGAATGTCGCCAGCAGGGGCCAGAACAAACCCAAATCAGTAAGGGAAGGAATCACTTTTTCTATTCCCGCTACCACAATATGTGTTTTGGGAAAAGCGCAACTCAACCTGCCATTGCCTTCATTTTCTGTTAAGGCAATTGAACCGGTATCCGCTATGATAAAATTAGCGCCGGTAATACCAATTTCAGCCTGTACATATTTTGAACGGAGTTTATCCCTGGCCACCAGCGTGAGCGCTTCAGGAGATAAATTGGGTTCTGTATGGAGTTTTTCATAAAATAGTTTTGCCACATCCTCCTTACTCTTATGCATGGCCGGTGTGACAATATGATAGGGAGGTTCTCCATCCAATTGTTGTATATATTCTCCCAAATCCGTTTCCACACTTTCAATACCCTGTTCATGAAGAAAATCATTCAATTTGATTTCCTCTGTCACCATGCTTTTACTCTTTACAATGGATTTACAGTTTCTTTCTTCACAAATCTTCTTTATTTCCTGCAATGCCATTTGCGCATCATCTGCCCATATAACCTTTCCTCCTCTTTTACTAAATGCAGTTTCAAAATTTTCCAGGTAAGTATCCAAAGATTCAAGCGCCCGCCATTTAATGTTCTTGGCGCGTTCCCTTACGGTAGACAAATCAGCAAACTGCGATTTCCCCACAGGTACCACCGCATTGTATTTCCCAATATTAAAATTGATCTTGCGACGGTGCTCCAAATCTGCCGCACGTACCGTGCTCTTTGCGATAAATGATGCTGCGGATTCAGACATACTAATTATTTAATTGATGTGTTGGAACAAAAATTACTAAATAGCAAACTTACTTTGATAACCCCACCTTCTGCTGACCATGTTTTGATTCAAAGTATTTTTCAGCCGCTCCCTCCAATGCCGTATAAAAATCTTCTCCAAATTTCCTGATTAATGCTTCTTTCAGGAATACATAGGTGGGTACTTTTAATTTTTTTCCCAATACACAGGCGGGACCGCACATGGATTCCCTTGGCTCATAATTCACCAATTCAAATTCCTTTGTCTTCTTAATCTTTATAGGATAAAGGTGACAACTGATTGGTTTCTTCCAGCCAATTTTTCCCTCGTTATAAGCCTGCTCGAAAGCACACATGATTACGCCCTGTTTGTCGCGGTATCCATACGCACACATTTTCCCTTCAATAGTTGGAGTAACCCAGCCAAATTCCCGATCGTATTCATAACGTCCTGTCTTTTCTGTAACCTTCAGTCCGGCGGCAGTCATATACGGTTTCACAGCCTCATAGGCCTTATTCACTTCATCCAGTTCATCTTTTGTAAGCGGGGCACCTGCATCACCATCTTCACAACAACCACCCTTGCATTTTGACAAATCACATACAAATTGGGAATCTACTACATCGTCACTGACTAAAATATTATCGATTGCTATCACACCGGAACAATTTAAGCTGCAAATTTAGGGATTGATGGCTGGGTGTGGGTTAAATAGGTAAACTATTTTAGGCGGTTAATAGTTTATAAATAGGTAATTTAATTGGGTCCTGCGTGACCCATTTCACTAAAGTTGAATTAGTGCGTCCATTTAAGCGTATTAATCATATGCTTCATGTCTTGTTGCAGAAATTGATTTACAATACCCAGGGAATCTTCATTCGGCGTTGCATCAAAATAAAGCGCACCGCGTAAAAAGTGCTTTACGGAATCTGTCACCAAAAACTGGTTGGCTGTAGCTGCATTACCGCCAATTTTAAAGAAAATACCTTCAACGCCATTTTGTGTTCTGAACACACTGTCGTCTATGGAAGATGCTTTGAGAGAATGCTTGAAAGTAAGGTTATAGGAACTGCTCAATAGCCGGTCGAATGTATTTAAACCAATGGAATCTATATATTCTCCCTTGGGTCCTCGTATCTTAAACCTGCTCTTACCGCCTATTTCTACATAGCTGATGTAAATCTTTCCCTGGAACTGTGGAAAATCAATATTGATCCAATAAGGATTCTCCGGTTGTTCATCAAAATAAGTACTATCCTGCACCACTTTTGCATATACAGGTAATTCGAATGAATAAGGGAATCCTGGTTTTTCAAATTTCTGGTACTGGTGCTCAGGAAAGTTAATCTTGAAATATCCTTTCGGCCTGGGAACATAATTACTGTTGCAGGACGAACCAAGTACAATAATTATCGAACAAAAGCTGACAATTGCATTTTTCATACAGAACGGGCTAATTATTTAAAACGGGGTTAACTGTTATTTTTACTTTTTTGATCCTGCTTCTTTCCAGTTCCAGTACGGTAAACTGGAAATCGCCACTGCTGATAACTTCACTTTCTTTCGGAAATTCTCCGGCCAGTTCAAGCACAAGCCCTGCCAGTGAATCGCTTCCGCCGCGTACCATATCAAATGTATCACTGGCCAGTCCCATTTTCTTACATACATCATTGATCATCGTCTTTCCCTCAAAAATATAGTTTCGGTCATCTATTTTTTTATCCCCGCTTTCTTCCTCGTCAAATTCATCCTTGATTTCACCTATAATTTCTTCCATAATATCCTCCAGCGTTACAATACCACTGGTTCCCCCAAACTCATCCACTACCACGGCAAAATGTATCCGTTTTCCCTGGAACTCTTTCATCAGGTCCTCTATTAATTTCTGCTCGTGTACAAAATAGGGCTGGCGCAATAATTGGTGCCAGTTAAAAATACTTTCCTCATTCAGGTATGGAAGGATATCCTTTGTATGAATAATTCCCACTACTTCGTCCAGGTTTTCCTTGTATACCGGCAAACGGGAATAATGCAGTTCTTCCACCTGGCGAACCAGTTCGGGAAATGTAATATTGTAATTAATGCCACTAACATCCAGCCGGGTGCGCATGATTTGCTTCACGGTGATATTGCCAAATTTCACAATGCCTTTAAGGATATTCTTCTCTTCTTCCGAAGCATCGTTATTAGTGGTAATATCGATGGCATGATCCAATTCCTTCAAACTATAGGAAGCTGTTTTTTTACCAAGGAACCTTTCAATCCTGTCGGAAGTATTTACCAGTGAAACACTGATTCTTCTGAAAAGCAAATGAATAATTTCAACAATGCGCGAAGCATTGTAGGCAAAACGGAGATTGTTTTGTGATGCCCACACTTTTGGAAGTACTTCCCCAAACAATACAATGAATGAAGTAACCACCCCGATTTTTATTAAGAAATCCACCACCCACCAGGTATTCTTTATAGGCAGCAATTCATCTATCAGAAAATTGGAGAGGATAATGATACCCAGGTTAACCAGGCAGTTGGCAATTAACAAGGAACCAAGTAATGCTTTTGGCTCTTCCAGCAGTGTTACGATTCTTTTCCAACCCTCGTCTTGCTTTGTTTTCAGCATATTAATATCGCGGTAAGTAAGCGAGAATAAGGCGATTTCTGCACCTGCTATAAAAAAGGAAATCAATAAAAGAAATAAGACCAGTGCAATAAGCACGGCAATACCCTGGGGATTGGCAGCAAGAAAAAGCAATGGTTGATAAAAAAATTCGTACAAATCTGCCCGGTGATCCAACGTGCTGGTTTTTCGTTAATAATGATTGCCTATTAATAAAGGCAGGTCGATGGGCCTGCCTGTAAATACGCAACGCAAAATTGCAATAATTTTTTTGATTAGAAAGGTAAATCACCCGAAGGCTCGCCTATTGGGGGAACATCAGCGCCACTAAGTCCATCAATACCGCCTTCATGTCCTCCATGACCGCCACCATCACTCCGCTTGTCAAGCATGATGAGATTATCTCCTACCACTTCGGTGGCAAATTTCTTATTGCCTTCCTTGTCTTCCCAACTGCGGGTGCGAAGGCGTCCTTCAATATATACCAGGCTTCCTTTGTGTAAATATTTTTGGGCAAGTTCTGCCAGGCCCCGCCATAAAACGACAGTATGCCATTCCGTTTGAGAAATCAATTTCCCTGCCCTGTCTTTGTATGTTTCTGTAGTTGCCAAAGAAAATTTTGCCACGGCTATATTTCCTTCCAGGTGTTGAACATCCGGATCCTTGCCAAGATTGCCAATCAGCATTACTCTGTTTACTCCCCGCATAATTTGAAATTTGAGGTTAATAAATCATCTGCCTTTCCAATCCTCTTTAAAGTTAAATTTTTTCGGATAAACAAATACATTTTTTTGGCGCCCATTTGTTCCTCTGATCATGGGCAGGGTAGGTCAATTTTAAGGGGGAAATACATTAATCCCTTACGATTACTAACGCTGTTGATCAGCCTAATAATTGTTATGCTTTGTGAGCGATTTCCTGGAGGTATGCAGTAATAAACCGGGGAAAGGGGTATGCGGACAATTGTTCTTTTTTAACCCATTCATACTGCCCTTTTACAACCAGCTTCCGGTTAATGATTACATGAATAAATAACCCTTCGATGGTTTGGTGTGTGAGTTGTTGCTTGCGTGCGGATGAAATAGCTGTAACAGTAAACTTATTTTTACCCAGTAATTGTTGAATTACTTTTTCCATGGACTTTTTTTCTGCCAGTAAGGCTTCTTTACTCTCATGCAAAACAAATTCATACAGATTTTCCCAAATGTCTTTTTCATTTCTCCGGTGTGCCAAAATTTCGTCTTTTGTTTCAACCAGGAAATAATTCAGCCAGCGCTTTTTCTTTATTAATTGTTTTTCTTTTACCGGTAATTGCTGAATCCAGTTATTGCGAAAGGCCATACAGTCTTTTTTTTGCGGACATTGATGGCAAAGTGGTTGTTGGGGTTTGCAAATGACGGCGCCAAAATCCATGATGGCCTGGTTATAGATGCCGGGCATTTTTTTGTCGAGCACTTCATTGGCGAGCAGTGTATATAGTTTTTTCCCTTCAGTACCATCGATGGGTGTGGAAATGCCAAAATAACGTGAAAGCACCCTGAATACGTTTCCATCCACTACAGCATGTGGCAACTGGTAGGCAAAAGAGGAGATAGCGGCCGCTGTATAAGGGCCAATTCCCTTCAGGGACAGTATTTTTTCGTAGTTATCAGGGAACACCCCCTTTAATTCTTTAGAAATATACCGGGCGGTGGTCAATAGGTTCTTGCAGCGGGTATAATAGCCCAGTCCTTCCCACAGTTTGAACACTTCCTGGTCGGTTGCAGCGGCCAGTTTTTGTATGGTTGGAAAGGCTTTAATAAACCGGTGGTAATAACCAAGTCCTTGCTCCACGCGGGTTTGCTGCAATATTATTTCGCTCAGCCATATTTTATAAGGGTCCTTTTCCCCCTTCCAGGGCATTTCCCTGGAATTGGCAGCCTGGTCCCATTTTATCAGGTTTTTGGTAAAATCAGCCTTCATTTACGGTTTTTTTATGCCTTCCGGGGGGTAAAATAGCCGAAAAAACCCAAAAAAATGTTTAATCCTCATTACCAATATTTTATACCAGGCTTGCAGGAGTTAAAAAGTTCTTTTATATTAACTTCGTAATTGGTAATGAGGCAGATATGAAAATTAAAAAAAAACCGTTTAGATATAGTACATTTTTACAAACCCTTTAAGATATCAAACAATGAGAAAAGCCGATTTAATCAACCAAATTGCCGATAAAACCGGCATTCCAAAAGTGGATGTATTGGTTGCACTCGAAACAATGTTCAAAGAAGTCAAAGACACATTGGCACAGGGTGAAAATATTTACATCCGTGGTTTTGGCAGCTTTATAACAAAGAAAAGAGCTGCAAAGATTGGCAGAAATATAAAAAAGAATGTTGCGGTACATATTCCGGAACATTATATTCCTGCTTTTAAGCCAGCAAAAGAGTTCGTACTGGAAGTAAAAAAACTGCAAACGGTTAAAGAAGATCAGCCAAACCCGGAAGCTGAGATGTAACTTTGCCATTCTAATTTTATGAACAGGTGAAGAAACAGCAACTCATTCTCGTGCTTTTTGGCGCAGCAGTTTTAATACTACTTTTTTTCTTTGGTAATACCATTCCTCCGAAAAAGGAAGCAATGGTTGCTGGGCAAAAGCCTGTTAATCAACACCAGGCCATTGAATTCCCGGTAATTCTCCAGGCAGCAAAACAAAAATTGACACCTGATCGCCAGGCATATCTAACCAGCCTGGAGAACGGTGTTGTACGCGGAGATGTAAAAGATCAACAGGTAAAGGTATACAGGCAATTGGCTGCTTTCTGGCGCGATACCATTCATTATTTCGAGCCTTATGCCTATTATACCGGCGCCGCAGCTAAATTGGAAAATTCTGAAAAAAGTCTCACCTTCGCAGCCCATCAATTTTTAAGGCAATTGAAGGGGACCAATCAGCCCCTCATAAAGCAATGGATGGCTGACCAGGCAAAAGAGTTATTTGAAAAGGCCTTGACAATTAATCCTTCCAATGATTCCTCAAAGATTGGTTTGGGCAGTTGCTACATCTTTGGAAGTTCTGCCGAAAATCCACAGGAAGTTATGACAGGGATCCAAAAAATACTGGAGGTTGCCAAGAGAGACAGTACCAATATGTATGCACAATTGATGCTTGGTGTTGGCGGTGTGGTATCGGGGCAATTAGACAAAGCCGTTGAACGTTTACAAAAAGTGGTTGATAAAGAACCCGGAAACCTTGAAGGTATATTTATGCTGGCAGAGGCATATGAAAGAAAAGGGGATAAGGTGAATGCCATCAAATGGTATGAAGGAAGCAAAAAGTATATTTCCGAAAAACAAATGTTGACGGATATAGATGAGAAAATAGAATCTTTAAAATAATAATTAACAAAAAAAAAATTAAGAATGCCTTGTGGTAAAAAGAGAAAGCGTCATAAAATAGCGACGCATAAACGTAAAAAGAGACTTAGAAAGAACCGTCATAAGAAGAAGAATAAGTAACCTTTCCTCTTGAACGGGTCCGCTGGTGTGTGGCGGACCTGCTTTCCTATTGCTGAATCTGTTATTTGCTTCTTATCTGTATGTGATGATTGCCAAAAGATTATATGGCATAGGTTGCATGTAATACCACTTCAGCGCTCTTCCTTTTAGTGTGTGATGTTTGGATTTTGTAAATGTGATTACGATTGAACAAGGAACTTATTATCAACGCCGCTCCCCAGGGAGTAGAAATTGCCCTTTTAGAGGATAAGAAATTAGTAGAGCTGCACAACGAAAAAACCGATGCCAGCTTTGCTGTGGGTGATTTATATCTTGGAAAAGTTAAAAAACTTATTCCGGGATTGAATGCTGCATTTGTAGACGTGGGTTTTGAAAAAGACGCATTTCTTCACTATACAGATCTGAGCCCCTATGCGCGCTCCCTGCTCAAATTCACCCAAATTGCAATTACCGATCAAAATGAACAAGGTTTTGATTTCGGAAGTTTCCAGGTGGAACCAGAAATCATTAAGACCGGTAAAATCAATGAAGTACTGGGCGGTAAACCAAATATTCTGGTTCAGATTTTAAAGGAGCCTATTGCCGCTAAGGGACCCAGGTTGAGTTGTGAAATTTCATTACCCGGTCGCTTTGTAGTAATAACACCCTTCAACGACATCGTTGCTGTATCCAGGAAAATACACTCATCCGACGAACGCAAGCGTTTGCAAAAGATAATTGAAGCCATCAAGCCAAAGAATTTTGGCGTTATTGTGCGCACAGCGGCAGAAGGCAAGAATACAGCCGAACTGCACGAAGATCTAATTGCACTCGTAGAAACATGGAAGGCTATTCAGCACAACCTCAAGGGCTCGGTAGCTCCGGCAAAAATCCTGAGCGAACAAACAAAAACCACCAGCATCCTCCGCGACTTGCTCAATGAAGATTTCAACCGCATTGTGGTAAATGACAGGAATATTTATAACGACGCCAAGAGCTATATCCAGCGTATCGCGCCGGAAAAAGCAGACATTGTTACTTTTTATCATAATGGCTCTCCTATATTCGACCAGTTTGGAATTACCAAACAGGTAAAAGCAGCTTTCGGCAAAACCGTTAACCTGCCAAGTGGGGCTTATCTTATAATTGAACACACCGAGGCACTTCATGTAATTGACGTTAACAGTGGATATAAAAGCGTAAGCAATAACCAGGAGCAAAATGCGCTGGAAACAAACCTGGAAGCCGCAGATGAAATAGCAAGACAATTAAGGCTCAGGGATCTTGGTGGAATTATCGTTGTTGACTTTATCGACATGAAGCTTCCGGACAATAAGCGAAAGCTGATGGAGGCGATGGAAGGATTTATGCGTACAGACAGGGCCAAACATGCAGTTCTTCCAATCAGCAAATTTGGTTTGATGCAGATTACGCGTCAGCGTATGAAACCAGAGGTAAATATCAATACACAGGAAATTTGTCCAAGCTGTAACGGAACCGGAAAAATATCTTCCGCATTGATTCTCGAAGATGAAATTGAAAAGAACCTTAATTACCTGCTTACACACAAGCATACAGACCTGTCCTTGGTAGTTCATCCCATAATGTATGCATACCTCACAAAAGGAGGATGGTTCAGGTCAAGGCTCTGGAAATGGAGATGGAAACACAAGCAAAGAATCAAACTCAGGGAAAATACCAATTACCATCTTACCGAGTTTCATTTTTATGACAATCATGAAGACGAGATAAAACTTTAAGTTAATTAAACTCATAAAAAAGCAGCCTCTTTAAAGGGGCCGCTTTTTATTTTATTCAGTACTATATTAATTTTATTGATGTTGAATTACAAATTTTTGTGCCCCGTAATCAGTTGCACCAACAATAACGTCAACTTTTAGGGTGATAAGACCCGTACAGGAAAATACGAAACCAGTACCTGAAAGTGTTACCTGATTTGCCGGTACTGGCGCACCATAATATCCGGTTATTTGAGATTTAATCGTAGCAGCACCTGTTGCTGGATCCACATCAATTACAGTATTCACTTGTTGTGTTCCTCCTCCAATTACTACAGAAGGGTACAGCAACAAGTTTACCTGGTTAGGTCCGGGGCCTGCGAATACTGATAAGGTATCCCCGGTATTATAATCAACCCAGTCACCATCATATGCTACCTTATATTTTCCGGCACTTGCAGCCTGGTTAAAGGCGCAAACAGCGGTGGCCGTCCAGGTAAGTGCAAATTTATATGCCGGAAGAGAACTAAAATTGGATGGAGTATTAGCAACAGAAAACTTTCTACCATCCGCTAATACCACTTCATTTTGTAAAAAATACTGACTACCCGGGGCGATGACACTGGGCGCAAGTGCTGCCGCTAATTCTGCCGTTGTAACCACCAGGTTCATTCCCTCTGTATAAGGGACATTTTTAATCAGTTTCCATTTCGACTTATCCAGAAGGGATCCCGTAGCTGCATAAATATTAACCGACTGGATAGGCAATCCCTTGCTTCCTACCTGGATGGATACAGTTGCGGCCGGGTTACTGAAATCAAGGTTACCATTTATATTCTTGGTCAGCGTAAGATAGGACCCCTCAATCAGGTTAGCGCTATCCCCACTAATCTGCCCCTTCTTACAGGAATACAATATCCCCATTAAAAGAACCGATAAGCTTACAAACTTTATAATGTGTTGTTTCATCGTATAATTTTTTTAGTGTATAAAATCTGGTGGGTTGTTATCCCAGAATACCTGCGTGGTAACCGT
>Ga0075024_100000490_pt1 | contig 14466 bp, 16 predicted proteins | sample Str013_2_FD_71389 | JGI IMG/M metagenome (GOLD analysis project Ga0075024, IMG submission 71389) | Freshwater sediment microbial communities in response to fracking from Pennsylvania, USA - Straight Creek_MetaG_SC_2013 | ecosystem: Environmental > Aquatic > Freshwater > Creek > Sediment... | reverse complement strand
GCCATTAGGCAATGGCGCCACCAGAAGCTGCACCAGGGAAACCTGTTTGCCCGTGGAATCCGTCATCGTGAAATCGGGGGCTTTCTGTCCCACTTGTGGTGCCGCGCTGGAACTGGGCAGCTTGCGGGCGCTCCAGAATCCAAAAAGTGACAGCGCGCAAGCCAGCAGAGTGACCACACCCACCAGGGAGCTGAGGATCTTGCCGCGTCCCGTACGGAACGCGCGCGCTACGCCAAGGAACAGTAAAACCAACGCCAGCACCGCCAGCGCCAGGCTGGACCATACGCCGATGGGTCCCACCGGCATGTTAAACGCCACAAAGTTGATACCGATGGCGGCCCCAGCGGCCAGGAATCCCAGAAGAGGTAGCCAGTTACGACCTGAATTGTTTGCGTCTGTCATACGGAGACGTAGTCTAGCAGCAGAACGAAGTTTACCGCCACTCGTTCATTCATCTTTAACAACTGAGCAAATCAACAACTGCGCGAATTTTTGGAGCGGACCATAATCTCCGCGTAGAGACGTGGCACTGCCACGTCCTGCTCTCCGCCGGATATACTTACCCAGTTCTTTAAATTGCCGTTCATCGGAGCCATCATGTCTCTCACCAACCATCAATTCCGTCTCGCCGCGCGCCCTGTGGGATTACCCAAATCCACTGACTGGAATTACACGGAAGAACCCGTGCGTGATCCCGGCCCGGGCGAGGTGCTGGTTAAGTCGCTCTACATTTCGCTCGACCCCGCCATGCGCGGTTGGATGAACGATGGCCGCTCTTACATCGAGCCCGTAAAAATCGGTGACGTGATGCGCGCCGGAGTTGTCGGACGAGTAGTGGCTTCGCAGAATCCGGCCTTCGCCGTGGGCGACCATGTGATGGGCATGCTGGGTATTCAGGAATACTCCATGTCAGATGGCAAAGGCCTGAACAAAGTTGATACCCGCCTTGCGCCGCTGCCCGTGTATCTCTCCGTGCTCGGCGCCACGGGACTCACCGCTTATTTCGGTTTACTCGATGTCGGCCAGATTAAAGAAGGCGAGACGGTCGTAATCTCCGGCGCCGCGGGAGCGGTCGGACTGGTCTGCGGACAGATTGCCAAAATCAAAGGTTGTCGCGCGATTGGGATAGCCGGCGGTCCGGAGAAATGTGCTTTCGTCGTAAAAGAGATGGGCTTCGATGCCTGCATCGACTACAAAAACGAAAACGTCGCCGCCGCGCTCCGCCAGCATTGCCCCAAGGGCGTGGACGTTTACTTTGACAACGTCGGTGGCGACATTCTGGACGCCGTTCTGGCCCAGCTTGCGCGCAAGGCCCGCGTCGTAATCTGCGGCGCCATCTCCCAATACAACTCCACCACTGGCATCAAAGGTCCCGCAAATTATCTCTCGCTGCTGGTCAACAACGCTCGCATGGAAGGCTTTGTGGTTTTCAACTATGCCGCGCGTTACGGAGAAGGCGTGAAAGATATGGCCGGCTGGATGGCCGCCGGAAAACTCAAGTCGCGGGAAGACGTCGTGGAAGGCTTCAAGACGTTCCCGGACTCGCTGCTCAAACTTTTCCGTGGAGAAAACACCGGTAAGCTGCTGATCAAAGTGGCGGACTAAGCATTTCGACAAGCCGTGGGAACAGGAGAGACAATATATCCCTTAGTCACGTCATCCCGAAGGCCGTGAACCGAGCGCGCGCATTCATCAGCGCGCGAGTAGGGCGGAGGGACCTTGGGCTCCTTACGCCCTCGAATGAATTTCGGAAAACGCAAATGCTTGTCCCGTCGACAACACCAGCGCCGTTAGGCGCGAAACAGTCTAGCCCACACTGAGGCGAATGCGAAGCCGTAAGTGTGGGTGGGCTACAAGATGAAGTCGAGCCCCGTAGGGCGCGGCACACAAAACCGAAGCTCTTCCGCAGCATCGGCTCACATTTCAAAAGCTAGTCCCGGCCCCTGTAACCTTTCCTCGCGCCGCACATCTTAACCTCTACTGGCGGGACGCGATTTCACCTGCGCCACGCTCACCAAGAGGCTTGCTTTACGTCTGAAAATACGGCACTTATCGCCTATTTCTCATGCACCGTAAAATAAGTATCCAGATTACAATGGAATAGATCAAAACCCATTGAGTTAATCAGTTAAGAAGGTCGGAATGTCACCACTGCCTGGTTTGCTGGCCGCGTTTGGGGCCGGAATTGCTTCTTTTCTCTCGCCCTGCGTCCTGCCGCTGGTGCCGGGCTATATGTCTTTGATTTCCGGGGCCAGCGCGGAAGAATTGCGGTCCAATGATCGTAAAATCCTGAATACCGTCCTGCTGCACTCCATCATGTTCATCCTGGGTTTTACGGTAGTGTTTGTGGCTCTAGGTGCCGCCGCCACCAGCCTGGGACATTTTCTAAAAATCTACAAAAAGCAATTCAGCTGGATTGCCGGCATCGTCATCGTCATCTTCGGCTTGCACCTCACAGGGATCCTGAAGATCAAGGCCTTGTATGCCGACAAGCGCATGCATTCCGTCGGCAGCGGAAAATCGCCCTTCGGAGCTTTCCTTGTGGGCTTTGCTTTCGCCTTTGGATGGACGCCCTGCATCGGTCCCATCCTCACTCCCATTCTTATCGCCGCCAGTGATGTTGAAACCGTGAGCAAGGGGATCCTGCTTCTCTTTGTCTACTCTCTCGGACTCGCCGTCCCCTTCTTGTTGAGTTCACTTCTGGTGAACGGCTTCATGGTGTTTTATGGCCGTTTCCGCCGCTACATCCACTGGGTGGAAGTTTTCAGCGGCGTGGTCCTGATCATTCTTGGCGTATTGATTTTCACCCAGCGCTTTGCTGCGCTCTCCAGCCATCTCGGATTTCTGAACCGTTTTGCCCTATGAGGATTTTGACCCGTGAAACGTAGCGTACTCTTAGTCATCGCAATTGTTCTGATCGTCACCGGCTTGTTGTTTGCCGGCAAATATTTCTCCAAGGACGGCAAAGGTGCCGTTGCGGCCATCTTCAAGCCCGCACAAGACGGCCCGGCCATCGGCGCCGCTGCCCCCGACTTCACCTTGAAACAACTGGGCGTGGATGGCGACAAATCCATCCAGCTTTCGTCTCTCCACGGCAAAGCTGTTTTGATTAACTTCTGGGCCACCTATTGCGGACCTTGCAAAGTGGAAATGCCCTGGCTCGTCGAATTGCAGGACAAATATGGCCCGCAGGGATTCCAGATTCTGGGTGTGGCCGATGACGACGCTTCCGACAAGGACATTGTCGATTTCTCCAAAAAGATGAAGCTCAACTACCCCATCCTTAAAGGCGTAAACGCCTTGCACGATATTTATCCCGGAGACGGCCTTCCACTGTCGATCTACATCGATCGCTCCGGCAAAGTGGTTTATCGCGTGGTGGGACTGGTGAGCGAATCCGTAATGGAAGACGCCATCAAGAAATCCCTGTCAGGCAATTAAAAGTCTGGCAGCTAAAAGAAATCAAGGGACGGAATCTATATGTACAAAGCATTGCTTGGCGTTTGCCTGGTGGCGGCGTTGTTTACGGCGGCAACTCAGGCCCAGCGTGAAGGGGCCCAGGCGAGGGTTTTCGTAGAGTACATGCCGGCGAACACCATCACCGTCCATCCCGGCCAAAAGGTCCCAGCGACGTTTACTTTCCGGGTAAAAGAGGGTTATCACATCAACTCCAACAAGCCGCTGCTGGAAGAGTTGATTCCCACCCAGGTGCAGTTCACCGTGGTCAATGAGTTGACCGTGTCCAAGTTGCAGTACCCCGCGGGTGAGCTGACCAGCTTCCCCTTCGATCCCACGCAGAAATTGAGCGTTTATTCGGGTGACGTGGTGGTTCACGCTGAGGTCAGCGTGCCCGCGTCCGCCAAGCCCGGGAGTGTGACCGTGCAAGGCGAACTCAAATATCAGGCGTGCGACAACAATGCCTGCTACCCGCCCAAAAAGCTGCCTATCAGCTTCAATGTAAGAATCGAAGAAGGCGCACGGAAGTAATAACGGGGTGGAGCAGGCATTTATGCCTGCGTAAAAACTTGCAGCGCCTTGGGCTTTTAGCCCCTGCGGCAAAACCACCGCCCGACTTTCAGTTGACCTTGGTAACGCCAGTCCATCCCTGCACTTCGGTATCATTAGGACGTTGGTAAGCCGGTTCAAGGCCAAATCCCAACCGTAAAAATGAAAAACATTCTCGTTTTAATTTTGGGGTTTCTCCTGATCGGCTCCGCTGCTCTGGCCCAGCCGGCCAACGGTGTGCCGCAAACGCCTTCTCCCGTTACCTTTGTAGCCCTTAAGACGGTTGTCGTCACTCCGGGCAAGTCAACTCCCGTGACGTTTTCATTTCATATCGCGCCCGGCTATCACGTGAATTCGCACCAGCCCAGCCTGCCGGAATTGATCCCCACGGAACTGCATTTTTCACTGCCCGGTAGCGACATCGTGATTGGCCGCATCCGTTATGCCGCTGGCGAACTCAAGAGTTTTGCGTTCGATCCCACGCAACAACTCAGCGTGTACTCCGGCGACTTTATGGTGAAAGGGCTGGTGGTGTCACCGCCCAGCGGTTCTACCGGGATGTACACCGTCCACGGCGAGTTGCGGTATCAGGCCTGCGACAACAATGCCTGCTATCCGCCTAAGAAGTTGTCGTTTACGTTTAACGTGAGAGTAGGAGCTCATTCCCGTGGCACCAGAAGGGCGCGGACGAAAGCGTAGAGCGTATTCACTGACAACAGCTCTTAGCCATTAGCTTTAGCCTGAAATTTCGTTGAGTGGGCCGCTGTCTAACCGCGATCAACCTTCTCTATCCGCGTTTATCCGCGCAAATCCGCGGTAGCTCTTACAACTCAATCCCGTGCACTTCCTCAATGTCCGTCACCGTGCGGATTTCCTGCAGCACTGCTTCCGGCGCGGGCGTATCCACCTGGACCACCGCCAGCGCTTCCTCTCCAGCGCGGCCCAGAGCAAAATTCCCGATATTAATTTTGTGCTTCCCTAAGATCGTTCCAATCTTGCCCACCACGCCCGGCACGTCGCGATTGCGGCTGTAGATCAGGTTGCCTTCCAGTGGAATTTCAATGTGGATATTGTCCACGCCCAGCAGGCGCAGCGAATCTCCGTGCATTACCGCGCCGCGGACTTCCACTTCTTCCGTCGTGGTCTTCAGCGCCAGGATCAACACGTCGCCGGCTTCGCCTGAGGCTTTTTCTTTTTTGCTTTCACGCACCTGGATGCCGCGTTCTCCGGCGATGGCCGCGGCGTTTACCACGTTCACATGCTCGGTGGTGCGCTGGTTCAGCACGCCTTGGATGGCCGCGTTGCGGATCAGTTCGGTCTTCCATTCCGCCAGCCGTCCGCCGTAGCGCAGGGAAATCGCCTGTAGCGATCCGGTTTTAGAAACCACGTGGGCCAGAAACGCGCCGAGTTTTTCCGCCAGCACAATGTAGGGCTTCATCTGCGTGTACTGCGCGTAGTCGATCGAAGGCATGTTGACCGCATTTTGAATCACGCCGCGTTTCAGGTATTCGCGCACCTGGCTGGCAATCTGCACGCCCACGGCGTCCTGGGCTTCATTGGTGGACCCGGCAATATGCGGCGTGGCAATCACGTTCTCCAGCGCCAGCAGTGGAGAATTCCTTGGCGGCTCTTCCGTGAATACGTCCAGCGCAATGCCGCCTACGTGTTTCGCGGTGATGGCAGCGGCCAGGGCGGCTTCGTTCAAGAGTTCGCCGCGGGCGCAGTTCACAATGCGCACGCCTTTCTTCATCTTCTTAATAGACTGTTCGTTGATCATGCCCGTAGTCTGCGGCGTCAAGCCCACGTGCAGGCTGATGTAATCCGCGGCGGCATAAACTTCGTCCAGCGTCACCATTTGGATATCCAGATCGCGGGCCACGGCTTCTGAAACGAATGGATCATGGGCAACACGTTTCATCTCAAACGCCTTGGCGCGCTTGGCTACCTCGAGCCCGATTCTGCCTAGCCCGATGATGCCCAAGGTTTTTCCGCGCAGCTCGGTACCTTGCAGCGATTTCTTCTCCCACTTACCGGCTCGGGTTGTGGAATCCGCGCGGGGAATGTGCCGCGCCAGTGCCAGCATGAGTCCGAGCGTGAGTTCAGCGACGGCCACGGCATTCGCGCCCGGAGTGTTCATCACGGCGATGCCGGCTTTTGTAGCGGCGTCCAGGTCAACGTTGTCCACGCCCACGCCGGCGCGGCCAATCACGCGCAGTTTGCCCGCGCTCTTGATGACCTGGGCGTTCACGTCCACGGCCGAGCGGACGATCAGCGCGTCAGCATCCGGCAAAACGCTTTCCAGCCCGCCGGTGATCTGGTCCGGAGTGATCACCGTCCATCCCGGCTCGTCTTTTAAAAGCTGGATCGCGTTGGCCGCGATCTTCTCCGCTACAACAATTTTCATTCAGAACTCCTGGTGCGCCACGGCCATCGTTTACGCCCTTTGCGCATACACTTCCTGGGCTGCGCGCAAACCTGAACCTAATTCGAGTTTGTGTCCCAGCCCAGCCAGCACGTGTTCCAACGCGCCAATGGCAGCGATGGTATCCGCATAGTCGTAATAGCCCAGATGCGCGATGCGGAAGAGCTGGCCTTTCATTTCGCCTTGTCCGTTGGCGATGATAGAACCAAATTGGTTGCGGAAGCCCTTCACAATGTCGCTGGAGTCGATGCCCGGCGGCGCAGTGATTGCCGTGAGCGCCGCACAGGGGGCGCTGGCTGAAAATATTTTCAGTCCCATGGCGTTGGAGGCTGCGCGTACCATCGCGGCCGCAATTTCGGCATTGTTGATCAGCAACTCGCGTCCCGCGGCCAGATCGCCGCCGCCCTGATCGCGCAGGTAGTCCATGGCCGAAGACAACGCGGCTACCAGCGCAGTGGCCGGAGTGTAAGAGGCTTCGCCCTTGGCGCCGTTCTTGCGTTCCTTGCGCAGATCAAAGTAATAGCGCGGATTTTTCGTTGTCTCCATGCGCTGCCACGCGCGTTCGCTTACCGCGCAGTAAGCCAACCCAGGCGGGACCATCACCGCTTTCTGTGATCCCCCGATGATGATGTCCACTCCCCATGCGTCTATGTTAAAGCGTGTAGTGCCCAGGCCGGTGATGGCGTCCACCACCAGCAGGGTATTTGATCCTTGCAAGAATCGGGCTATGCCTTCCACGTCATGCCGTGCCCCTGTGGAACTTTCCGTGGCTTGCATGAAGAGGACTTTGTGTTCTGGTGTTATCTTTTCTCTCACTTGCTGTACGGTCACGGTTTCGCCATACGGAGAGCGCACCACGTCAACATTCAGGCCATAGCTCTTGGCCAGGCCTTCCCAGCGTTCGCCAAACTTTCCCGCCGAGACCACCATCACTTTGTCTCCCGGGGACGTCAGGTTCGCAACCGAAGCTTCCATCGCGCCGGTGCCGGAAGACGTAAGCAGGATCACGTCATTGCCCGTGCCGACAAAAATTTTCAAGTCCGCCAGCACTTTGCTATAGAGAGCGCGGAATTCCGCTGTCCGGTGGTGCATGGTGGCTCCGGCCATGGCCAGTTGCGCGGATGGTAAGAGCTGCGTGGGGCCCGGAGTGAGTAGGCGTCCTTTGCGGATCATCATAAGATTTCTTCCTTACGGCTGACGGTTTGCTTCTTTTTTTGAAGGTTTATTCCGGAACCAGTTCGATCCGGGTGAAGTCGGTGGGACGCGCGGAGTAGATCTGGATGCCGTGCCTCAACAGCACCAGGCTTGCGGACGGGTCTTCAGCGTTTTGGACAACCAGCAAGGCATCGCCATCAGACTTGAACTGCGGAGCAACACTCCATTGTATCTTTGCCACACTGCTCTTGGAAATCCGCGCGATGAATTCGGTGTGTTCAAAAACCGCATCATAGGCCACGGTACCGCCGGCCAGCAGGCAAACGCGCCGCTTGTCCTTGGCGTTTAGCAGTAAATATGCGGACTCCATCCGTCCCGTGCCGGTGAAATCGGCCGTGACACGCCCTTTGGGCTTCAGATTTGAAGCATGGATAAACCGGCCGGCAGCCCCCGTGAAATCATCCGGGCCCGCAACGTGCCAGTTCTGCAATTGCTGTATGCGCGCCGCATCGGAGGGGAGCACGCCGGAGCTTTGTGCCAACGTCTTGCCCGGGTTCGTATTGTCCATACGAAGATGGACCGGTTGTACAAACAGCAACAACAGCAGGCACATCAGTCCTCCCGCTAGGGCCATGCGTACCGGCAAGCTGCTGCCTTGTTGCGGGACCGGATCAATCTTTACGTCCATGGAGCCCGGCATATCTTGTACGCGCTTGGCCAGCGCCGCCATGGATTCCAGATGGTCCGCCACGTGGTTCGCCGTGAATTGAGGAATTGTGAGCTCGCTCAGTTCAAGCATCTTGTCTTTCACGGAAAATCCGGTTTGGGTGGAGCATAAAAGTTGCTCCAGGCGCGCCTTGGCGTCCCGGGTTCCCAGCCACATGCCAACGTCGACCGGCTCATCGGCGCGCGCGTTGAATCTGTTGTCGATTGCCGGGATTCCCGTGCGGACCACTTCCTTGCCTTCACCCGCTAACCCGGCGTTTCTGGGTGTAACGGTGAAGTTGAAAGTGGTGGGCGCGCTCATGCGGATGTCCAGGCCCGGTGTATCCACCTTATGCGAGAAACGGACGTAAGTTGGAAGTCCGCCGTAATATCCGGCCAGCAGGATGTCCGTGCCTTCGCGGACCGCTTGGGCCTTGAGCAGCTCGCCCAATTTGAGCACGTCAGCCTCAATCGCCTTGTACCCCAGGAAAACAGCAAAACGCCGTACCCAGTAAACGATGATCCCAACAATCCCCACAACTATGGCGATGTTCACGACCACGGCCAGCGGTGACATTATGGATTGGGTCCCCCCGGGAGCTTCGTTTCTATTTTCTAGCTTCGGTTTCGATCATACGTGCCCGGACATTTCTGAATCAAACTTGTTGGCGCGACACGTCTCACGATTCGCCTCCCTTATAATCACTTCTGATCGACAAGGACTGACCCATGACTATCAGCGAACAGGTACAAAAAGACATGGTGGACGCCATGCGTAGCCGCGACGAACTGCGCCTTTCCACCTTGCGCATGATGAGAGCCGCTCTCATGAACAAAGAGAAGGACAAGCGCTCTCCGCTGGACGACAAAGAGTGCCAGCAGATCCTGGCCACGCTGATCAAGCAGCGCAAAGATTCCATTGAGCAGTTCACCAAAGGCGGACGTCAGGAACTGGCCGATAAAGAAGCCGCCGAGATCAAGCTGATTGAAACCTACATGCCTAAAGCCATGGGAGAAGAAGAAGTGGCCGCCGCCGTGAAAGCCACCATCGCCGAAATGGGTTCACCGACCATGAAAGACATGGGCACGGTGATGAAGAACGCCATGGCCAAACTCCAGGCCACCGGCGCGCGTGTGGAAGGCAAGATGGTCAGCGAGACAGTGAAAAAGCTGCTGGGCGGATGAAAAAGAAAGCATCATCCTGAACTCCGCCCGGCGCGAGCCAGAATGTTGCCGAGAAAAAACTGGATCAAGAATCCTCAACTTTCATTGAGTGACCTTGCCTCAACCCCGGCGAGCGTTTCCAACTCACTAAGGTCAAACCACTAAATCCACTCTTAGCACTCTACTGCTCTTGCTGCCAAAGTGTACTGAATCCGTAAAATCCCTTGCGCTGCGAAACTAACCTGCCGATACTTGCGTTTAAGCTTACATAAATACCCCAAATGATGAAGCTGCTTTCGGGCAGGTGACGGACAATTCTCCCGGTGGCGGCAGCGTTGGTGGTAAAGGGGTAAGCAGTAATAAGGGGAACCCGATGCTTCCTGAATCGAATGTATTGCAGCAGTTCTTCATCGAGATTGTGGAACGGCACTATGACGAGGTAGGTTTGCGGCACACCAACGTGCATGCGTACGTGGCCAACCTGCTCACCGAGTTCTGCGAAGCCGAAAATCTTTTCAAAATCAAAAACGCTGAAGGCCGTTCACTCAGTGACGTAGGCGAGCTTCTGCTGAAATCCGACCCGGTCTACGGACCGGCGCCGTCCTTTGACCGCGAGCGCCAGGTGCGCAAGCACATTGGCGACTACTCGCTGTTCTTTACCGGCATGTTCCCGGAGAGCCTGAACCACCATCGCCAGCGCAAGGCCCGCCTGGAAGGCGTTATTGACTTCATGCGCGCCGGCAAAGAGAGTTACTACATCGTTTCAAAGTTCGAGCACTTTGAATACGCCAAGGTGGCTCCGCTGTTCCGCGAAATGTCAGAAGAGTTTGAGAACCTGGTCTACGGCCTGAACCACGTGAAAAACGAACTGGCGGAATTGCAGCATCCTATCGCGCGCCAGGCCAAGCAGCTGCTGATGTAGTGTGGAGCACCGCCGAGGGCGGCGGTGCACACGTTTGTGGATGGCCACGGCAGCCAGGTTTTTAAGTTGCGGGTGGTTTTCAACCTCGCCTTTTGTTGTGATGTGTGACCCTTGATTACCTGTGTGGCGCCCCGGGGTCCCCAACAGAGCCGGGTTTGCTCTATTGGGGTGGACTGTCGCCCTCGGCGGTGTCCGGTTGGTCTATTTTCCTCCGTTTCCTCCGCTCCTCCGTGTTTCAAAGGTGTCTCTTCCGTGCCCGTCGTATTAAAATCTACAGGCAAATCCATACCCAGAGTTGAGACCCCCTTTTATGCCGAGTCCTTTGCACTTTGTTACCTTGACCGGAGTTCCGCTTGCCGTGAGTGAACTCAAATGGCCTTTCCATGCTTCCACGTCCGGTTCAGACTGGCTGATCCTCCACGGACGCGTTGACATGCTGGGCAGCGATGAAGGTTTACATGCCGATGTCGCCGTGAGTCTTACCCAGACCATGAAGGACGCGCTGGGATCTCTGGCGGAAGAACATGCCGAAGGTCTGGTGGTAAATTCCATCCGGAAGATCGTGGACAACGGCCAAATCGCGCTGGTCAAATCCGGCAAAATGCAGCCCGTCCACGTGACCACGCGCTTTTATAGCTTTCCGGCCAAGATGATCCAGTTTCCCACCCAGTCGGACGATGACGTTCGCGATCTGATCAAGCGCCGCGTGTTCTGGTTGAGCGGCAAGCTGAGTAAATCGCAGCCCGTGGAAATCGCCCATCCTTACGACTGCCAGTACGTGAATGCCACGCGCGAAAAGATGATGGAGCTGGCCAAGCAGTTGGCCGGTCAGGGATTGATCAAATTGGAAGGTGATCAAGCCGCCGCGTCCGATTGGCTCATGCAACAGGAACCCGCCATGTTGGCGGCAATGCAAAAAGGCGTGGACGCCGGCAAAGCTGCAACCAAGGTGACCGCGTAGCGGTCCTAGAGTCTTTGTTTCCAATAACCCGGACGCCTGCGACCGTGAGCGACAGCGATTACCTGAATATAGGAAGAATGCTCTCGGTAGACGAGAATGAATGGGAAGTGACGCAGCAGAATCCGGCGTGTACCGTGCGTGTGAATGGGCCAGCGCTGCGGCGCTTTCACGACCGCTTCAAGGGTCTGGCTGAGATCGTCAGCAAATTTAGTAGCAGCCAGCCGGCTACGTTCTAGATACCAGTCGAAAGCTGCTTCATACTCTGCCGCCGCTTCTTCGTGGAAAACGACGGAGTTATTGCTCATCGGTCAGCTTGCGTGAAATCCTGCGGCGAACTTCGTCCCAAGGCACGGTTTTTGCTTTGCCGGAGTCAAGATCCTCAAGGCGGCGGGCAACTTCATCCGCCCAGGCAGCTTCAACCGCCTCGTCCATCGTAGTCTCAAGACTATCAATCAGTGAGCCGGCAAGTGCGGCACGGTCTTCTTCTGGCAATGTCAGGGCCTTGCGCAAGAGTTCATTGGCGTCTTGAGTCACTTGATAATTGTAAGCCCGGTGGTAGACGGTAGCAATTGCCTGATCGCGATAATCCGATTGGGCGTCGTGAGTTTCTTGCCGGGCTTCCGCTAAAATGCAAACTGCACTGTGTCCTCCTTATTACAAATCGAAAACCTGAACGTAACCTTTGCCACGCAGACCGGCGACGTTGCAGCCGTACGCGACGTAAACTTCAGCATCGTCGAAGGCGGCACGCTGGGACTCGTAGGCGAATCCGGTTCGGGTAAGTCGGCAACGTCTCTGGCGATCATGCGCTTGCTTCCGCCGCAGGCCCGCGTGAACGGAAAGATTTCTTTTGCAGGAGAAGATCTGCTCGCGCTTTCCGAAGGCGCGATGCGCAACGTTCGCGGTGCGCGCATCAGCATGATCTTTCAGGAGCCCATGACCGCCCTGAACCCCGTTATGCGCGTAGGTGATCAGGTGGCTGAAGCAGTGCTGGCGCATGGGAGTGGAAACAAGAGTGGCGAAAACAATGGCCGCGTGAGCAAACGCGCCGCATGGGACCGCGCCGTGGAAGCCCTCCGCGAAGTGGCCATCCCGGAAGCTGACCGTCGCGCGCGCGACTATCCGCACCAACTTTCCGGAGGCCAGCGCCAGCGCGTGATGATTGCCATGGCATTGGTGAACCATCCGCAACTGCTCATCGCTGATGAGCCCACCACCGCGCTCGACGTCACCATCCAGGCGCAGATTCTGGAGTTGCTCAGCCAATTGCGCGAGAAGTACAAACTCGCCGTGCTTTTTATTTCCCACGATCTCGGCGTGGTTTCTCGCGTCGCCGACCAGGTGGCCGTGATGTACGCCGGAGAGATCGTCGAAATGGGTCCGGTGGCGCGAATCTTTTCCGCACCCACTCATCCTTATACGCGCGGTTTGATCGCCGCCATCCCCACTCTCAAAACCGACCGTTCGCGTCCTCTGGAAACCGTGGAGCCGGGCGCGCGGCCCGCGGTGCCACTCCCGTTGCGGGAAGTTGCTCCCGGACATTGGGCCCGCATCGCGCCATGACCGCTCTGCTTGATTTACACTGACAGATTAAATCGCGTGCGCATTCTTATTATTTCCGATATTCACTCGAACCTTGAGGCCCTGGAAGCCTGCCTTGCGGCAGCTCCCGCGTATGACCGCGTCTTCAATCTGGGTGATATTGTCGGTTACGGCGCCAATCCCAATGAAGTCACGGTGCGTTCGCGCGAATTGGGAACCGTATTCGTCCGTGGCAATCATGACAAAGCCTGCTCCGGCGTTAGCAGCCTGGATGGTTTCAATCCCATCGCCGGCCTCGCCGCGTTGTGGACGCGCGAACGCCTCAAGCCTGAACATCTGGACTTTCTGCGGGAGTTACCCATGGGACCGATCGAACCTATTGAAGGCGTGCAGTGTGTGCACGGATCGCCGCGTGATGAGGACGAGTACCTGCTCATCCCCGGCGATGCGTATCAGCAACTGATGCAGGCCCGTGCTCCGCTAACTTTTTTCGGACATACTCATGTGCAGTGCGGCTACCTGTATGCGCTGGGGAGCAAGTCCGGGCGTCAAGTGGTGCCTGTGTACAGCTCCAAGAAGGCGGCAGACAATGTGACGCTGGAACTGGAAGAAGGCGCCGCATACCTAATCAACCCCGGCTCCATCGGCCAGCCCCGTGATGGCGATCCCCGCGCGGCCTTTGCCCTGTATGACACAGAGGCCCACGCTGTAACTTTCCATCGTGTGCCGTACGATATTGCCGCAGCTCAGGAAAAAATCTTTGCCGCCGGCCTGCCGGAGCGGCTGGCCATTCGCCTGGAAGAAGGCCGATAGAAGAAGCAACCAATCGAACAAGTAAAGACCGAGCAAAAGATTGAAGTAACGACTAACGCCGCGTTACAAACCAGAATGCAATCCAGAAAGCAGTAAGGAACCGATGACTCAGAGCTCACTCTTCTCCAGCAAATCCGCCCAGAGCCAGTTTGAAATCATCTGCCATATTGATGGCGGCGCCCGCGGCAATCCCGGACCGTCCGCTTACGGCGTGGTCGTCCGCAACGCGCAAGGGACGGTGGTGGCCGAGCTCAGCGATTACCTTGGCCTGCAAACCAACAACTACGCTGAGTACCACGGACTGCTGGCCGCTCTGGAATACGCCGCGCAAGCGCAGTACCAGTCGATCAAGATCTATAGCGATTCGGAATTGCTCGTCCGGCAGATGCAGGGCAAATATAAGGTGAGCAGTCCGAGCCTGAAACCTCTTTACGACAAAGCCCGTTTGCTGGTGCCCAAGTTTCACGTGTTTTCCATTGAGCACGTGTTGCGCGAAAAAAATAAAGACGCTGACCGGCTGGTAAACAAGGTGCTGGATAGCAGGTCACGCTAGCCTACGCGATCTTCGTTCTCGCGGAGATGTTGAGCGGTTTGGAGCGGAGCGACAAACAATGCCAAGGCAGAATTTTTCCGGTAATAGCAAGTTTGAACCAATTGTCGGTTACTCGCGCGCGGTGCGTGTGGGCAACATCATCCACGTGGCTGGAACCACGGCCACTGATGCTGACGGAAAGATCGTCGGCGGGAGCGACGCCTACCTGCAGACCATGCAAATCC
>Ga0075024_100000489_pt1 | contig 14471 bp, 14 predicted proteins | sample Str013_2_FD_71389 | JGI IMG/M metagenome (GOLD analysis project Ga0075024, IMG submission 71389) | Freshwater sediment microbial communities in response to fracking from Pennsylvania, USA - Straight Creek_MetaG_SC_2013 | ecosystem: Environmental > Aquatic > Freshwater > Creek > Sediment... | reverse complement strand
CGCTGCAGCTTCCGCGCGTCTGGACAAATACGCGGATCAGCGCTGTAGACACCGTCAACATCAGTGTAAATTTCACAGACGTCCGCTTTCAGTGCTGCGGCAATTGCGACGGCCGTGGTATCCGACCCGCCACGACCAAGAGTCGTGATGTTATCCTCTTCATCAACACCCTGGAAACCGGCAATAACGATGATGTGACCTTGTTCAAGACCTGACATCAGTCGGTCTGTCTTAATCGTCTTAATGCGGGCACGACCGTAGGCATTGTCGGTTTCGATATGCACTTGATGCCCTAATAACGAGAACGCCGGATAGCCCATATCTCTGAGCGCCATTGCTAACAACGCGACTGTCACTTGTTCACCCGTAGACACGAGCACATCACTTTCGCGTTCATCCGGTTGGGTTGTCACCTCTTTCGCAAGCGCCAAGAGACGATTGGTCTCACCGCTCATGGCCGACACCACGACTGCCACTTGATGCCCAGCCGCACGTGTGGCGGCGACACGCTTCGCGACTCCTTTGATTCGTTCAACCGATCCGACTGATGTACCACCGTACTTTTGTACTACCAACATAAAGTGATCCTGAGAGCTCGATGAGGTTCTTGGGCCGACCTTCGGGAGAGGGGGAAACGGGGAAAAGGAAGACTCTTCTATCTGTTTTTCCCATTTTCCCTTTTCGCCATTTTCCCTTTTTCCCCCAATCCATAGTTGGGTTCTATCCGCTGAAACCGCAACCATCCAAATCTTGGTGTAATCCGCATATAGATTTCCTACAACTTACCTGCCGCCGATTACTCTGTCAGTAGCTGCTGCAGCATTTGCTCATACCGCCAGCCATAAGCGGTCAGCGTCAATGCGCGCGTGTCATCTCCGGTGATAGCAAGTGATAGCAGCAGATATTCCGTGACCACACCGACTGGCAAGAACTGGAACCATTCGATGACCGTCACCCCGTGCCCGAAGACGTACTCTTCGATCCCGAGCCCCTCAATTGCTCCACCTTCCAAGCGGTAGAGGTCGATGTGGTAGAGGGGGAGCCTTCCACTATAATGTTCAGCGATCAGAGTAAAGGTCGGACTGGAGATTTCGTCTTCGTCTATGCCAAGCCCCGTGGCGAATCCTTTGACGAAGCAGGTCTTACCTGCACCAAGATCCCCTTCGAGCCCGATGACGGTACCGGGCGCGACAACTCGCGCGACGCATGCAGCAAAGGATTTAGTTTCTTCAGCAGAAGCGACAGACAACTCATAGGACATGCCGCGTCACTGTAGCGGTTTGCCTGCTGTGACGTAAGGTCTGTATCCCTTGTGGTAAGCGGTCGATCAGATCCCGCGCCAGTATCCCTATCTGCCCTTTCTCATCTGCCGCGCGGTCACCGACATAGCCATGCAGAAACACACCAATTTGACAGGCCAGCTCAGGAGCGTACCCTTGCGCCAATAATCCGCCTATCGTTCCGGTCAACACATCGCCCATGCCGCCACTCGCCATCCCTGGGTTGCCGGTGGGATTGATCCAGGCTTTGCCATCTGGCGCAGCAATCACAGTGCATGATCCTTTGAGTACGAGAAGACACCGATATTCGCGCGCAAACGTCCGTGCCACTTCCAGACGTTGCGACTGCACGTCTGCATTACTCGTCTTCATCAAACGCGCCATCTCGCCAGGATGCGGAGTCAGAATCACAGGGACCCGGGCTTCTCGTAGCATAGACAGATCAGTCGCCACACAATTGAGCCCGTCGGCATCAATGACCAGAGGAAGCGTACTGTTCAACAGTAACCATCGCGTTAGACCAATCGTATCAGCCGAAACGCCAACCCCTGGACCAAAGGCAATCGCACTTTTTCCTTGTACCGCCTCAGCGACTGCATGTTCGTTCAACGCCAAGCTTCCATCTTCTCGTTCAGGCATCGGGACAGTCATTGCTTCTACCAGAACCGATGAAAAGACCGTATTCAGTGAACTGGGTCCGGCTAGCGTGACGAGACCAGTTCCCACGCGAAGAGCAGCGCCACCGCTGAGGAGCGCGGCACCACTCTTCCCACGCGCGCCAGCGAGGACGAGTAAATGACCAAAGTCACCTTTGTGCGAATCGACCGTACGTGGCCGCAGCAACGCACCGACCGAATCTTGCGTCAGCAGTATCAGCTCTGGGTTGACGGTCGCGAGCACTTCCGGCGCAATGCCAATATCAACAACCTCTAAGCGTCCCACCAGAGCGCGAGCCTCAGGCTGGAGCAAACCGATTTTGGGATAACCAAAAGTGACAGTCAGTAAAGCACGGACTGCCATTCCCAGCGGCTCGCCACGGTCAGCATCCAAGCCAGAGGGCGTATCAACCGCAACAACCGGCACCTCGCTGGCATTAATCATCTCGATCAGCTCTGCCATCAAGCCTTGCACCGGAGCACTCAAGCCAGTGCCAAGCAAGGCATCGACAACCAGGCCACAATCGCTGAGCTTTTTTCGTACGTCAGCGAGTTGTTCAGTGCTCGTCACTTCGTGTATACGTCCCCGCATACGCGCAAAAGCTTTCAGGTTGCGCAGAGCGTCACCCTTCACGTCTTCTTTTGTCGCGGTGAGGATAACTTCACAGGCAACGCCGTCTTTCTTCAGCAACCGGGCCATGACAAACCCGTCACCCCCGTTATTGCCTTTGCCAGCAAATACCAAGACAGGCGTAGTGCGCGCCTGAGGGAAAGCCTGCAGTAACGCAGATGTCGCCCCGGCCCCGGCCCGTTCCATGAGGACATGTCCAGGAGTACCAAGCTCGATGGTTAATCGGTCCAGCTCGCGCATTTGTTGCGCGGTGACGAGGTACAGTGGATTTAGAGAATGACTCTGAGATGCAACATTCACAATGATGGTGGGAATACTGTTTAGAAAGAAGAAGATCAAGAGCAATTGCATTCGCTTCCCTTTCTCTTTCCCGAAAGAGCGAGATCGTCGTAGAAGGACAATGCGTTTGTAAGGAAGGATAGTGTACGTCGAGGGGACGTCTAGAGCCGAGCGTCTTGACGCTCTAATTTGCCTGGCCACTCCAGCAACTTGCGATCCGCAGTTATCAGAACCGCTTTTCGTAAAAGTGCCGTCGCAACGATTATCCGATCAGCAGGATCTCCAGGCAAGTGGTCAAGCTGGACCGAAGAGATACCGATCTCCCCGCTCACCGGCAGTTCAATCAGGCCGAGGGCAAGCAAGTCTTGTCGCCACCTCATAACCGGGACTTCCATTGTGATTCGGCCTTTGGCAGCAAGCATAGCGGTCTCCCAAAAGGAGATAGCAGAAACTTCCAACACTTTATCTTTCAATGCGGCATCCGCCCGCAGGCGCGAGGCAGGGCCAAGCGCGGGATCGTCTTGATCGAGCCAAATCAGCGCGTGCGTATCGAGGAGAATTAGTGTTCCGCTTCCCATGCTTCGCCAATTGGCTCGAGGATGTCACCGACAACCCGAATTTTTCCTTTGTGAGCCCCCACTAACGTAACAACCTGGTTCATGGCTGGTCCGAGCTGCGCGACCGGCTGTCCGTTCTCAACGATGACCACGGGAACACCAGTCTCCATAACTTCCTTAATAAGCTGGGAGCAGTGCAACTGAAATTCTGCAGCGGTGACAGACTTCATCGAGCGGTTCCTCACTAGCCGTAGCGTAACCATGACCATAGGATTGCAAAAGATACGAGTCAATTACTGTACTGCTCTTCAACCCTGAAGAATAAATGGAATAAAAACCTTGACAACGAAACGTCACTCATAGTATAGCTCGCCCTGTTTGAAAAAAAGGAGGAGCCCTATGACACGCTGGTCCTGGCAACAGTCCCCTGGGAAGATTCGCACCGCCGTGCTGCTCGGCATCGCGGCCGTAGCCACACTTGGAGTGATGTATTTTACTTTTCTATCACATAGTGTGATATTATCTAACAACTCCGAATCACAACCTCATTCCCACGGCCTTTCTCAAGCACAAGCCGCAACGCCCCACTCGCGGATACCCCCGCTGCTCCACTGCTCTCACCAGAACAACAGGAGGCCATTCTTGCCCGTCATCGTAACGAGTTACGTGCCATTCCTGGCGTGATGGGGGTTGGTATCGAGGCAGGAAGTACGCTCCTGGTGAACGTCTTTGTCCATACCGAAAAAGACGGACAGAAACCGGCAGTGTTACCTGATGCCCTGCAGGCAATCCCACCGTTCCTCGATGCCATACCAGTCAAGCTAGAACCCATTTACATTCTCCCACCGCCAGCGGGCGTGATCGTCGTCGCACCGGATGGCACCACGTCAATCCAAAGTGCATGTCCAGCACAGTATGAAGTCGCGCCAATGTTCGACTGGCAATTTTGTATGCCCCCGCAGTATGCTGGATTGCCGCCGAGTAGCATGCTGTTGCCGCCGATCGCTGGTATTGCTCGCGTCGATGCCGCCAATGCAGTCGAACGTAATCGGGACAAGTTGATGAAGCTACCAGAAGTGCAAGCGATACAGCTTACTGACGATGGCGTCTTTATCTACACCACCGATCCGACGAAGTTACCACCAACTGTAGAAGGCGTACCAGTGATTCCGCAGGTGGTGCAGAACAGTGAGTAGTTCATGGATCGCTCACTCCTCAACAATGCAGGTAAGGAGGATAGTATGGGTAGATGGATCGTGATCCTTTTCAGCGGGGTTGCGATAGCTGTGGGTAGTGTCACTCCAGCGGCGAACGCACAACCTGTGAACCAAGTGACTCCAGGCGCAGTCTCGGATGACGGTGTGTTAAGCGTTGGGGGCCTGCACACCTGCGGCATCAAGAGTGACGGCACTCTAGCCTGCTGGGGGGACAACAGCCATGGACAGCTCAGTGGTATCCCAAGCGGGACCTTTACCCAGATCAGTGCTGGTAACGATCACACCTGCGGAGTCAAGAGTGACGGTACAATAGTTTGTTGGGGGAGCAATCTCTTCGGGCAGCTTACCGCCACCGCCATCCCTCGCGGGCCCTTCACGCAAGTCAGCAACGGAACCACAGAAGCCTGCGCCCTCAAGAAAGATGGCACCTTAGCCTGTTGGGAGTTCGAGCAAGCGCCACCAAATGGCGCCCCTTGGACTCCATATCCCAACCGTAGTTTGAGAATCACGGGTCAAGGGCTGCTCACCAACATCCCCAGCGGGACCTTCACACAGGTCAGTGTCGGTAGCACGCATGCCTGTGCCCTGAAGCGTGAGGGTGCCCTGATCTGTTGGGGGAGATATATTGGGGCGTTTACCCCCATCCCCAGCGGGACCTTCACACAGATCAGCGCTGGAGGCTCGCATACTTGCGGAGTGAAGAGCGATGGCACTCTGGCTTGTTGGGGAAACAATAGCGCTGGGCAGCTCACCAACATCCCAAACGGAACTTTCACGCAGATTAGCGCTGGGACCTTGCAGACGTGCGGAGTGAGGAGCGATGGCACCTTAGCCTGTTGGGGGGACAACCGCCAAGGGCAGTTAACAAATATCCCAAGCGGAACCTTCACACAGGTCAGTGCCCGGTTCTCTCACATTTGCGGCTTGAAGAGTGACGGCTCAGTGGTGTGTTGGGGGGACAATAGCCAAGGGCAGTTGACCAACATTCCTAATGCCACCTTCGGCCACCAAACGGTCAGCACCAGAACCTTATCACACCTATGGTCTGAAGAGTGACAGCTCGGCGGTTTGTTGAGGAAGAACAGCCATAGATAATTCTCCATAGTAGAACTGTCTCAATATAACATGAAGGGCACGGTAGCACTCGATGTGAATACTAAGGGCTGGGAACTAACGGGGCAAGAAGGTGTAACTATAGTCATCCTGTTGCAGTAAAGGAGAAAACATGAAGACGCATATACTAGTTGTGAGTATTTGTCTGTTCTCAACAGCGGTCTTGTTCCAAAGTCGGGCAGACGGACAGCAAGGGAAAGTAGAGCAGCCAATGGCTTCGGAGGCCGTGCAAGCGCATGTGCTAGAGGTGTTTAACCGTGATGCTAAGACGCTGGAAAAAGACAACCCTGACGTATTAGGGATTGTTCCCGATCCTGGAAACGGGACGATTTGGATTGTGACTGACCGACCAGAAAGAGTGCCGACGCAAATCGGAGACGTACCGGTGACGATCAAACCGGCTCCACCATATCTTCCTCCGCCGCCTGGGGTCATCATCTTGAAGCCAGGTGGAGTGCAAGAAGCGCATCCGGAAATGCAGGATTGCCCGCAAGATTATGCCAGAGAAATGCGTCGCTATCGCTGGCGGTTTTGTCAGAGCACAGCAGGACTACCACAGCCGATTCCTGCGCCGATGGTACCACCGGTTGCGGGCATTCCGTTCCCGAAGGTCAAAGAGATTGTCGAGCGGCATCGGGAAGAATTAATGGCATTGCCGGGCGTGACGAGCGTAGGGATTGGTGCAGACGGGATTCAAGTTGAAACCGACCAGCCAAAGCTCGTTCCATCTGCCGTCGAAGGACTCCCCATCAACGCAATAACGAGACCCGGGCAAATGTGGCACTCGTCAAATCACACCAAATCCTCCCCCACTACTCCCTTCCATGGGGCGGTAGCAGGAAAAAATAACAATGAACCGAACTCGATCGATCCTTTTACTTTCGGGGGCGTGGTGCTGAGCCAAGGCAAACCGTGGGTGGTCGGCGCCGGGCATGCGATCACTGCATCCTCTCCAGGCTTTGAGTGTGGGATCGCGCCGTGCAATTTAACGGTCACAACGCTCAATAGTTGTCCGCATTATCCAACATCTCCGGATCTCTGGCAGCAGTCGCCAGCCTCAAACCCACAGACGGCTGCCTACATGTCCAAGTGGGACCTGATCTTGTCAAACACCACCATCACTGATGTGGCAGCAGGATTTGTTGACAACGATACCATTGGTGGCAATGGATCGTTGTCAGTGGACCGACAGTTAACAGGACTGCCTATTGGAATGGTGACACAGTTTTCCGGTCTCGCAATTGACCCGATGTTCCATGACTTTATTTACGTTGTCAGTGCGATTGATTCCTCGACTACCCCTGGTTGTGGAGTAAGTACGGCGAACCATGTAAATCCAGGACAGGTCACGGCGGTCGATATGACTTATCAGGGGTTGTATCCTTGTAATAATAATACGCACCAAGCTACAGTCTTCCGGGATCACCAGGTGGAATATGTTACGAACTTCAACGTACTGAATGGCTCTAGTGGTTCTCTAGTTCTCCATCAAACAAGTGGAGCCGTCCTTGGCGTACAGGATCTCAATTCGATACAGTGTCTAAATCAATCGTGTTCACAGTATTGCCCAACAAATGCCGGTCGTGCCACTCATCAAAGCCGAGTCAAATCTTTCCTCGGCTATGACGCTTGGTACGGCACCCAAACGATTAACGATAACACTATTGGGGTGTTCCGCCCTAATACAGCAACGTGGTACGTCGATAATGGCAACGGCAAGTTCGATTCATGCGGACAGCCCGCGCCAACTACGACATTCGATCAATGCTTCGCGTATGGTGGCAGTACTGACGTACCAGTTACTGGCGATTGGGATAATGCCACACAGAATGCACCGCCAGGTACGTGGGTTAATGACGTGACGATAGGGTACTATCGCCCGACTACGAACCCAAACTTTTTCTCCCTGAGTAACACGAATCCCCCTTCTAGCCCCATTATAACCGTGCCCACAGGGCCACCATCGTTTGGCTACAAACCGGTGACCGGTAAGTGGCAAGGGAATAATGGGGCGAGCAATTTCACAAGTAAGGTGGGCGTCTTTAACCCCGGAACCGGAGGCTGGTATCTGGACAGCGGCAACAATGCCGTCGAGCCCTGTGGCGTTGATTACTGCTTCTTTCTCGCAGCGGGGATGTACCAATCTGGGGACATTCCGATTGCAGGGGATTGGAACGGTGATGGTATTGTCACAATTGGGGTCTTCCGGCCAGGCCCTCTAAATGGTTCAGACTTCTTTTATCTCAGCGACATAAATCCATTCACCGTGCGCAATAACGGCACGATTTCTTCTTGGACCTATGCTATCCAAGCCGGGCCATCGAGCTTCGGCTATCTGCCCGTCGCGGGCAATTGGACCGGCATGACCCGGAGTGGGATAGGGGTCTTTAAATCTGGCTCTGGAGGCGGAGCCGGGGGAGCTTGGTACTTGGATAACGGTGACCGTGCGATTTCTGGCTGTGCTGATGATCAATGCCCGGCGGCATTTGGTACAACAGGAGATAAGCCAGTAGCGTTTGGGAAGTCGATCGTGAAGGCGAATTGAGCAACGATAGAAGCACTCCGGCAAGCTATAGATTCGAGGCTACCCTCTCTGTTTGTGATCCACTGGTAGACAAGACACCAATGGGTCACAAACAGTCTGTTCCTTTCTCAACTCGGCATCTTGCTAAAGTTGAGCGCCTCGGCACGCCGGAGCATTATGTCATCACCTTCCTGTAAGAGATCAGTGAGTTCTTGCCCTTCCGTACTCGTCAGACGACGGTCTTGGCGCTTGGCGAGCAAAGCTTCCATCCGAGCCTGCTGCCCAGAAGCAAGCTGATCCTTGAGACCGAGTGCATCGAGCCGTCTGCCAAGAACGCGTTGACGCCACGCCTGAGCGCTGACCACAACTGCGTAGTCCTTCCCCTGGCGCTGGACAATGCACTCTTCGCCGCTTTGCACCGTATGTTCCAAAAGAGCAAGAAGTTGTTCTTGGAGCTGACTCACCGTCACTTTCATAAGTATGGGGTGTCCCTTCTTCTGTGAAGATATACGTGGGGCCTTTTATCGTACAACTACGTGTCTACAACGAAAAATACAATTATTGAAAATTCGTCAATTGTATTATAAATTGCCCAGATATGTGGATTCCCAGGACTATTGAGGCGACGTTAACATCCCTGGCGCAACAACGACCTGCCGTATTGCTCACTGGCGCACGGCAGACCGGCAAAACCAGCCTGCTACAACATCTCTTCCCTACCTATCGGTACGTCTCGCTCGACTTGCCACGTTTGGCGGAGGAGGCCGAAGAGTCAGGGAGCCTCTTTCTCGATAAATATCTACCGCCAGTAATCATCGACGAGGTCCAGTATGCGCCCCAATTGTTTCGCTACCTCAAACAGCGAGTGGATACTCGTCGTAGCGACACGGGTCTCTACCTGCTTACCGGCTCGCAAAAGTTTGCGCTGATGCAGGGGGTCACGGAAAGTTTAGCTGGCCGCGTCGCAGTGGTCGAACTACATTCCCTCTCGCTGTACGAACTGGAGCAGGCCAGTGGCCACGTCGCCGAGGGTGAGCAACTGTTACAGTGGATTCTCACCGGTGGTTATCCTGAATTGCAGGCCAGACAGCTTGACCCCGAGCGGTTCTTCTCCGACTATCTGGTGAGCTACCTCGAACGCGACGTTCGCCAGGTCTTACAGGTTCGCAACCTGCGTGACTTCGACCGCTTTCTGCGTTTGCTTGCCGTCCGCACTGGGCAGCTACTGTCGATGAATTCCTTGGCCTCTGACATCGGCATCACGACCAATACCGTTAAAAGTTGGTTGTCCGTGCTCGAAGCCTCCAATGTCATCATGCTCTTAGAACCCTACTACCGGAACATTAGCAAGCGCATGGTCAAAACTCCGAAACTCTACTTTCTTGATACGGGATTAGCCTGTTTCCTTGCGGGCATTCACACCGTCGAAGCGCTACGGCAGAGTACACTACTGGGAGCACTGTTTGAGACATTGGCCTTGGGGCAGATCGTGCGCGCCTATGCCAATTCGGCACGGCGTCCATCGGTCTATTTTTATCGTGACCATGAAGGACATGAAGTAGATTTCGTGATTCCCGTCGGAGAGACACTCGCCCTCTTCGAATGCAAATGGACGGAAACACCAACCGCTCAGACGAAAGGCTTCTCTGCCGTAGAAAAAATCTTTGGCCCGGACAATATCCGCGCCAAGACAATTCTGACCCCAGTCCGCGGCAACCGCAGAGTACACAATCAGCAAGTGACTATCCACGATTGCGTCGCCCTCTCAGAGATTTTGCCGTAGGCTGCCTGTCTCATCCTCTACCTGTGCTAAGCAACAACAAAGCCTTGACAACGAAACGTCACTTATAGTACAGCTCCCCACGAAGACACAAAAAGGAGGAGCCCTATGAAACGCTGGTCCTGGAAACAGTCCCCTGGTACGATCCGCAGCGCAGTGCTGTTGGGCATCGTACTAGCGAGTACAGTTGGAGTGCTGTATTTTATCCCCCCCCCCATTCACATTTTGTGACTTTTGTTGACGATCCCGAGCCACAGCCACATTCCCACGGTGTTGCCCAAGCGCTCGCCGCGACACCACCAAGCGTAGATACTCCCGCCTTGCCCCTGCTTTCACCTGAACAACAGGAGGCCATTCTTGCCCGTCATCGTAACGAGTTACGCGCCATTCCTGGCGTGATGGGAATTGGTATCGAAGGGGGATCAACCCTGCTCGTAGATGTCTTCGTCCATACCGATCAAACTGGACACAAACCAGCAACGTTACCCGATGCCTTGCGTGCAATCCCCCCGTTTCTGGATGCCGTACCAGTCAAGCTGGAGCCGCACTACATTCTCCCGCCGCCAGCGGGTGTGGTTGTCGTCGCACCGGATGGCACCACCTCAATTCAGAGTGCATGCCCAAAGGACTATGAGGTCGCACCGATGTTCGACTGTCGGATCCGACTGGCTTACCTTCGAATGTAGAAGGTGTGCCGGTGATTCCACAAGTGATACAGGAGAAAGCCGAACCCTAGACTGAGGTCAGATTGAAATTGCATGATGAGAAATTTCCCGGGACACTTTTTGAAGCAGTCAACCAAAGAACAAGAAAGAGGCAAGAATATGGGACAGAGGCTCTCCATTTTAGTAACAACATGTGCAGCGTTCTTAGCTTCGATCATCATAAATCATTCAGACAGTAGCGCAGATCAGAACCTCGCGAGTCCCCAAACAACCGCGCAGGCACAGCCGACGGTAGCGGGTGTGCCTGCTGACAAGGCACGAGCGATTTTCGACCGCCACCGTAAAGATCTTATGCGCATGCCGGGCGTGTACGAAGTCGGACTTGGGGAGGATGGTATTCTCCTTGCCATCTATGTGCACTCCAATAGTCGAACGATTGACCCACAGGCCCTGCAAAAAGCCGTCGCTGCACTGCCAGTGACGGTAGAGGGGATACCAACGAAGATTCTGCCGTTGGCGATTCTCCCGCCACCGCCAGGCGTGGTCATTCTGCGAGCCGATGGAACCGGGACTCAAGCAGACTCTTGCCCAGAGGGATTTCGGGAGATGAAGAAATTCAGTTGGCAGTTGTGTATCGACCCAGGGTTTAGAGATGCCATCCCCGCCTTGATGGAGCCTCCGCTTGCAGGCCTTCCGTTTGAACAAGTGGAGCAAATTTACGAACGCCATCAAGAGGAGCTGAGGAAACTCCCCGGAGTAGATGCTGTAGGGCTAGAAGCCGAGGGCATTCACGTCTACACAGACAAACCAGAATTAGTTCCTAAAGAAATAGAAGGCGTCCCGGTCAAAGTCTCTCCTCGCTTAGGACCAGGAGAGGAAGTGAACCATACAGTCACAAGCCAAGTACGCCCATTGCATGGAAGTGTCGCACTTCTGGATTTCGCATGGATTGCGACGGCTCCGAACTCCTGGGGAACTCTTACTGGGATTGCGTTGTCAGACGGGAAGCCGTGGCTCATATTTCCTGCGCATTTGATAAATCAATGTCAATCACAGACCGTTCCTTGTCCCGTACCATCACAAGGAAATGCTTCTCTGAGTCTATGCCCGCATTATGGCAACCCCAAAATGGTTCAGCCACCACAGCAGAACTACGGGGTAGCAGGATATACTCAGCGATGGACACCACCAGTCAGTCAAAGTGTAGGTCTTTCGGTCGATGTCGCAGCGGCCTTTATGGACAACAATACCATTGAAGGAGATGGGTCACTCAGTGCCAATAGAACGTTGGAGAACTCGGTTTTCACAGGACTCGAGATTTCTCCTATGCTAGGGCAGAGCGTGGTAGTAGGAAGCCCTCAAGACCCTGGAGGGATCTCTCATACGTATTTGATAAAACTCGATTCTCTCGATTTCTTCCACAGTGATATCCAAAGTGACTGTGGTGCTGGTACTACTATCCTAACTGCCAGGGAACATCAGATCTTACTCGAACAAATCCCAGGGCAGCGTACTGTCCAAAGTGGAGATAGTGGCTCCGCTATATTAGCTAACGGTATTGTTGGTATGGTGAATTGGAGAGTTCCAGCTGGTCAAGGCCAGCCTGCTTTAGGCGGAGGAACCAGGGCTGATACAATCAGATTGAAGCTTGGCTTTGATGCCTGGTACGGAACACAAACAGTGAAAGACAACACCATCGGCGTGTTCCGCCCGAGCGCAGCAACGTGGTACGTCGATAATGGCAATGGCAAATATGACGGCTGTACAAGCGCACCTCCGACTACCACCAGCGATCAGTGCTTCACGTATGGGATAAGTACCGACGTGCCAATTACTGGGGATTGGGATAATGCCGCAGTGAATTCCCCCAGTAATGACTTCACGGTCGGTCTCTATCGCCTCTCAGATCCTAATGTTTTCTATCTCAGTAACACTAACAACCCACCATCAACCGTCGTGCCGCTGGCTACCGGCCCGGCCTCGTTTGGCTATAAGCCAGTGACTGGGAAATGGCAAGGGAACGGAGCGAGCAATGCCACTAGTAAAGTGGGCGTCTTTCGACCATCGACCGGAGGCTGGTATTTGGAAGGCGGGAATCAAATGGTTGATGGCTGTGGCAACGACTATTGTTTCTTTCTCGCAGCAGGGATGTATCAACTAGGCGATATTCCGATTGCTGGCGATTGGAACGGTGATGGCATTGTGAGTATTGGGCTCTTTCGTCCAGGGGTCGGCGGCGCACCTGACTACTTTTTTCTCAGCAATGTGAATCCGTTCGATGTCCGCTTTAACGGTACTATTTTCTATTGGGACTATGCGATCCCTGGCGGGCCGGGAAATTTCGGCTATCTGCCTGTCACGGGCAATTGGACCGGCATGACCCGTAGTGGAGTGGGAGTTTTTAAGTCTGGTGCTGGCACTGGAGCGGGGGGGTGGTATTTGGACAATGGCAATCTTTCATTTTCTGGCTGTGCCGAAGATCAGTGCCCGGTTAATTTTGGTCTCGCAGGAGATAAGCCCGTAGCGTTTGGTAAGTCAATCGTGAAGGCGAATTGAAGCGATGCGGTTTAGTCACAGGGGCGCGGCATGCTACGCCCCTACATTGCGACTCGTGCGCACAGCGCACGCTACACTCTACTCATCTATGCGGCTTGCACTTCACCGGCTCTTCACGTAGACAGCTCATATGTCTACGATATCAAGTCAAGCGTTTCCGCGACTGCAACAGTTACCCACAACCCTCCCCGCAGAAGGCGCTGTCCGCATCGAAATCGAAGAAGGCGTGCCGCTCTTTCGTGCTTCCACTGCAGTCCAGACTCGCATTGAGGCGCTACTGGCCAAACAACGACAGTCTGGATTGAGCCCGGAAGAGAACGAAGAATTAGATCGCTATGAGGAAGTCGATGATTACCTGAGCTTTGTCAACCGCTTGATTCGCAATCGCCTCCAACCCTCAGCGACATAGGAATGGTGACGGGTGCCCGTTCGCCGTAAAATTTCCGCCCGTCTGCAAGAGCAAGTTCGTCAACGAGCAAACTATTTGTGTTAATACGGCCATGCCTCGGAGACATGGCAATACGTCCGCTTCACGTCGGTCTTTCATCCACGACGCCAAGTCTGGTCTGAGCACTTCATCTGAGCAGCAGATAGGCTAACGGTTGTCGGTCTCACGGCAATGGGACGAGCGACGATTGCGGCCTTGGCACTGAATCGAGAGCGAGTACTTGCAATTCGTGCCGCCGACCAAGTCGCAGGGCGTCACCCACCACTGCACGATCCAATCCAGGGCCAGTAGAGCGAGTCTCACAAACGATAATCGCGTATCTCCGTTCGTCGGACGAAAATGCTCGTGCGCATAGCGCACGCTACGATCTCTCGGTTCACGAGCGGAAGTACACCGATCTCGTATGGTCCGATTGAGTCCTAAAGCACGAGACTCTCACAGCCGCGGGCATCACCCAACGCAAGAATCACAGCCTGCGCTACACCCCAAGATGCACGCGTACGGTCTCAGCTACTTCTTCGGCACACGTCAGCACCATGCGCTCATCCTCGCCTTCGACCATGACACGCACTAAGGGCTCGGTCCCTGAATAGCGCACTAATAAACGACCGCGTTCTCCTAAAGTATCTTGAATGCGCGCCATTGCCCTGGCTACAGGCTCGACCGCGCCCAGATCTCGCCGTTCGCGCACTTTGATATTAATGAGCTGCTGCGGATAGCGTTGCACAATCTTCTTCAGTTCTGACAATGGTCGTTGACGTTGCA
>Ga0075024_100000485_pt1 | contig 14534 bp, 5 predicted proteins | sample Str013_2_FD_71389 | JGI IMG/M metagenome (GOLD analysis project Ga0075024, IMG submission 71389) | Freshwater sediment microbial communities in response to fracking from Pennsylvania, USA - Straight Creek_MetaG_SC_2013 | ecosystem: Environmental > Aquatic > Freshwater > Creek > Sediment... | reverse complement strand
CAATTCGGCCGAAACCTACTGGAAGGGTTTGCTCAGTCACGATTTTGAGCCCAACCCAACTTACGAAGAAGCCAAAACCATTGGCGCAGATTTTAAACGATTGAGTGCCCACCTGGTAAACCTGAAAAAAGAAAATGACGTGGCCGTGTTTTTCAGCAACGAAGCGCTGACGGCTTACAATGCATTTGGCCCCGGCAATTACAATGATATACTCAGGCCCATTTACAATGCGCTGTACGAAATGAATGTGGGGGTAGATTTTATCGATCCGTCCAGCCGGCAAATAGCGCAATACAAACTGATCATTGTGCCCGCCCTGTATGCAGCGCCAGACAGCCTGCTGCAACGGCTAAACCTTTACGTAAAAAATGGCGGGCATATTATCTACAGCTTCAAATCGGGCTTTGCAGATGAACATGTAAAAGTGAGGACAACCCGCCAGCCAGGCATCATCAGTGAAGCCTGCGGCGTACAATACAGCCAGTTTGTAAATCCTGAAAATGTTTTCCTGAAAGACGATCCCTTTAAGCTGGGAAAGGAACAGAACCGGGTAAGCAAATGGATGGAGTTGCTGACACCCACTACGGCAAAAGTAATGGCCTGGTACGACCACCCGGTTTGGAACCGCTACGCCGCCATAACGCAAAATGCCTATGGCAAGGGCAGTGCTATTTATATTGGTTGCGAAACCAGTAAGGCCGTAACCCAAAAGATTGTAGAGAATGAATTGAAGAGTTTAGGGCGATGGGGCAATGATCAAATGCTGCAATTTCCCCTCATAGCTAAATCGGGCACCAACCAACTGGGCAAAAAGATTCATTATTATTTTAACTATGCTGCAGAAAGCAAAACCTTCAGCTATCCCTATAAAAACGGAACGGAATTGCTATCGGGCGAAAACATAGCCAGCAACACGCAAATCAATTTAACTGCCTGGGGCGTAAAAATTATTGAGGAACAGTAAAGGAGGAAGCGAGCGGCGGAAAACGTGTCCTTTTAACCTGTACTAAAAAAGGGAAACTTACAGTTACTTAAAGAAGCTAATCCCGCCCCGATAAAATTGATACGCAACCCCAAAAAAAGAGGCTGCTTCTGAATGAAACAACCTCTTTTAGTCGTTTTGCGTAGCTACAGTTCGAACATTTTGAATGAAGCTATTTTGACAATCATTTAGCTATAATTCTAACCGAAAAATCCGGAATATTGCAGCCCCACTATCAGTGTGGAAAATTCGACAGCGTTGCCCCCCCCCTCTCGCCACAAGAAATCAGCTTTAAATACGTGTGGCGAGCGGAGGTCATGGGTTGTATTTTCTCCAGTATGCAAAACGTTTTGTAATAATAAAAGCTATTGCAGCAAGAATTATTTCATCAGCCAGTTTTCAAATTCTCTTAAATTTTCCTTTACCACTTCCACTTTGGCCGGGAAATGACGAAGGCGTACAAAAGGCTTTTCAAATTTTTCAATAAATCTCTTCGCAATAATATGTGAGCGGGATTTGGTTATAAAATAATCAATCGCGTTTTCGTCCAGTAATTCATAACATTTCTGCCATTGAAGCGAGACAGTTATTTCTTTAACTGCATTGGCAAAATAAAACACCCTGCTGCGTGGCAATACAGGGTGTTGACAAATACAAATAAGTGTATCCAGCGCCACAGACACTTTTGCCCCCTGCTCATCTTCTATCCATACAATTTTGGATTTCTCTGCTGATTTACCGACTTTGTTTTCCGCTTCTGACAAGTACATACTTAAATTATTACGCAGGTTCTCCCAAAGCGGCTTTACAAGATATTTATCAACTTTATACCGGTTAATTATTTCCTGCGGAATTTCAGGATTGTCTTTCTGAAAACCAGTGTTGAACAGAATGTAGGGATTGTAATCCGGCAGATTCTGTATTCGCTGCAGCACCTCAAATGCACTGCCGCCATTCAGCCCCCAGTCAAGATAAATAAGATGTGGCTTTGTGCTTTCTACTTTTTCAATGGCCTCTTTTACGCCGGTACAATAACCCAACGACTGCCAGTGTTTGAATGCGTTCATCCGCCTTTCTATGCCTTCACATACATCAACCGCATTTTCTATCACAAGGTAAGTAAGTGTTTCAGGCTTCATAGTTAAATTGTATAGGTATTGAAATAATGACAGTGGTTCCGTATGGTTCATTGCCACTCGTAAAAACATCATCTTTATAAGCAATGGTTATCTTTTGCTGATTGCTTGCATTTACAATATCCAGTATCCCAGAAATATTTTTGGTGCCGGTACCATGCTTCTGGTAATTGCTTAAAGTAGCTGCTTTTTTTCTGCCCACGCCGTTGTCTGTAATAGCAACAATAATATTTTCAGCAGATTTAATAACGGTAATGTACAATTTCCATGGACCCGTTTCCCTATTGCTTAAACCATGCAGCAGTGCATTTTCTACCGGAATCTGCAACAAGCCAAGCGGCACTTTCAGACTAGTCACCTGCTGTAGTTCCACAATCTCCGGGATGCTTACCTCCAGCTGCTTCAAATACATCAGCTGGTGAATATGAATAATATTTCTGACCAGGCTCCATTCGTCCATAAAAGCATGTGCAATTTTTTGCTCCTGCGCATGGCTGAAGATAAGATTGATGCTTTCACCCAACCGGCTCAACACAATTTCTGCTGCTGGTTTATCATCCATTTGTGCCCCGATGGTGTTCAATGCATTCAAAATAAAATGGGGCCGAAACTGACTGCTCAGCGATACCACCTGCAAATGGGCCAGCTTTTTCTGTTGCGCTGCCTTTACAGTTTCCAGTTCGGCCTCCTTTCGTTTTACAATTGCTTCGGCCAGCTTTCTCTTGCGGCTGATAGTGATAATGTAAACGGAAATAAATGTAGTTAATAATGAGGCCAGTGCCCAAACCCGCCAGCGCTGCCACCAGAACTTATCAATGGCAAATGGATAACGGTGTTCTGTAACCGTACCATCGGCCTGGCATATTTGAATAACCACTTCGTAATTACCGGGCGCCAGGTTATTAAAATTATAATGGGTTTCTAATGAAGGGGGTGCAAATACAAGACTATCCCCCGTTTTTATCAATACCAGGCTCATGTACCGGGGCATATTATCCGGACTTTGAAAACTGACAGCGAACCTGAGTGAATTCTCTGTAGGCTTTATTTTTAATACCGCTGTCCCGGAAAGTACAGGGGTTTCTTTTCCAGTCTGCAATTCCACAACAGGCTGAACGGTATATACCGGCAATGAAAGCCATTGCCTGATATTCCATTGATACAACATGGTGCTGGTTGCAAACCAAATGCTGCTATCGCGTTTGTCAGTAAGAATGGTGTTTTGTTCTGGTGGTGTGGTAAAGCCCGTCTCTTGCGGATTTAGGTAACGGATAATTGTCTTTTTCTGATTGTACCAGGCATCCAGATCCAGCAAAAGCATTTTATCCTGCTGTGTAATGATGAGCCATTTACCCCATTGTGTAAGTTCAGTAATCAAACTTCCTTTCACCAGTAAGGGATGCTGTATTGCCTGCACATCTGCAGGTGAAACAACAGCACTGGAATAGTTATTGTAATACAGTAACCCTCTTTGTTTGGTACCCAGCCAAACAGTACCATGACTATCCGTATATGAAGAAAGAAAACCAAAATCTGTTTCTTTACGGGCGATTAAAAAAGTTACAGCCCTCTTTTTTTCAGGATAATAAACGGCCCACCCTCTTCCGGTGTGGCTCATCCATACGCGGTGAAGCGTGTCTTCGGTAATGCTAACAGTATTATGCAGTTGGTATCCTTTACTACTATCAATCTTTATCCATTTAGGTTTTCCGTTTTGCAAAGTTGTGATATCCGTTAACAGGCATTCTGTATTGTTGGTGCCAAAATAATACCGTTGTCTGTCTGCAGAAATATACTGATAATATCCGGTTAGCTTATTTTTGAGTGTCTTGCGATGGCCATCTCTATCATATTGCTGAAGACCATACGCTGCATTTTCCACAATAAAATAATTATAGTTTCCAATCGTCACCGCATTGGATAAAAAAGTGATACCAGGTTCTCGGTATTCACGTAAACCGCCACTATCAATAACCGCTAGTCCGCCTTCGTAACTCCCTGCCCATACCCGCCCTTTATTATCCTGGGTAATTGCCTGGATGGCTGAACTGCCAGCATGCTGAAACACTTGCGGATATTTTTTGAGGTATGGAAAAAATCGAAAAGGTTTATTGAAAGTACCGAAGTACAATGTTTGCATAATAGTGTCAGCAAAAGGAAAAGCGGCAAACTTATCCGTATGCGGTATAATAAAAGACACTTTATCGGGTTCGGCAAAAGAGGAAATGGCGGAAAAGCCCGGCACAGATTGGTGCAAAAAATAACCAGGGGAAATATTTAATGGCCCTACAGAAATGTCAACCGCTGTTTTCGCAATCATTTGCGCACTCTTGTAGTGCAATACATACCTGGCGGTTGCTGCATACCAGTTCTGCTCAGAAATAATGTGTACAGTAGGAAAAAAAACATCTCTATCAGAAACAGAAAACAGGTGCTCAAGTTTTTGTGCATCCACTATCTTAAAAAAATCAAGTTTGTTGATACTATAGCCAACCAGATACAGATTACCCGCAGCATCGCTTGTACAAATATTTGTACTTGCAGGAGCAATTGCCGGTGACGAATGAATAAGGTAAAACTGCCTCTTCTTAAATCCATACACTATGTACAAACCATTTTCCACGCCGGCAAAATAAAGAACAGGCTTGCTGCCATCACAACCCGTCACGTTGTCCGGCACTTTGATGCCTTTCTGAATACTGTCATTTCTGAGGGGGTACACGTATTCATTGCCGAATAAAAATACCTCACCGTCTATTTCCCGGATGGCCAAAAGGGGCTTTCCTGGAGGGAAGTTAATTGTTTTGTAATAATTATTGCCAATGACGTACAACCCGCCCCCGTAGGCCATTACATACAATCTTCCCTGCCTGTCTTTGTACATAACCGCCACATCGTTTTCTGCAATTCCTTCTTTCTCACCATAAGAATAGGTATTGCCTGCTCCATATTGCAATGGAATGTGTTGGGCATTGGCGAAAAAAAACAACAAACTGGCAGCAAAAAGAATTAACAGGTATTTCACCCTTTAAAAATAGGAAGAAAGCGGGTTGGTTTTACAACAGGTCCGTGGTTTCGTGTCCATTTTAAACTGTTTCATGTAAAAGCAGTTCCGCAGCTTGAATATGCTTGCTAATATTGACCACCTAAAACCTAAACCTTGCTGCTTTATGAAATACTTTCTCTATTGCGTAGTAGCCCTATTCATCTTTTCTAGCGTACATGCCCAGGCGCCCACCAATGGGCTGGTGGCTTATTATCCATTTAATGGAAATGCCAATGATGAAAGCGGAAATGGGAACAATGGCGTTGCAAATGGCGCTGCATTAACCACAGACAGGTTTGGAAACGCAAACAGCGCTTACAGCTTTGATGGAGTTAGCAGCTCAGTTGATATTTCTACCCGTAGCAATGTTACGGGCAATAACGAAAGAACCATCAGTGCATGGATCAAAATAAAATGGGATTCCTATTATGGACCAAATGGGATTGGATACCCCATTTACAACGGAGGGGGTAATGGTGATGGCAATGATTTTACATTTATGGTTACCGTACCAACACCCGATCGTATAAGTCTATTTGTAAGGAGGTATAACCAGGATATGGGATCAATAACAGTGCCTTATGATGAAGACGAATGGAACAATATTGCAGTAACTTATGATGGCACCAACACAAACGGGATCCGCTTTTTTTTAAATGGGAAACTGGTAGGCAACAGAAATGAAGGTTCTTCTACATTCAATACTGTCTCTGTTTTTCCTATAATTGGTAAATTTACTGAACAGAATAATATTACCTACTATCACAAAGGATTACTGGATGATTTCCGCATTTACAATAGAAACTTCTGTGACAGTGAAATAACCCGGCTATATCAGTCAGAAGCACCACCGCCCACACCGGACCTTCCGGTAAAACTAACAGATGGACTGGTGGCATACTACCCTTTTAACGGAAATGCTAATGACGAAAGTGCCAGTGGAAATAATGGAGTAGTCAATGGTGCTGCCTTAACAACAGACCGGTTTGGCAACAATAACAGCGCATTCAGCTTTGATGGGAATGCAACAATTACAGCCACGGACAATAACCTTCCACTTGGGAATACACCCAGATCGCTATCGATGTGGATTTATTGTAGCCAACGCATACCAGACATAAACATAGGAACTCCGGGCCTCTTGTTTAAGTATGGCCCCGAAGGGCAGGATACAAAATTTTACACGTTCGCCTTGTGGGGAAATGATATGCGACTTAGCAACTGGAGTTCACCCCCTGATGCAGACTATAACTATAGCCATCCGGTTAATGAATGGTTTAATATTATAGTTACGCTGGATGCGGATAATTACATCAATTATTACATCAATGGGCTATTGTCTTATAAAGCCAATTTTGAAGTTTGGAATACCGGCAGCAATGGCAATTTAACGATCGGCCAATACCTTACCAATGCTAAAATGGACGACATCCGGTTATATAACCGTACTTTGAATAAAACAGAAATAAAAACATTGTCCGGGGATTATCCTGGAATTAACTGGACGGGTACGGCACCCACCTTAGACCCAGAAGCAGCCGATGCATTCAGCTATCTGGTTGCCAAAAATATAATACTCACCAATCAAATACCAGCAGCCGTAAACGATACCATTCGCAAAGATGAAATTGCAAAAATTATTTACCGGGGCCTGTATGCGCCCAACCCGGATGCGGCAAGCCCGGTAGACGATGCTCCCAATCCCTTTCTTGACTTGCAGCCAGGTATTTCTTATTATACCAGGGAAGCAAAAGCATTGAGCTATTTAGAATATGGTGATGGCATCTCTGCTTTTAAAAGGCAGTTTACGCATTTTAAACCACGCTATGCACTGCAAAGAAAATACATCATTAAAGCAATGATGGAAGGCTTCAATATTAAACCTTATACCGCCGCAACTGCACCGGTACCGGGATGCTGGTACGATGATGTACATCAGGGAGATGAAATGTACTACTATATTTTAAAAGCCCGTAAATTAGGATTTATAAAACAACAAAGTAGCTTCAGACCCGATAGCACCGTTACCCGTAAAGAAGCATTCCTTATACTATACCGTATTTTAAAATATTTTGAATCCAATACCAAACAAGCACCCGTTCTTGCTGATTATTTTATACCCAGCAATATAGACTGTGGCAATTTTGGGCGCACACTGGGTTTAAGTGACGCCAATTTTAACAGCTATACCAAAACCAGTTTTGCCATTGCAGGCTTAATGCCACTCACCTTTGCACACAGTTACAATAGCGCCTATACAGAGCTGCCGGACAGCAGCTTTAACATCATTGAGCCTTTGGGTAAAGGATGGACACATAACTATAACTGTTACTTGCAAAAAGTGGCCGATGAAAGAGACAGCACAATGCGTTATGTAATTACCTGGGGTGATGGCACCATGAATTGTTTTACAAAAAATGAAGGCGTCTTTACATCAGAAACAAAAGGGTTATATGTAACATTTACCACCGCTGACAATGAAAATACATTTACCTACAAAACCAAAAGCCAGGTAAGCTATACTTTTACAAAATTTGTACTGAGCAGCCGCCTGCTTTGGGTATTAACCTCTGTAAAAGACAGGAACAACAATACACTAACGCTTACATGGACCCCTTATCCTGCCAATATTATCAGCCCAAGCCAAATACGTTTGTTTAAAGTAGAAGATGAAGGCGGCCGGTATTTACAATTGTCTTACCACGATGCAGCGCCGTCTAAAATAACCACCGTTACCGCAGTAACTGGTGATATAACAAGAAGCATTCAATTTAGCTATGAAAATGGTTTTACAGATTTAAAAACATATACCAATCCCAAGGGTGATAGCACGGTGTATGGCTATGAAGATTCAACAGATATTACAAAAGATCATTTGCTGAAACAAATAAAATTGCCAAAAGGTAATATTGTAGACAATACCTATGAGCAACGAAAAGTGAGAAGCAGCCAAATATCGGGACAATATGCAACCAATGTAAATACCCGGTTTAATTATAGTGCAGCCAATAACAGCAATTTCACGGAAGCCGATATCAGCACTACCCGGAATGGTACTTTACTAAACAGCAATATTAAACAGGACCAATTGGGCAATGTAAAAAATGCTGTTAGCCCAACCGGAAACCTCAGTCTTAGTTATGACGATCTCCTGCACCCTACTAAACCCAGCTATTTCAGTAATACTATTAATAACTTGTCTGCTGCTAACAATTACGATGCAATGGGCAATGTAACCAGCGTTACAAAAATGGGTGCCGGTTTAACATTAAAAGACAGCTTTACCTACAATGGCTTTAATGACATACTTACATACATAAATGCAAGAGGATTTACAACAGCCTTTAACTATAATGGTAATGGTAACCTTACCAAAATAAAAGACGCCTTGAATTTTGAAACCGTTATGCAGGTAAACGGCAATGGTACAGTTGCAAAAGTTATCAATCCAGAAGGCATCTATACCGATTTCTTTTACGACCCTTTTGGCAATACCACGCAAACAAAACTGATGAATGTGATTACCAACAGTATTGTATATGATGGCGCCAGCCGCATGGTACAAAAAGCAGACCCCAATAATGTAATCACAAAAATAGAATATGAAAAAAACGACCTCGTTACAAGAGTGATTACCGACCCGCTTGGATTAAACAACACAGTAAGTTATGGCTACGATAAAAATGATAACCTAGACAGCATAACCAATCCAAAAGGGGGCAAAACACTGTTAACCTATAACAATTACGACCAGTTGGTGCAATACAGTTTTGCAGGTTTTAATAAAACATACGCCTACAATGAAGATGGTACACTGAATACTTTTACCAGCCAGAACGGGCATACATTTAATTATGTGTACAATACAAATGGCAGTTTGCAAAGTGATGGCTATGCCAATTACGAATACGACAATGAGATTAACCTAAAGGCAATAAAAGCAACCGTCAACAACAGTGCCATTGCATTTGAGTATGACGATTTGAAACGTACCAAACAGGTAATCTATACTGATGGCAGCTATAGCGATGCCGTACAGTATGAGTATGACAACAATAACAACGTAACCGCCATCTTATACCCGGGTGGTTTTAAAATAGGTTATCAATACGATGCTTTGGACAGGTTGCTGAGGGTATACAACAGTGCCGATAACAGCAATTTTGCACAATACAGTTACTACAATGATGGGCGGTTGCAAACACAAACCAATGGCAATGGCACCCAAACCATTTACCATTACGATGCATATGGCAGGTTAGACAGTATTGCCAACCTTAAAAGTAACAATGCAAATATTGCCAGCTACAAATTTACCATGGACAATACCGGCAACCATACCAGTGAAACAGCCAACGAACCCAACGCACCTGTTATGCTGCCCATACCAACAGAAAGCATTGGCTATGCGCATGATAATGCCAACCGTATGCTAAACCGTGGCAGCACCAATTTTACTTACGATAACAATGGCAACAATACCAATGCCAGCGGACAATGGAACAGTAGTTATACCTGGGATACAAAAGACAACCTGCTTAGCAGCACAGCACCCGTATTGAATGTTACCTATGACGGACTGGAAAACAGGAGGCTGAAAAACAATACCCGTTACGTACTGGACATTTTAGGGGGCAACAATGTATTGATAGAAAGAGATCTGAATGGCAACCCAACAGCTTATTACATACATGGACTGGGAATGATTTGCCGTTTGGATGCTGCACAAATAAACCCCGCCTATTACCATTATGATTACAGGGGAAGTACCGTAGCCATAACCAACAACAGCCAAACCATTACACATACTTACCGTTATGGTGCTTTTGGTGAAATGATGGGAGCCAATGAAACCGGCTTTACAAATGCGTACCGTTATGTTGGTAAATACGGTGTGCAGTTTGAAGACAGTAGTTTATATTTTATGCGGGCCAGGTATTATAGCCCGTTGAAAGGAAGATTTTTGGGGGAAGATCCGGTATCGAATGTAAACTTATATGAGTATGCTGGAAGTAATCCTTGTGCAAGAATAGACCCACAAGGAAATACATTTATAGAAAACGAATCAACCACAGTAGAAGGCATTGAATTGATGATTTCAGGGCAAGAGGCTTTTATTTCAGAGTCGGAATCTGAATACAATGTTATGAGGGAAAAAAGAAAAAACTATGCAAACTTGATAATTAAAGAACGAGCCAAGGGTCAAGAAACACGAGAATGGGTAGTCCGGCTTCTGCAATATGATATTCAAAAACTAACTGAAAGTATGAAACATTCAAAAATGAGCATGAATGATATTTCAGTTGAGTTGCAAAAATGGGAGAGTATAAAATATTTTGTGTAAACAGGATTTAGTAACTGCATCACAGGCGGCATCTGTTTTCAAAGATAGTTAAGAACTGATGTAGAATAAGGCCCCAGTTGTGCAAGGTCGCATTCCACTTTTTTTCGATGTTAACCAGGGCGAGGTAGACAGCTTTTTGAGCAGCCATATCATCGGTAAACTGCACCTTGGTTTTGACATATTTCCTGATGCCCCGGTTCACATTTTCGATGGTGTTAGTGGTATAGATGATTTTCCTGATCTCCATGGGGAACTCAAAATAACTGGTCAGGTTTTCCCAGTTGGTTTTCCATGATAAGATAGCATGCTTGTATTTAACTTCCCATTTAGCGGCAAACGCTGTCAGGGCTTGCTCAGCCGCATCTTTGTTTGGAGCTGTATAAACATCTTTTAGATCAGCACAGAAAGGTTTACGGTCTTTCCAGACTACATATTTACAACTGTTGCGGATTTGATGAACGATACAAAGCTGAGTAACGGTCCCGGGGAACACGCCCTTGATAGCATCGGTAAAGCCTTTAAGATTATCTGTACAGGCAATCAGGATATCTTCTACACCACGGGCTTTCAGGTCGGTCAATACGCTCATCCAGAAAGAGGCCGACTCTGTCTCAGCCATCCACATGCCCAGCACTTCTTTAAGACCATCTTTTTTAAGACCGATTACCAGGTAAATACATTTGTTGATATACTTGCCGCTCTGCTTTACTTTAAGTACGATGCCATCCATCCAAACAGTAAAATAAACGGATTCCAAAGGCCGGTTCTGCCATTCTTTTACATGCTCAATAACTTTGTTGGTAACATTAGAAATGGTGCCTTCACTAACATCCACCCCGTAAGCTTCTTTTACCTGCTCACTGATGTCAGAAGTAGTCATGCCGCGACCATACATACCGATGATAGCCTCTTCAAGCTTATCACTCATACGCTGGCCCTTGGGAATAAGTTGCGGCTCAAAATCGCTTTTACGATCACGGGGAATGTTCAGCACCAGATCGCCCAGCGATTCTGTTTTTATTTTCTTGGAATAAGAACCATTGCGGCTATTACCGCTGTTATTGCCTTCTTTGCTGTGCTTCTCGTAGCCAAGATGCTCATCCAGTTCGCCTTTGAGCATTTCTTCTACGCCCTGTTTGTAGAGATCAGTAAAAAATGACTGGAAGTCTTCTTTACTTTTGAATTTCTTAAAAAAATCCTTGGGGAATTGTGATTGTTGATTGTCCATAAAACTGTATTAAAGTTAATAAAAATGAGCCTGAAATTTGGCCGCGTCCCAGGCAGGTTCCGCTTCGTTCGGCTCCGCTACGCTCCGCCTCACTTCGCTACACCTGCCTGGGGGACTATCTCCCTAATACAGTTACTTCAATCTATTTACACAAAGAACTAAATACTACCAAAAATGGCGAGCTATTTTGCCAAAACATAAACGCCTTCAATCAGAAGCTCAACTTTCAATTATAAAAAACACAAAGTCCTTTCTCAATACTAATGCTACTCCTTCTCAAAGTACTACTTCGCAATCGCTATCAGATCCCATGAATAGATTAACCCATAAAATAGATATAAGTCCGGATGTTGACAAGTACAGTCTTTTTAATATATTCAAGTAAAACAAGAGAAAATCTTTCCAAATTCTAATCCTTATCAATACAAATTAACTCGTCATGAAAATATCATTAATAATATTAATTCTCTTTACAAAATCATCTTTTGCCCAAACCACCTCTTACCAGTACGACAAACTCTACCGCCTTACCAAAATAAGTTACAGCAATGGCAGCAGTATCAGTTATGCGTATGATGCCAATGGCAACCGGGTTAGCCAGGTTAATAATTTAACCGCCTTGCCTGTTAAATTATTAACCTTCACAGCCACCACCCAAAACTGCAATACCATCTCCCTCATCTGGCAAACGGCCCAGGAAAATAATAACAGGGGTTTTGATGTACAGCAAAGTGTGGGCGGCATCAACTTTTCGCCGGTAGCATTTGTAAAAAGCAGTGGCAACAGTGAAACAGAACAACGCTACCTGTACAATATTGTAAACGCAAATGATGGTGTGTACTATTTCCGCCTCAAACAAACCGATCTTGATGGAAAATTCACCTATTCAAAAATCATTACCGTAAAAGTAGACTGTAGCAAAAATGCTATTGCATTAACGCCCAACCCGGCATCCACGCAGGTTACCATTGCCGGGCTTGACAATACAAAAGCGCATAGCATACAAATTTTTGACAGCAAAGGAGTATTGGTAAAGACTATTGGAAAACTTAACACCAACAGCATCGACATTAGTTTGCTGGCACATGGTCTATATCTTTTAAAGATTGACAATAAGGAAAGCCTCAAATTAATTAAACAGTAAACCGCCAATTTCTAAAAACCTTTTGTCGCAAACAGATGGGGCTGATTACCGGGCGTAAACAGCATTTTCGCGTGACAAGGTGCTTGACCAGATTTCGGCAGACCTCCAAAAGGAACTAACAGGGTTAACGTCAATGGTCTGAGCATATGGTCAACTGTTGCCTGTTATGCCGGAAGCATTTCAACTTATGTAGGTATTGCCAGTGCATTGGGGCCCAGTAACAACATTCCCGGCAACCATAATTACATTTATGTTGCCGCCATTGGTGCTGTGGCAGGCGCTGTAAATGCCACACAAACTTGCAACGGATCAAATACCAATGTATGTCAGGATCCACTAACTGTCTCCTTGCCTTATGAATGCTACACTTACGGCAATCCATTGGTACATACTGCTGTCGGGTATGGGAATATAAAGCCGGCACAATTTGTTTTCCGGGTGGCTATTGGAAAATCCACAAGTATTGCCCCCCTTCCGCCACACTGATTTAAACGTAAAAATGAATGGCAGAGTGGGGTCAGCATTGCTGGTATTTCCAGGTAATATATATTGACACCTGGGTCAATACTAGTTATCTATCAATATTAGTCTACCAAAAGACCAATTTACTATCCACAAGGAATGGTATTTAAAAAAATCGCCTGAACAACCGGAATATTCGACCAGTAATCAGCATCAACCTTTGTTATAAGGAAAAACTTATATAAATTATTGTTGGAGAGTCGGGATTCCTTGTATTGCCCAAGGTTAGCCAGCTCACCGGTACAGAGCATACCATCTCCCGGAATATCTATCCCTTTTATTTAGACTTTACTAATAGCCCGAACTTTCTGGCAAACTTGCAGGAATCTGGAAATAAAGTTCATAGGGAGTGAACTTTGATGGATGGGAAAACCCTGGCTACAATGACTTGAGCACCTTGCCAATTCTCCATATCAATAATTGGCGATTTCAATTAGCCTGGCCACGTCATGGACTATTATCTTCCGCCCTTTTGTTTCCAGAATATTGTCTTCTTTGAACTCCGTCAGCACACGGACAACGTTTTCCCTTGCTGTGCCAACAAGATTAGCCAAATCATCGCGGCCCATGTTTATTTCTACCGGCATACCCGGTTGAAAATTCACTTTGTATTTTTCCCGAAGAACGATTAACTGCAATGCCAGTCTTTCCCGAACCGATTTTTGGCCAAAAAGAGTCAGCCCATTGGCCAGTACCGCAAATTCATGGCTGAGTGTTTTTAATAAGCGTCTACTTAATTCGGTGGATTGCTGCAATGTATCCAAAAAATCTTCCTTGGGTATAAAGGTAACACTACTATCCTCGAGCGCAGCGGCGGAGTCAGGATAGCGCTCTTCTGATAGTATGGCATGGTAACCTATCAACTCTCCGGTATTGGCTACATAAATAATTTGCTCCCTACCCTCTTTATCAACCTTGTATTTTTTTACTTTCCCGGCTTTTATATAAAAAATACCCGGCGGATATGCGCCTTCTCTGAATATGATTTCACCCTTCTTATACAATTGCCCAACCTGATTGGCAGTCAATAGACTGATATCGCCTGGCGACAAATCCGCCAGGATAGATTCACTCTTAAAATCCCATTTGTCGATTGAAAAAATTCCCCTGATACTCATAATCGTTGGCAAAT